>MDTD01068549.1_pt1 | contig 10190 bp, 11 predicted proteins | sample 811221 | NCBI WGS metagenome assembly MDTD01 (sample SAMN05326646, study PRJNA326480) | marine metagenome | isolation source: seawater | place: Pacific Ocean: South West | collected 2011
ATTGATGATTCCTTTAAGTTAAATAGGTGTTATTGAATAAGGAATTAAAGTTAATATTGAAGCGTATCATCAAATTTTAATTCCAAAAAAAAACCAAATCTTTAAAAGCTTTTTAAATCTTTTAAAAAAGGGAGTTTGTTTTCTATAACCTTCCTTTATAATAGTATTTTAAGAAGAAACCTATAAATGGAATTTTAAAGTGGCGCCAAAAGATAAGAAAGAAATTGAATTTATTCACGATATAAGCAATCAAGTCGTTATAGCTCAAGGTGGTGCTGGCTTTGTTTTATCCCGTCTTCAAAAGAAAAATAAATTTGAAGAGGATGAACTAGAGTCCTTAAAAAAAATAGTTGACGCTATATCAAAAATTAGTCAATTAATTCACGATCAAAAAAGTCGGTTTAGGGCCTCAAGTTAAATATGTTCCTCTCACTGAAATAAGCGGTTTTTTCTCATATAAAAGCTAATATAGGAACTCCTTGTCTTAATAGATAAGTTCTAATATTTTTTTTTAAGAAGCTTTGAGTATTTAAAGAATAGGCCCTTTTTCGGGTATTTTTTGATGTTTTAAGTAAGTAAAAGTTATATCAAGTTTTAACGTTTGATAGAGACAAACTCAAACTTCGTGACATCAACAAGACCTTTATCAGTTATTTTAAGGGTCGGAATTACTGGCAAGGCCAAAAAGGCCATTTGAAGGAAAGGTTCTTTAAGAACGACGCCAATTTTTTTGAAAGATGCCCTCAACTCTTCTATGTTTTCTGTGATGGTCTCAGCAGACTCTAAACTTAGAAGTCCTGCTATAGGTAGAGGAAGACATGACAAGACTTGATCCCCTTCAGTGACACAAAAGCCACCGCCTTCTTTAATAAGCGTGTTAACTGCTAAGGCCATTTCCTCTTTTGTTTTTCCAATCACTATAATATTGTGAGAATCGTGTGCAACGGAGGAGGCAATGGCCCCAGTTTTTAAGCCCGTTCCCTTAACAAGTCCTAAAGAAGGTTTAAGTCCTTTTCCATACCTTTCAACGACGGCTATTTGAAGAACATCGCTTTCGTTAAATTGAGATCCATCATAAGTGACTTTTAGGTGGTTTGTAATAATTTCATCAGGGATAATCTCTATAACATTATAGATTCCTTGAGAAAGAGTGAGGTTTAAGTCACTTGGGACGATAGGTTCCCTTTTGATTGTGTTTTCCCTTGGAGGTAAGCTTTTTTCAAGCTTTTGGGAGGCTTCACTTTTCAGCTTAAGGTCTTTAACACTTTTACCTGAAATAAAAACGTCGAGGATATCAACCTTTTTCACATCATTTAAAAAAACGATGTCAGCTTGTTTGCCAGGTGCAATCAGTCCGAGCCTTTTAAGGCCGAAATGTTTCGCTGCCGAAAATGAAGACAAGCGGTAAGCTATATGGGGAGGGACTCCCAAAGAGTTAATCATTTCCTTAATTAAGTAATTTATGTGGCCTTCTTTAAAAATCTCGTAAGGATTCCTATCATCAGTGCAAAGAAAGCATTGTGGTGAATTAAATTCCGTCACGAGAGGTGCAAGGGTTTTGAGGTTTTTAGCAACTGACCCCTCCCGAATAATGAGGGCCATCCCTTTTTGGAGCTTTTCTTTTCCTTCATCATAGGTAACTGTTTCATGGCAGTTTTGGATACCGGCCGCTAAATAGGCATTGAGCGCCTTTCCACAAAGGAGGGGGCAATGGCCATCAATATTCATTCCTTCAAAGGCCTCCAATTTATCTAAAACCTGATCATCCCCATTAATAACTCCGGGGAAGTTCATCATTTCAGCGAGGCCTATGACGCTGGGATGACCTTTAAATTTTTTCATTTGCTCGACATCAAAGGGGCTTCCATTTGTTTCAAAGCCTGGCAGTGCCGGAATAGAAGAGCTAACTTGAACAAATAAATTTTGGTTCATGAGCTTAGAACACCTCAAAAACCATGAAAATCCTTTTTCTCCCATAACATTTGTAATTTCATGGGGGTCGCATATGGCCGTTGTCGTGCCTAAAGGTAAGGTCAAGCGTTCGAACTCAAAAGGATGCATCATCGATGACTCAACATGGAGGTGTCCATCAATAAAGCCTGGAACGGCCGTAGCCCCCTTTGCGTCCCATACCTTTTTGGCCTTTGATTCTTCGTACTCTTTTCCAACGCCTGCTATATGACGACCGGATAAGGCAATGGCAGAATCTATTTCCTCCCCGCAGACAAGGTCGAGTATTTTTACATTTTTTATAAGGATATCTGGTTCCTGGTCCCCCCTCGCGACAGCAAGGAGCTTTTTTAATTCACTTCTTGAAAGGTCTTCTGTTTTCTTTTTGGCCATAACTAACCTAATACCCTAGCGGAAAGTTCTAGCTGAATTTTATCATTGGTTTAAAAATTTGTTCAAAAAAAACCAAAAAATTAAGATATTAGAGTATTTAAATTTTTAATATTAAATTTATAGATACTAATTCTAAATAATTAATAATCTAAGAAAATTAAATTTGATTAATATTAAATAGGAAAAATTTCCCCTTCCATAGTTTATCTTTAGGTTTCATAAAATTTGTCGATTAATTCGAGTGGAAATTAATAAAGAAAAACAAGAACAAGTCGGGTGAAAGATGATTTGGGAAAAGTTTAAAAGAATCACTTCAAAGAAAATGATTGTTTTAAGCCTATTTCTTTTTAGTTTTTCTCTTTCCGCTGAGTCAGATTTTTGGTTTCAACAGGGTTATCAATTTCACCAAAGCTCAGATGTAGATAATGAATCTCTTATATTTAACGATACTTTTATAGGTATTTCCATATCTCATTATTTTGTTTTTGGACAAAATATAATTTATTCCACCAGGACCAACACAAAAGAATCCACTGATTACAATAAAGGTGATTATTCAATTTTAGAAATGGGTCCCCGTCTCATGTTATTTTTTAATGAAGAAAGAAACCTCAGTCTAAGCATAAACTATAACCCTTATTGCAAAGGGATTAGAAAGAAAGTTGGCTCTGCTAATCAAGATGTCGATGGGTCGTCAATAAATATAAATTTAGGTCTTCAGTTGTCTTTTACTGAAAAGATCTATTTAGGTGCTTCTTTAAATTATCATAAGATTATGCTGACTACCGGAAAGGTAAGTGGAACAGAGACTTCCATTAGTGATAATTACTCTTATCTTTTCCCTGCCATAGAATTCAGCCTAAGAATTTAGAATGATCAATTTATTATAAATTCTATTCAAATATTATTTTAAAGGTCATTCTAACCCCAGTTAAAAAGAGTCCAATTTTAAAAATTTTTATAAATAACGTTTCGTTAACTTTAAAAAGAATTTTGATTCCCCACTTAGTTCCAAGAATCGTAAACAAAGTCATAAAAAAAATAAACCATGCATAATTTTCAAAGGGAAAGCTTAGGGCAATAAACGCAGGGATTTTTAAAACGTGACCCATGGTTTGGACAGCTGCTTTTGTTGCAATTAAGTTTTCTTTTTTTAAATCTGATCTAAGAAAAAAAGGAGCAATGATAGGACCTGTTACGCCTATAATAAGCGAGAAAAGGCCAACTATAACTCCTAAAAAGAAAAAGCCCCAATTTGGAATGTTGAGTGAGGGCAGGCTTTTAGGTCTAAAAACCGAATAAAAAATAATAAATGTAATAATAAGTTGTGGGTAAAGGGGGGAAGGCATCATCTTAATGATTAAATAAGAGAGGAAGGTTCCTAAAGGAGCTCCCATAAAAAAGGGAACGGCCAAAGACCATGTTATATGATTTCTTAATAAATAGGATCTATAAAGATTACTTATAAATTGAATAAAACCATGGAGAGGAATAACTATGTTCAAAGGGTAAAAAAGGGTCATGACCGAAAGGAGAATAATCCCACCACCCATACCTGTTACGGCTGAAATTGCGGCAGTAAAAAAGGAAAAGGCAATAAGAAAGATAGGAATTAGGATATTCCAAGTCATGGTATTATTCCGAAGTTTCAGTAGTATACAAAAGCTTATCAGGATCTTTTTTCTTCGTTAAGAAAATTTAAAAATTTTTAAGACTAAAATAATGTCTAATTTATTTTTTCAAATCTTTTTTTCTTCGCTATTGTTTTCATATAAGGAGAAAAAGATGAAAGACTCATATTCTGGTGGCTGCTTTTTACCAGGCCCGGAAAATAAAAGAAAAATTGGAAAAGTCAATTTAGAAAACAGACAAATCATATTGGTGACTAATGATGAAACATATAATTTAGATGTCTCTAAAGTCAAAATTAAAGTTGGAGGAGCTTCAGATAGGATTGTTTTTTTTAGTGAAAAAGACGATGGACTTGTTCTTTACTCTAATGATCTGGAAATTTTAGAGGATACTTTTTGGGACAAATTTGAAGAAACTAAAAATCAAATTGAATTTTGGAAGAAAAAAAAGAAGAGTTCTCGGAACGCTTTTTTTTTGGGGATAATCATCTTTTTCCTCCTAACTTTCCTTATCTTCAATAGCCTCGGTGGATTAAAAAGAATGGTCATAAAGGCCATACCTCTGAAGACAGAAAGGAAAATAGGAGATCTTTTAATTGGAAATATGAAAAAAAGTGGAGAAATTGTAAACAATGAGAAGCTTACCAAAGATATAAATAAATTATTAGAATTTTTCGATCCCAGGGTTATTAGGGAAAGAGATGAAATGACATTGCATTTGTCTAGAAATGGCCAAGTTAATGCTTTTGCGCTTCCTGGTGGTCATATTGTCATAAACTTCGGACTCATTTCCAAATCAAAAAGAGTAGAAGAAGTCCTGGGTGTATTGGCCCATGAAATGGCCCATGTAACTCAGAGGCATATATTAAATAATATCCTTGATTCTTTGGGGCTTTTTAGTGTCGTTCAACTTTTAGTTGGTGATTTTTCCGGGGTCGCTGCCGTTATTTTAACAAAGGGTCAGTTTCTTCTTCAAAAAAAATTCTCAAGAAGTTTTGAAGAAGAAGCAGACCGCGTTGGTTTTCATTATCTTATTTCATCAGGTTTAGATCCATCAGGACTTAAAGACTTTTTTCAATTCTTAAAAAAAGAATCTAAAATAGAAAACTCGAAGGCCATTAGTTTTTTAAGTACTCATCCTCTTTATGAGGAAAGAATTAAGCAAATGGATCAACTTTTTAAAGAGGCAAATCCAAGCCAATTGAAAAAAATTAAAATAGTCAGCTATGATTTTGATAAACTCAAAAAAGAGGTTTCCCAAGGTCTTCTTTCCCCCTAGGAGTTTTTTATGGAAACAGAAATTAAAGGCCATCCTTCCTTTTCCCACATTCATATGAAGCTTGGACCTGGTGAAAGCATTATTGCTGAATCAGGTGCTATGGCGAGTATGGATGTAGGTATAGACCTTCGTTCAAAAATGAATGGAGGGTTTTTTAAAGGGCTGATGATTAAGTTTTTTGGAAAGGAAAGCTTTTTTCTTTCTAAGTTCACCAATAAAAGTGAAAGACCCGCATCCATTGTTTTCACTCAGTCGGTGCCTGGGGATATCTACGAGCATAAATTGGAAAGTAAAAAAGACGAGCTTTATATCCAGCCTGGAGCTTTCCTCTGCCGAACAAAAGGGGTTAAAGTTAAGTTGAGGTGGGCCGGACTTAAGTCATGGCTGGGTGGCGAAGGCCTTTTTCGAATGAAAATTTCTGGCAAGGGGACCTGCTGGATAAGCTGCTTTGGAAGTATTCTCAAAAGACAAATTACCGGTGACCATTTGATTGATACAGGGCACCTTATGGCCTACCCACCCAACATGAAAATAAAGCTTCAACTTGCAGGTGGAATATTTTCAAGCCTCTTTGGCGGGGAAGGTTTTGTTATGCGAATTGAGGGCGAGGGAGAGGTTCTGATTCAAAGCCGCTCTATAGACGGTATGGCCGGCTGGCTCAACCCCTTATTGTAAAAAAGGAAATATATATGGATATTGAAATTAACTATAGGCCTAGTCAAACTGCCGCCAAAATAAAGCTTAATCAAGCCGAAGGTTTTTATGCTGAAGGTGGAAGTATGATCGCTATGAGTGGTGGAGTGGATATTGAAACGAGCACCCATCAAAAAAATAAGGGAGGCCTTTTTTCAGGAATCAAAAGGATGCTTGCTGGAGAAAACTTTTTTCTTAATCAGTACAAGGCAAAGTCAGGAGGAGGGGAGGTTTGGCTTGCCCCCACGCTTCCAGGAGATATGTGCCACTTTCAACTTGAGGGACAAAAAGTTGTTGTTCAGTCAGGATCTTTTGTTATGTGCGACCAAAATGTCTCACTGAATGTTGGTTGGCAAGGCTTTAAAAATGCTTTTTCCGGAGAAGGTCTTTTCTGGCTTAATTTAGAAGGTAAAGGGGATGTTGTTTTCAACTCTTTTGGTTATATCTATGAAATCGACGTGACGGATGAATATATCGTTGATTCAGGTCATATTGTTGCCTTTGAGGAAACGCTGGACTTTAAAATCTCAAAAGCAGGCTCGTCCTGGGTTCACTCTATCCTAGGAGGAGAGGGTCTTGTTTGCCGCTTTCAGGGAAGAGGAAAACTTTGGTGTCAATCTCATAATAGCTCGAGCTTTGGGCATACCCTTGGGCCAAAATTAAGGCCTAGACCGGCTTAGAAGAGGAAAATAAAATGGGAACAAATTCTTTTAAATTTAAAATTGAATCCAGACCAGATTTTGGATTCTTGACTGTCGATATTCCGGCCAATGAAACCATTAAGGTAGAGGCATCCTCAATGGCCACAATGGATAGTCATATTAAAATGCACACAAAATTTAAGGGTGGATTTTCTAGGTTTCTTTCGAGTGAATCGATCTTTATTAATGAATTTACAGCGGAGGGAGCTCCTGGGAAAATTTCAATAGCACCAGGCCCTCCAGGTGACCTTGAGCATATTACGCTTGATAACGAAACTGTTTTTTTACAGGGGGGGGCTTTTGTCGCTTCTGGATTGAATGTAGCAGCTGAGAGTAAATGGCAAGGAATGATAAAAGGCTTTTTTTCAGGTGAATCTCTTTTTTTAATCAAATGTTCCGGATCAGGAGACCTTTGGTTTAATACTTATGGCGCAATGTTTGAAGTTGATGTAGATGGTGAATACGTCATTGATACAGGACATATTGTAGCATTTACTGAAGGCCTTGATTACGATATTTCCAGAATTGGAGGTTATAAATCACTCTTTTTTAGTGGAGAGGGTTTTGTTTGCCGGTTTAAAGGGAAGGGTAAGATTTGGGCACAAACCAGAAAAATTAATGCATTTAAATCATGGATTTACCCATATAGACCCGATCCACCAAAAAATAATTAAAAAGAAATTAAAGAGAGTTAATTAAGTCGTCTTTTTTTATCTGGAAAAAGTTATTAAGGAAACCATACCAAATTAGTTTAAAATCTGAAGAGTAGACTAATATAAAAAAATTCTATTTTATAAAATCTTTATTTTACATATAGAAAATAGATAATGTTTCTCATAATACAGAGGTCTTATTCACTGATAATATTACTAAAGTAGAAAAATTATTATTCCGTTAAGAAGTTAAACTATTTTTCAAACATTCACTTTTTTGGGAGTCTCTATGAAGTTAATCTCTTTATTTATTTTTATTTTAATATCGATTTCCAATTCATTTGGAAATTGTAATAAGGAAAAAGTAATTCTTGGTTATGATGATTGGAGACCCTACCAATATACTGAAGCTGGAAAAATAACAGGGCTTGATGTGGATTTACTTAGTGCTATCTTAAAAAGCACGGGCTGTCCCTTTAAATTAAAGTCTATTGGATGGAAGGCCCATCTTAGAGAGCTTAAAAAGGGGCGTGTACATTTGGCCCCAGGGGCTTCGATGACTGATGATAGAAAAAAGTTTGCTTTCTTCTCAGATTCATACAGGACCGAATCAGTTGTTATGTTTGTAAGGAAGGAAAACCTAAATAAGTATAAGCCGTCATCACTTAAAGACCTCATTGGTAAAAAGTTTAAATTAGGTGTTGTAAGAGGAAACTTCAATGGTGATGAATTTGAAAGTCTCAAAAAAAATGAAAAATTTAAAAGAATATTATTAGAAATGTCCAGTGAAGGTCAACTATATAAGATGTTAAGAAAGGGAAGAGTAAGCGGTGTTTTAGCAGATCGCTACTCTGGCTTTGCTTACTTAAAAAAGTTTAAATTAGGTAATCAGATAGTTATGCATCCTCTAAAAGTATACAGCACAAACATTCATGTTATGTTTAGTAAAAAGTCTGTTGATAAAGGGTTTGTAGAAGTTTTTAATAAAAATTTGAAAAAACTAAAAAGTAATGGGCAATATAAATCAATTATAAATAAATACCTAGAATAAAATATTTCAAAGGGCCTTTTTTAAAGGCCCTACTATTTTTCAAAAAAAATCTTTATAAATTTCCTCTCAAATCAAAAAACAAAATTTGATAATTTAAAAATGTTCTCGTTGTATGTGCCAAAGAAGGTACAGACTTATAAAAGAAATTGTAATCAATCTTTTTTTTAATCTATTTTCTTTTATATGACCCAATAGGGAGAGGATTTTTTTTAAAATAGACGGAAAAAAAAAGTAGAGCGAAGTAACTGAAATAACTTTAAAATATAAAATCATCCCACCTGGGTGATAGGCCCAGGATTTATTGAATTTAAAAAGAAAAAGAGAGACTATAGAGCGACCTAAACCGCATGTTGGGCAAAAGATCTCAAAAAAATGAAGGAGAGGGCATTTTAAAAAAATAAAGCTTGAAATCATTTCTTCATTTTTAATATTTGAGGGAAGAAGCTTTGCTAAAAAAAATGGGACCGTAAGAAGGAAAAGGGCCCCTAAACCAAATAGAGTTCTAAATTCTTTTTTTTTATGATTAAGGTAAGTTTTCACCATAAAACCGGTTTATATGGGATTGTTGAATGGCATCTGCAATGATGCTTAAACCACATATAGTAAGGATGAGACATATGATACCTGTATTTCCACTTGCTCCTATACATTTATCAATATCCTCACCTTTAACATACTCATGATAAATATGATATAAACCAAATGTGAGAATACTAAAGAAGAGCCATTTTAAAAACGAATAGCGGTCTTCATTGAGCATATTGTTTATTGCTAGAATCTGACAATATTGGACGTAAAGGTTAAAGAGGCCACAGGTAATAAGAGTAAAAAAAATATCCCAGAAAATATTTCTAACCATATCGGGGTTTCTCTTATTCTGCTGTAAGGTTGAATTTATTTGATTCATATTTAGCGTCTTTAAATTTAGTTATTAATCGTTGGCTTATATATTTTTTATCTTTAAATAAGAAAAGTAAAGCTGTTCAATTTAATTGAAAAGACATAATAAAATTTAATTATCTATTTTAAATTGTATCAAAACAGTAAGCCTAGATAATGGATGGTTAGTGTAGGTTATCCCGGGTGTTAGTCGGTCTTATGAAAGGAAAGTTAAAAGGCTCTTTCCATTTTATTTTAGCTTTAATGACCATTTCTTATAAAGTTCCTTAGGAATACCTTTTTCATTCGCTGATTGGATACTAGACCATATTTTTTCAGAGAGGTCTTTATGGTTTTTTACCATATTGTGAGAAAGCATTAGAAAGTATCTTTTTGACTTTACAGGAGGAAGAAATTTTTCAATTTTTTCTTTGAGTTCGGGCTTATCATCTAAAACCATGTCACCCATGGCCTCCAATGTAACCATTCCACTCATCTTACCTCTTTGAAGCATTTTGAAACCACTAAGTGCCCTTGATACCTGGAATGTTTTAAATCCCATTTGCTCAATATCATCTTTTATTGAAAAACCTCTTTCCACAAGGATGGGGGAATCGATATTTTCGAAACCTTTCCCATTCCATTTGATATTTTTTCCAATTGATCTGTAAAGGACATAATTGCTTGAATGTGTTCCTCTTATTTCACTGAGTTTGCCCCCTACGAATGGGTAGGCACCCATTTTTTGCCTTTTTTCTTTAAAGCTGGCATTAAATACACCATCGACTTGGTTTTTTCTCATTTTTGATAAGCACCTTTTCCAAGGCATCACTTGAAAGCTAAACTTAATATTTAGGTCTTTTTCAAATGACTTTAATAGCTCTACTAAAGCACCTTGCCCTTTGAATTTACTTTTTTTTCCAAAAGTCCAGGGAGCAAAGTCATTATCTTCAATCGCAA
>MDTD01098157.1_pt1 | contig 10190 bp, 10 predicted proteins | sample 811221 | NCBI WGS metagenome assembly MDTD01 (sample SAMN05326646, study PRJNA326480) | marine metagenome | isolation source: seawater | place: Pacific Ocean: South West | collected 2011
AATTGAAATTTTCAGTTACAGTTACTTTAAAAAAAGATGTTTTAGACCCTCAAGGTAAAGTTGTTTTAAATACTTTAACTAATTTAGGTATGAAAGATTTAAAAAGTATTAGACAAGGTAAATTTTTTGAAATTGATGTTGGAATTGAAAATCAGATAGAGGCTGAGAAAAAAGTAAATGAAATTTGTAAAAAATTATTAGTTAATCTAATTATTGAGGACTACAAAATAAATAAACTATAATGAAATCTTCTGTAATAGTCTTCCCTGGTTCAAACTGCGATCGTGATATATGCGTAGCGCTTGAGAAACTGCAATTTAAAAATCAAAAAGTTTGGCATAAAGAGACGGTTTTACCAAAGTCTGATTTAATAGTTATTCCAGGTGGGTTTTCCTATGGAGACTACTTACGTTCTGGAGCAATAGCAGGTAAATCAGCGATTATAGAAGAAGTAATTAAAGCTGCTAATTCAGGTTGTCTAATTTTGGGAGTCTGTAATGGTTTTCAGATTTTAACTGAAACAGGTTTGCTTCAAGGCACATTGTTAAGAAATAAAAATCTAAAATTTATCAACAGAGATGTAAATATAAAAGTAACGAATAATAAGACAAGTTTTTCATCAAAGTACAAATTAGACCAAGTTCTAAAAATTAATATTGCTCATAATGAAGGAAATTATTTTACCGATAAAAATCACCTTGAGAAATTAAAAAAGGAAAATTTAATTGCTTTTAAATATTGTGATGAAAATGGAAATACTAATGAAAAGTCAAATCCTAATGGAGCTATAGAGAATATCGCTGGTATTTATAACTCAAAAAAAAATATACTTGGAATGATGCCACATCCAGAAAGAATGATTGATAATCTTATTTCAAACACTGATGGGGTAAATCTATTTTCTAGCTTGATGAATCATTAAATGAAAATAACAAATAAAATTATAGAAAATCATGGCCTAAAAAAGGAAGAATATAAAAATATTCAAAAATTACTTAAAAGAGATCCGAATTTTTTAGAATTAGGTATTTTTTCAGCAATGTGGAATGAGCATTGTTCTTACAAATCATCAAGAGTGCATTTAAAAGACTTACCAACTAAGGGTAAACAAGTAATACAAGGTCCAGGTGAAAATGCAGGTGTAATTGATATAGGAGATGATGATGCAATAGTTTTTAAAATTGAAAGTCATAACCACCCTTCATATATAGAACCGTATCAAGGAGCAGCCACTGGGGTTGGAGGAATTTTAAGAGATGTTTTTACAATGGGTGCAAGACCTATAGCTCTTTTGAATTCCATTCATTTTGGCTCACCTGATCATCCTAAAACTAAAAGTTTATTAAATGGTGTGGTTTCAGGGATTGGAGGATATGGAAATTGCATTGGAATTCCAACTGTAGCTGGTGAAACAAAATTCCACGAAACTTACAATGAAAATATATTGGTAAATGCAATGGCTGTTGGACATGCAAAAAAAGATAAGATTTTCTATTCTAAGGCAAAAGGTATTAATAAATCAGTAGTTTATGTTGGCTCAAAAACAGGAAGAGACGGTATTCATGGTGCCTCTATGGCTTCAGCAGAATTCAACGAAAATTCAGAAGAAAAAAAACCTACCGTACAAGTTGGTGATCCATTCACTGAAAAATTACTTTTAGAGGCTTGTCTTGAATTAATGAAAGATGACTCAATTATTGCAATTCAAGACATGGGTGCGGCAGGACTTACATCATCAAGTGTAGAAATGGCATCTAAAGGAGATTTAGGTATCGAACTTAATCTAGAAAAAGTTCCTTGTAGGGAAAATAATATGACACCGTACGAAATGATGCTATCCGAAAGTCAAGAGAGAATGTTAATTATATTAGAAGATGGTAAGGAAAATCATGCAAGAGAAATTTTTCATAAATGGGATTTAGACTTTGTAGTCATAGGTAAAACAACTAATACAAAAAACTTAGTTTTAAAATTTAAAAATAAAATAGAGGGAGAAATCCCAATAGTTGCTTTGGCATCGAAAGCACCAATTTACAATAGAAAATGGGTTAAAAAAAAAGTTAATATTGATAAACCTGATTTAAAAAAACTTAAAAAAATAAAGTTAGTCGATGCTTTATTTAAGATTCTATCTTCTCCTAATCATTCAAATAAAAGTTGGATTACAAATCAATATGATCAAATGGTAATGTGTGATACTATACAAAGATCTGGTTCTGACGCAGCAATAATAAAAATTCATAATAAAGATAAAGCGATAGCTGTGTCTGTTGACTCATCGGCAAATTATTGTAAATCCTATCCTCTAACTGGAGGTAAGCAAATTGTATGTGAAAATTGGAGAAATTTAATTGCAGCAGGAGCAAAACCACTTGCTATTACCAATTGTTTAAATTTTGGAAATCCAGAAAATGAAAAAATAATGGGTGAATTTGCTGAATGTATACAAGGAATAAAAGAAGCTTGTGAATTTTTAGAATATCCCGTCGTCTCTGGAAACGTATCATTTTATAATGGTACAAATAAAAAAAATATATACCCTACACCGGTTATTGGCGGAGTTGGTGTAATTGATAAACTATCTAAACCAATTAATCATAATTTTAAGAAGATTGGGAGTTTTATAATTTTAATAGGAAAAACCTTTGGTCATCTTGGTCAAAGTTGCTTTCTCAAGGAAAATTATTCAATAGTTGACGGAATGCCCCCTGAAATAAATTTAGTAAATGAGAAAAATAATGGTGAAATAGTTTTTAATTTAATCAAACAAAATCTGGTACTTTCTGCACATGATGTTTCAAGTGGAGGTTTAATTACTTCTTTAAGCGAAATGAGCATTAGTAGTAAAATTGGAATAAGAATCGAAAAGCCAAAAAAAATAAGAAACTTAAACGAATATTTTTTTGGTGAAGATCAAAGTAGATATGTACTCGAAATTGAACAAAAAAATTTAAATCATGTTGAAAAATTACTTAAAAATAACAATATATATTATGATATCCTTGGTTTTACTCAACCTGCATATTTTGAAATTCAAGATGAGATAAAAATAAACACAATTGACCTATTCAAAATTAATTCACAATGGTATAATAATTTTTAATGCCATTATCCGCTGAAAAAATTGAAAAACTAATTAAAGAGTCGATTCCAGATGCTACAATTGAAATAAAAGATCTAATGGGGGATAACAATCACTATTCTGCGGTGATTAAATCTAAATTATTTAAAAATTTAAATAGAATTCAACAACACAAACTAGTTTATAAATCATTGAAAGGAAAAATGGGTAATGAGTTACACGCCTTAACTATTTATACTGAGGTAAAATAATGGATATAAAAAAAAAAATTGAAATTTACATTAAAGAAAATAATGTATGTTTATTCATGAAAGGGACTCCTGATGCGCCTCAATGCGGGTTTTCAATGGCGGTCTCAAATGTCTTAAAACATTTAAATGTAAATTATAAAGGCATCAATGTTCTTGAAGATGAAAACTTACGACAAGGCATTAAGGATTTTAGTGACTGGCCTACTATACCTCAACTTTATATTAAAGGTGAATTTATCGGTGGGTGCGATATTGTTAAGGAAATGTTTGAAAAAGGAGAGCTAAAAAATCTGTTGAAAGAAAAAGAAATAATTTAATGAAGAGTTATATTTATAAAGTAATAATTGCTTCGGTAGCAATAATTTTTGTTTTTAAATTTACAATCGGTAAAGAAATATCACAGATAAACGAAAAGATAAATTTTTTTTCTACAGCTGAGGGTCGCAAACAAATAATAATTTCCCTCAAAAAAGAATTACGTAAAGCAAATGAAAAAGAAAATTACTTGGATGAGGAAGAAAGAGTCCTAATTAGAAATTTTATAAAAAAGATTAATAACGAATTAAAAATTTCAAATTAATCACATTTAAAAATCTTCGCTAAAATTAAATCTTCACTTGAAAAGTTTACCTGTCTTTTTTCCTCAAAAACAGTATTGCATCTGTTAGGACTTCCTTTTTTGATGCCCCTCTCAAGCAAAGCAACATAAAAAGGTCTTTCATTTTTTTTGTGGAGATTTTTAAAAGGTGAAAAACAATGATCTTTTTGGACTAACGCTTTCACTCCACCATTTCGATTTGAAATTATACAAATTTGTTTATTTTTTTTGTTTTTGTTAAAATAGTTGGCAACTGCTTTAGTAGATACACCCCAATAATCTAATTCAAAGACTCCATTGATTTTTGTTAAATGAGAAAAATTATTTATCCATATATAATTGTAAGGATATAAAATTATATTTTGCAATAAAAAAAATGAAATAGATAATAACAATAAAATCTTGAAAATTTTTTTTGAAAAAAAATAAATCATAGAAAGAGATATCAAAAAAAATGAGGGTAATAAGAACATTACTTGTCTTATCTCATCATAAAGATTTACCTCAAATAATATCAACAATAAAATTATCGACGTAGTTGAGAATATAAGTGAGAGCGTTATAAAAGAACTAAAAGACTCATTAACTATTTTTTTCTCTATTATAGGAAATAAAATAAAACCAAATATAATTACTAATGGTAATTTGAAAAAAAACCATATTGGTAAATAAGTCGAAGGTAACTTTTGAGCTTTCATACACTCACCTAATGTAGTAGTGCAAACCGTTTGTTCATGTTGAGACATAGCTTTAATTGATTCAAAAATATAAAAAGGATTTTCCCATGAACTGGGTTGCAATAAATAAAATAATAAGAAGATAGAAATGAATGATAAAATTAAATTTTTATAATTATTTATTAAAAAATCTTTAAAGAAAAAACTATGCCTATTCAAATGTAAACAAAACATAATTGCGTATTGAATGAAAATTAATATGCCGCTTATTCTTATTGAGAGCAATAATGCAGTAAAAAAACTAATGCTGATAAAATATTTTTTACTTATTGTTTTTTTATCTACTAAAATCTTTGAGATTTTAATTATTAGATACGTACAAATTAACCAAATGCTCAAAAAGGGAATGTCTTTTACATTAAAAAAACTATGCCCTAGTAAGTATGGATAAGTTAAATATAATACACCTCCTAAATTTGAGTAAAAGTTATTTTCAATAATTAGATTTAAAATTTTCTGAAAAAAAATTCCTGACAAAATAAATAAAAAGAAAACTGTAACATGTTTTGAAAGAATTGCTTTTACTTTATCTGAGTAAAAAGAATTATCTAAAAATAAACTTGTAATTATTTCAAAGGGTATTGATAAATAATGAAATCCAACTCCATAAAATTTCCCTATATCGCTTAAAAATTGAGTTTCATAGTTTGTATTTAAAAAAAAATTTAATATTAAATTTTTATTCACTTCCCATACATTATAATCATGAAATTCATCATGGGTAATCCCTGCGTTTATTGATAAAAAAATTCCAATTGAAAATAACAAGACTGCAAATATTAAAAAATATTGATTTTTTAAATTTGTTAAAATATTCACGATTATTTGTTATATTACAAAAATTAAAAAATATTATCTAGAATAATATTCTATCACTAAGTTTGGTTCCATCACCACAGGGTAAGGAACTTCCGAAAATTTTGGAACTCTTATTAGTTTAGCAATTTTGTTTTTGTTATCCAATTGAATGTATTCTGGTACTTCCCTCTCTTTACTTTGCAAAGCACCGTCTATAACAATAAGTTTTTTTGATTTTTCCCTTACTTCAATCACATCTGTATTTTTAACAAGATAACTAGAAATATTAACTCTTTTTTTATTTACTTTTATATGCCCATGATTAATCATTTGTCTTGCTGAGAAAACTGTTGGCGCGAACTTCGCTCTGTAGATTACTGTATCTAACCTACTTTCAAGTAATGCAATTAGATTTTCAGTAGTATCCCCTTTCTTAGAGAGTGCCTTTCTATAAATATTTCTAAACTGTCTCTCATTTATATTTCCATAATAAGATTTTAATTTTTGTTTAGCTTGAAGCTGAGTACCAAAATCTGTTGGTTTGCCTTTTTTATTTTGACCGTGTTGACCTGGAGGGTAAGCACGAGAATTGAAAGGGCTTTTAGGTCTGCCCCAAAGATTAACCCTCAATCTTCTGTCGACTTTGTGTTTTGATTTAAGTCTTTTAGTCATCTTATATCGTTGAATGTTTATAAGGTTTCAAAAACATTTGTCAATTACGGTTTATTAATTTTTTTTGTCAAACAGCTGATAATACTAGCTAAAATCCTTAATTCCTTATCATTTGGCTCCATTCTATAAATTAGATTGTTAATGTTTAATATCATTGACTGTTTTTTTTCAGTTTGATTAAAAAAATTTTTATTTTCAAGTAACCTAATTAAATGATTTACAAGAGAGATTACTTTTGATTTTCCAGAAATTTTTAAATTTTTTTCGGTCTTGGCGAATTTACTACTATTCAATAATCTAAATATTTCAAAACAAATAATTGTAACTGAATGAGATAGATTAAGTGACTTAAATTTCTTAGACGTAGGTATTTGCAAAATATAATTTGAATAAGATAAATCTTTATTCGATAAACCAGAAGATTCTTGGCCAAACATCAAACCTAAATTTTTAAACTTTTTTTTTTTGATTAATTTTTGAAAGTCCCTCATCCCAATGTGTTTTTTATTAATATCTCTTTTCCTAGCACTTAAAGATATTACAATATCAAAATTATTTACAGCCTCCTCAGTGCTATTAAAAATTTTAGTTTTATCGATTATATCAATAGCTCCGACAGAAGTTACTTTTGTTTTGTAGTTAGGAAATGTAAATTTTGGGGAAACAATACTTAATTTACTTAGTCCAAAATTTTTCATCGAACGAGCACATGCCCCAATATTTTCGCCTAACTGGGGTTTAATTAAAATAATACCAAAATTATTTTTCATTAATGTTTGCTGGAGCATTCTCCTTGTAAAGTTTGTAATCTAAACTATCTATCAAAGCTTTAAAGGACGCTTCGATGATATTTGGTGAAACTCCTACTGTGAACCAACTAATGCCAGTTTTATCTGTGCTTTCAATTAAGACTCTTGTTGTTGCTTCAGTGCCGGTGTTTAAAATTCTTACTTTATAATCAAGAAGTTTTAAATCTGAAAAAAAATTATAATATTTTGTAACTTTTTTAAAATTAGATCTAATTGCATTATCTAAAGCATTAACTGGGCCGTTTCCTTCTCCATGACATTTTATTTCGTTATCATCTATTAAAAAAACAACACTTGCTTTGGTTTTAATTTTATCTGATTTTGATATATTAACATCATAACTTTTTACCTTTAAATATTCTGGAACTTTTCCTAAGAGTCTATTAGCCAATAGTTCAAATGAAGCATCTGCTCCGTCATAAGAATATCCACTAAACTCTCTATCTTTAACTTCGTCTAATATTTTTTGAACTTTTGGATCTTTTGAGTCAATTTCAACTCCATATTTTTCTAACTTCGACAATATATTTGCTCTACCGGATTGATTTGATATAATAATATTTCTATTATTCCCGATTAATTCTGGATCTATATGTTCGTAAGTTTTTGGATCCTTTTTAACTGCTGATACATGTAAGCCTCCTTTGTGTGAAAATGCTGATGCACCAACATAAGGCATATTTTTATTAGGCTTTCTATTTAAGATTTCATCTAAAAGTCTTGAACATTCAGTCAAAGAGGAGAGTTTTTCTTTTTTTATATTTAAATCAAAACTTTCACTGAAAGATTTTTTTAAACAAATGCTAGGAATAATTGACATTAAATTAGCATTACCACATCTTTCTCCAATCCCATTTATAGTACCTTGAATTTGTCTTACCCCACATTCTACAGCAGCTAAAGAGTTTGCGACTGCATTTTCAGTATCATTATGGGCATGGATACCTAAATTTTTTCCTGGAATAATTTTAACAACTTCACTTACAATATCTCTAACTTCATTAGGTAGCGTTCCTCCATTGGTATCGCATAGAACTACCCATCTTGCACCATTATCATATGCTTGTTTAAGACAATTAATTGCATATTCTGGATTAGCTTTATAGCCGTCAAAAAAGTGTTCTGCATCAAATAAAAATTCTTTTTTATTTTTAACAAAATGTTTAGTTGTCTCTCGAATATTTTCAAGATTTTCATCATTTTTTATACCCAAAGCAATTTTAACATGATAATCCCATGATTTTCCTACCACACAAACTGCAGGTGTATTTGCATTTAACAAAGAGGCTATTCCGGGATCATTGTCTACACTTCTACCAGTTTTTTTTGTCATTCCGAATGCTGTAAATAATGATCTGTTCATCTTAGGTGGGCTAGAAAAAAATTTTGTATCAACTGGATTAGCACCGGGCCATCCTCCTTCGATATAGTCAACACCAATATCAGACAACACTGAAGCAATTTTATTTTTGTCTCCTATTGAAAAATCAACACCCTCTGTCTGGGCTCCATCTCTTAATGTTGTATCAAATATATATATTTTTTCTTTACTCATTTATAATTCCATGATGTTTTATCTTTAATGTCTTTAATTTCAATGCCTTCCTCACTTAATTCATCTCTTATTTTATCAGCTAGATTATAATTTCCACCTTTTTTAGCTTTATCTCTTTCTTTAATCTTACTTAAAATCTCTTTTTCTGAAATTTTTATTTTGTTTTTTTTGAATTTATCTCTTTCAATTTTGGTTTGATGGAACAATCCTACCAATCTACAAGCTCTGTTAAAGTCTCTTATTTTATCTTTATTTCCATCTTGTGATTGATTAAATAAATCATGTAGCTTTGATATGTAAAGCGGAGTGTTTAAATCATCTAATAAATCTTTAAAGCAATCAGGTAATTTTTCACTGTAATCTGTCGTATATATTGAATACCACTTATCTAATACCTTAGATTGAGCTTTTAATAGTTCGTCACTCCAATCTAAAGGTTGTTTATAGTGTGAACTTAACAAAGCTAATCTAACAACTTGTCCTGAATATTTCTTCTCAGCATCAGAAATTGTAGAAATATTTCCTAAAGACTTTGACATTTTTTGTTTATTAAAAGTTACAAATCCGTTGTGTACCCAATAGTTAGCTAATTTTTCAGTTTTATTATTTACACAGGATTGGGCTATTTCATTTTCATGATGAGGAAAAATTAAATCTAAACCACCACCGTGAATGTCAAATTGGTTCCCTAAATATTTTTCACTCATCACTGAACATTCTAAGTGCCATCCTGGTCTTCCTCTGCCCCATGGTGAATTCCAACCAGGCTCATCTTTATTCGAAGGTTTCCATAATACAAAATCTAAAGGATCTTTTTTTAGGCTTGATATTTCCACCCTTGCACCAATTTTAAGTTCGTCTATTTTTTTGTTAGATAATTTTCCATAACTTTTAAAAGATGAAACTGAGAAATATACATGACCATTTTTATCGTAAGCTGAATTTGATTTTATTAAATTATCTATCATTGAAATCATTTCATTAACATGGTCTGTAGCTTTAGGCTCTATTGTTGGTTTCATACAGAATAAAGAAGTGCAATTTAAATGAAATTCTTTTGTAATTTCATTTGTAAGTTCTGCTATCTTTATTCCTCTTTTTTTTGAAGCTTCGATAATTTTGTCGTCTATATCCGTAATGTTTCTAACATATACAACTTTATTATTACCGTATATTTCTTTCAAAATTCTAAATAGAAGATCAAAAATAACTAATGCTCTTGCATTTCCAACATGGGGTTTGTCATAAACTGTCGGGCCGCAAGCGTATAAAGAAATTTTATTAGGATTTATCGGTTTAAATATTTCTTTTTTTCTCGTTAAGGAATTTGTTAGATAAAGATTATTCATTGAATGTACAAACTGGTATCGGTTTCATTTTGTGTAAATTTTTTTCTCTTATTTCTAAATATTTTTTGTAATTAGGATCATTTGTATCTTTCATAGCTTTTTCTAGATCCTCGTAAGACATTCCAAGTTGCTGTACATCATTTCTTCCATCGTTCCATAATCCATCTGTTGGCGGAGTATTAATGATTTCTTCGGGAACTCTCAAATATTTACCTAGTTCCCACACTTGTGTCTTCGTACAGTCAGCTATTGGAGATATATCAACTCCTCCATCACCATATTTAGTATAAAAACCAATACCAAAATCCTCAACCTTATTCCCTGTTCCAACGACTATTC
>MDTD01128176.1_pt1 | contig 10190 bp, 8 predicted proteins | sample 811221 | NCBI WGS metagenome assembly MDTD01 (sample SAMN05326646, study PRJNA326480) | marine metagenome | isolation source: seawater | place: Pacific Ocean: South West | collected 2011
CCCGGCTCGGTGACAGCGGCAGCCGGATGTCCTCGACGCCCAGCGCATCGGCGACGGCGTTGGCGATTGAGACCGGCGTCGACATGCAATTGCCCTCGCCGACGCCCTTGGCGCCGAGCGGCGTGAAGGGCGACGGTGTTTCGTGATGGAGTATCAGCGGCTCCGGCGTCTCCATCACGGTCGGGATCAGGTAGTCGGCGAGCGTGCCGGTCAGGAAACTGCCGTCGCCGCCATAGGCATATTCCTCGTAGAGTGCGGCACCGACGGCCTGAGCGAAGCCGCCGCGGACTTGGCCGTCGACCATGCCGGGATGCAGGATACGGCCGCAGTCGTGCATCGTCACGTAGCGGTCGATGCGCACATGGCCTGTCGCCCGGTCGATCTCCACTCCGCAGATGTCGAAGATGAAGCCATGGCAGAGCGACGAGTTGATCCCGTCCGTTGCCGTTGGCGCCTCGAGTTGCTCCGGCGTCCAGAACACCGTCTCGCGGATCGTCTGACCCGTTCCATCAGGCAGGGTGCCGGGCGCCCAGTGGCTTGCGGCCGCCACACGCCCGAAGGAGATGGCATTGTCCGAATTGTCACGATCGAAGAGCTTTCCTGCCCCGAAGTCTATCCGATCCGCCGTGACGTTGAGCTGCGCGGCGGCGATCGCTGCAAGACGGTCCCTGATACGGTCGGCGGCAAGGGCCGCGGCGCCGGCGACGGCAGCGGCAAATCGGCTCGCGTAATTGCCGGACGCGATCGACCAGGCGTCGCGCGCGGTGTCGAGTTCCGTGTTGACGCGCACGGCTTCCAGTGGGAGCCCGAGCCGCTCGGCGACCACCTGTGCCAGCACGGTGCGGTGGCCCTGGCCCTGGGGCACCGAGGCGACCTTGACGGTGACGGAGCCGAGCGGATCGATCGCGACGGTTGCCACCGCCTGGGCGCCGTTTTTCGGCCCTGCCTTCGCGCGTTCCTCCGGCGTCAGCACCGTCGTGATGTAGCCCATGTTGGAAACGCTCGGCTCGACCACCGCCGCATAGCCGATGCCGTAGAGGCGCCCTTCGGCACGCGCCGCGTCCCGTCGCTGTTGCAGCGACTGGAGGCCGCCTTCCGCACAGGCGCGATCAATTGCGGTTTGATAATCGCCCGAATCCAGTAGCCCACCGGTCGCGGTGCGATAGGGGAAGGCGTTCGCAGGCACGAGGTTGCGGCGGATGACAGCAAGCCTGTCGAGGCCAAGCTCGTCGGCGATCTTGTGGACGAGCCGCTCGAGCGCGAAATAGACCTGCGGTCCGCCGAAGCCGCGGTTGAGCCCCGTCGGCGTCTTGTTGGTGAGCACGACCCGGTTGCGGATGGCGACGTTCTCGATCGCATAAGCGCCGGTCATGTTGCCATGCATGCGGTAGAGCGTTGCCGGTTCCGGCGCGCGCAGATGGGCGCCGCAATCCTCCAGCTGATCCCAGGAGAGTGCGGCGATACGGCCGTCGGCGGCAACGGCCGCCTCCAGCGTCGTGACCCGGTTGGTGGCCGAAACGGAGGCCGTCAGGTGTTCGAGCCGGTCCTCGATCCATTTCACCGGTCGTCCTGCAACACGGGCGGCGACGGCGGCGAGGATGACATAGGGAAAAACGCCCTGCTTGATGCCGAAGGAGCCGCCGGAATCGGGCGGCGTGCGCAGCCGCATGCGGTTGCCGGGCACGTTGAGCGCGCGCGAAATCACCGCATGAATCGAGAACGGCCCCTGGAAATTCGCGGTGACGTCATAGGCGTCCTCGCCGGGATCGTAGTCGGCGATGACGCCGTAGGTCTCGATCGGCGTGCAGGAATTGCGCGGATAGGCGATGCGGATGGAGACGCGATGGGCAGCCGCCGCAAATGCTGCTTCCGGGTCGCCGTAGCGAAAGCTGCGCTCGTTGATGAGGTTGGTTCCGAGCGAGGGATGCAGGACCGGGGCATCCTCGGCGAGTGCCTTTTCCGGATCGACGACGGCGGGCAGTGTCTCGTAATCGACCTCGATCAGGTCGAGCGCGTCCTCGGCGACATAGCGGTTTTCGGCGACGACGAGAGCGACCGGCTCGCCGACATAGCGCACCCGGTCGCGGGCGATCGGCCAGCATTCGACATTGGCCTTGACCCCGACGGTCATGCTGCGGGTAAGCCGCGCGACATCGTCGCCGGTCAGCACGGCAAAGACGCCGGGCAGTGCCCGGGCGGCAGCCGTATCGATCGAGCGGATCTCGGCATGGCCGTGCGGCGAGCGCAGGATCGCCAGATGCGCGGTGTCGCGCCGGACGGGCAGGTCGTCGATGTAGCGGCCGCGGCCGGTCAGAAGTCCGGCATCTTCGACGCGTTCGACGGTATGCCCGATGAGGGCTCCGGCCGTCTTCAATCTCGTCATTCGCTCCTCCCGCACCCACCAGTGATGGGGTGCTGTGAAGCGAAGGTGGAGAAGGGCGGCCGATCGGGCGATACCGAGAGGTATCAGACCTTACCGAGGAGTCTCAAAACCTGAGTTTGACAGCCGAGCTACGCTGCGAAAGATGCTCGGCGACGACCCGGCATGATCATGGAAGAAGCGCGAGAAATGCGCCGGCATGGAAAATCCGAGTTGGTCGCTGATCGTCGCGAAGCTGTCCGTCGCGTCGGCGACGGCCGTGACCGCACGTTCGAGCCGCTGCACATTGAGGAAAACGCGGGGCGTCACCCCCATCGAGGCCTCGAACAGCCGGAAGAAATGCGCCCGCGAGAGGCCGACGTCGGTCGCGAGCAGATCGAGATCGGCGATCTCGCCCGGTGCCGCCTTCATACGCTCGACGGCCTTACGGATGCGGAAGTCGATCAGTGGGCGCGAGGCGAGGTCGCGGATCGAGTTCGGCACAGCCCGCCATTCGGCGAAGCGCTCGATGACGGCGACCATCAGTTCGCCCAGAAGCACTTCGTGCACGTCGGCACTGTTCGGATCCTTCACCATGGCCTCCGCAAGAGTACGCGTGCGCGAACGGATGTCGGGGGTGATCACGCCGACATTGGAGGCGAAGAAGTCGGGTGCGTGGCTGGCCGCCCAGTTCGGCCGGAAATGACCGAGCCATTGCGGTTCGATATAGAGCGCGAGGATCAACGTCTTCGGCCGCGTCTGGTCGTGCGCATAGGCATGCGGCTCCCAGGCATTGATCAGAACGGCGCTTTCGTCGGTGAGCGGCACCAGCCGGTCGCGCACCGAAAACTGCGTGTCGGCCCCCTCGACCTTCAACAGGACGTGGCAATGCGGGTGCGCGTGCCGCACCAGAGGCCGATCCATATCCAGCAGCGCCACCCTCCCGAAGCGGCCGCGTGCGATGCGCAGAGCATTCGACATTGCACACATATTAATCAATTTTCAGAAATTACAAGTCCGGTGTTGATTTCCGCTGAGAACTGACCCGGAAAAGCCGGATATTTCCATCGAGAATTGACCCATGTTTGAACCTCCCCTCGTGGCATTTGAACGAGGGACATGGAGTGATCGACATGGCGTTATTGAGCGTTATCCGACGCTGGCACTTCCGCGACGAACTTTCGATCCGCGAGATCGCCCGACGGACGGGCTTGTCCCGGAGCACCATCCGTAAATACCTGCGCCTTGATGGCGTTGAGCCGAAGTTCAAGGTTCCTGACCGGCCGAGCAAGCTTGATCCGTTTGCCGATCGCCTGGCGGCCTGGCTGAGGACGGAATCCAAGAAGCCGCGCAAGCAGAAGCGCACGATAAAGCAACTGCATGTCGACCTGATCAGCCTCGGCTACGACGGCTCCTACAACCGCGTAGCGGCCTTTGCGCGGGAATGGCGGGAGGATCTGCACAGACAGATGCAGACATCCGGACGAGGCACCTTTGTGCCGTTGAGCTTCGAGCCAGGCGAGGCCTTCCAGTTCGACTGGTCCGAAGACTGGGCGATCATAGGCAACGAGCGAACCAAGCTGCAGGTGGCCTGGCGTGATGTCGCCTGGGGAATTTACGACGTGGTCCTCGCTTTCGGCGTGGACAAAGCGGTTATGCCAAAGGGCACCGTACTCGAAGCTGGTACGGTACAATTCGAAGCTCAACTCGGCGACATCTTCCCCGGCACCTTCGCGTTGATCGCCAACCGACATATGACGACGTTTGGAACAACTCCAGAGCAGATGGCCCAGGTATCGGTGAAGAACCATGCCAATGGTGCTTTGAACCCGAAAGCGCAGTTCAACAAGCCGGTCACGCTTGACGAGGTGCTGGCCTCGCCCATGATCGCGGAACCGCTGACGCTCTTTTCGTGCTGCCCGAACAGTGATGGCGCTGCCGCAGCCATCGTTTGCTCGCATGAATGGATGAAGGCGCGTGCCGCCGAAGGCATCGAAATCGCAGCGTCGGTCCTGGCTTCGGGCGATTACGAACCTCGACGTGACTTGACGTATTGGGAAAGCGAACGTCACTGTGCCCGCTCGGCTTTTGCAGTGGCCGGAATTTCGCCGCGTGACGTAGATTTGGTTGAGGTCCATGACGCCTTCACCATTTCCGAAATCGTCCATTGCGAAACGTTGGGTTTTTGTGCGCCAGGCGAAGGTGGAGTCTTCACGTGCAGCGGAGAAACGGCGTTGACCGGGAGTATTCCGATCAATCCGAGTGGCGGCCTGCTCGCACGGGGACATCCGCCCGGAGCATCTGGACTGGCGCAGATTTATGAGATCGTCCAGCAGCTTCGAGGCACGGCCGGAAAACGTCAGATAGTATCGGCCGAGATCGGGCTGGCCCAGATCATGGGCGGGAACAAGGGAAACGACGCTCAAGCCTGCGCCATTCACATTCTCAGGAAGACGCCGACATGACTGAACTTCATGAACCTGATGTCGCTCCTGCAAGGCATGGTTTTTGCCAGGAACCCTTTCGATCGAGCAGAAATTGAAGCCTCAGGATGGGGTGACTTGCCGCAACGGGTTCATGGCTTGACTTTCCCCACGATCTTTCCGAGAGTTCAGCGATGATCACGATTTCGCCAATTCGGATTTTGAATAGGGTGTGCCCAATCGCGGGCACCTGACCCCCGGCTCGGTCGCGTCGCGCCCCGGCCGTGGGGCACAAGCAGCTTACCACTTCATGGGTGCAGGCTGCGATAGAGCGACAACAAATCATATCCATAACACTATGCATGACTGTCAACTTTGTTGATGAGTGCAGACCAATAGGTGGTCAGCATGGCCTCGCGTACAAATCACTTCAGAAAACCAGGCATCATCATGAGCCGTTCGGACCATGAACGACTGTCGAAACTTGCCGACTCGCTTTCTGCAAGAAACCCGGAGGTCGCAGACCAACTGTTCACCGAACTGGACAGGACGCGTGTTGTCGATGACCGGAAAATCGGCGCCAACGTCGTCCAGATCGGCTCACTCGTCACATTTGTGACCGAGAAGGGCGAGGAACGGACGGTTACACTGGTTTTTCCCATCGATGCCGATATCGCAAACGCAAGCGTGTCGGTTTTTACGCCGATAGGCGCTGCACTGATCGGGCTGTCTTCAGGTCAATCGATCGACTGGGTAGGTCGGGATGGGCGCTCGCACCGACTGACAGTGATTAAAGTAAGCCAGCCAACCGCCGCTAATCCGGGCGACGATTCCTCCGATCACGCTGGTCACGTGAAATGACAAGTCGCCGGTCATTCTGTCGGCTTTCCCTGTTCGGAGGCTGTCTCATCGCAGGATTCTAGCCCCTGTGCCGCCTGTCGCGGCCCAGGGGCATTCCGCTGCACAATGAACTTGGCCGCTCCCCGGTGGAGCGATGGAGCACTGCGATGTCAAATCAAGCCTGCATTCTGTCCACGAAAGATCACACCATACTGGAAGTCTTGTACGATCGTTACAGGGGACGCGGAGATCCATTGGCGTTTATGCTTCGCCGAAAGCTTGAATCCGCCATTGTCGTCTTTCGGGAGGATGTCCCGGAAAATGTTGCGACACTGAACAGTCGTGTCCGGTTCTCCGCGAACCGTGATGGAGCACAAACGAGAATCATTTCCTACGGAACGCTACAGCCGGTCGGAATGTACATTCCAATCACGTCCCCTAGGGGCTTGGCGTTGATCGGTCTTTCGGAAGGAGAGGAATTCCGGATTCCGTACCGAGATGGCGGAATATTCCAAATCGAACTTCGAGAAGTCCTCTACCAACCTGAAAAGGCGCGTCGGGAAGCATCCGGCTCTTCTTTCGAGAACCCATACTTGGGATTAAGGCCCCAGCTGAAGCTTGTGTGAGACTTCTGACCAAGCGGGTGCGGGATTTTCCATGGGCGCAAGGAAGGGCAGGGAGCCCTTCGAGACGGCTCATCTGATTTCCCGCGAAACGGATAATCGACCGGAGCGAGAAGTATGAAGGTCATTGTGTTTGGCGCCGGCGTGATCGGCGTCACGACAGCTTATTACCTGGCCCGGGCGGGCCACGAAGTCGAAGTGATCGATCGCGGTGAAAAACCTGCTTGTGAAACCAGTTTCGCAAATGCAGGTCAGATCTCACCAGGATACGCTTCACCATGGGCCGGCCCGGGAGTGCCATTGAAAGCATTGAAATGGCTCACCATGCACCATGGTCCGCTCGTTATCCGTCCGAAGATGGATCCTGCGATGTGGGCATGGATGTTAACAATGCTGCGGAATTGCACTTCGAGCCGCTATGCATTGAACAAGTCGCGGATGGTTCCGCTCGCTGAGTACAGCCGCGACTGCCTGCGCGCGTTGCGCCAGGAGACAGCGATTTCGTATGACGAGCGAAGCCAGGGCACGCTGCAGCTGTTCCGTTCGCAGAAGCAACTCGAGTCAATCGCCCGCGATGTCGATGTCCTGAAGGAATTGAATGTTCCGTTCGAGGTCCTTGATCGTAACGGCTGTATCCTGCATGAGCCGGCGCTCGGCGATGCGCCCGCCGGTTTCGTCGGAGGACTGAGGCTGCCAGGCGACGAGACCGGCGACTGCAGGCTTTTTACCGAGCGCCTTGCCGGGGTTGCAAGGACTATGGGCGCCAGGTTTTCCTTCGGCACAGAGTTGTTTTCGCTCACAACAAATGGCCGGATCATAACTTCGGCGATTACCTCAACCGGGCGGAGATCTGCCGACGCCTATGTGGTTGCGTTGGGAAGCTATTCGCCAGCGATGCTGAGGCCACTGGGGATCAAATTGCCTATCTATCCGGTCAAGGGCTACTCGCTCACAATACCGATCACCGACGAGACAAAGGCTCCGAATTCCACGGTGATGGATGAGACATACAAGACCGCAATCACACGGCTGGGAAACAGGATCCGTGTCGGTGGTACAGCTGAGCTCGCCGGCTTCAACACGACCCTGAGTGCAAGACGTCGGGCGGCCCTTGAACACTCATTTGGTGATCTCTTTCCCTATGCTGGCGATATGCGTGAGGCGGCCTTCTGGAGTGGTTTGCGCCCGATGACACCTGATGGTCCCCCGATCGTTGGCGCAACACCTTTCGAAGGGCTCTATCTGAACACTGGCCATGGGACCTTGGGATGGACCATGGCTTGCGGTTCCGGGAAAGTAGTTTCCGATATCATCAGTTCACGGACGTCTGATCTGGACATTGCCGGACTTGGCATGTCGCGGTTCAGGATATGAGATCTTCCGTCATCCAAGCCTGCCATGCCGCCGCGGACTTCAGGAAAAGATCACGATGGGGCCATCGTCCATGCCGTTCGGTTCGCATGGGTCGGCTCTTACGCTCCTCGCTGATTGCGCCTTGTGGTCGTGGGTTTTACAGGGGTATCGCGGTCAGTACGCGGCGTGACGGAATTACCGGGCAAATCCGATGCCGTCCTCGGTAACGATGACATCAAGTGGAATGTCGTGGGGCTGCGGAAAAATCGTACTTAATCGCGCTGATGAAAGCCCTGTCCCAATAGTGAACGGCCGTGGCGTCAAGACTGCCAACGTGCGATCGAAATAGCCGCCGCCATAGCCGAGGCGATAGCCGTCACCGGTCCAGCCGACGACGGGCGCCAGGGTGATGGAGGGGATGACTTCGGGTGCGTCTCGCGGCGGAACAGGGATACCCCAGTCGCCCCTCACCATTTTCGTGTCGGATGTCCAGCGGAGGAAGACAAGGGGGGCCTGTTTCACCTCGACCAGGGGCAGCGCCACCGTGACGCCAGCCTTGTGCAGTTCATCCATCAGTGGACGCAGGTCCGGTTCACCCTTGATGGGCCAGTATGCGGAAAAGACTTGGCCGCGCATGTCGCCGAACCGTTTCCGAAGATATGTCCGCAGGTGGGCTGCAAGCGCCTCGCTGGCGGATTTCCGCTCGGCCACCGACAGGGTCATTCTCTGGGCGCGCAGGCGGGTTCGTTCCGCCTTCCTCCACCGGGCGACATCGCGGGCCTGTTCGGGATCAACAGCGTGCGGGTCGAAGTAGTCGGGGGCGATCTCGGCCGCGTAGCAGGGTGGTGAGGCATAGCCACGGGCGGCGGTTGTCCTCTCGAACTTGTCCTTCATGATGCCACCTTGGATTTCAACGCGCCTGTTCTGCCCAATGCTTCTTTCGCTTGTGCAACGATGTCACGGAGGCGCGTCTGCGCAGGAACGACATTGCGGATTTCGCCTGCGCTCAACCCGGCATAGAGGGCCATTTCTTCGAGGCTTCCCGTTGTCGTGCGCAGGGGTGAATCCGTGCTGAAACGCAGGCGCGGCTGTTCGCCGTCCCAGGCAATCGGCTGACGTGGAAGCGTTTCCGGATCATGGCCCAGCAAGTTGCCATCGAGTTTCCGGGTCACGCTGTTGCCGATCACGCGCACCGCAGCCCCTGCCGGCCAGTTCAATACGAAGATGTCGGTCAAGACGGTCTCTTCGGATGATGCGTCCACAACCCGGGACTTGTGGTAGGGATGCGCGAATGACTCTTCGGTTGCCAGAAAGGCTGTTCCGCATTGCACGCCGCTGGCGCCGATCGCGAGAGCCGCGGCCAGCCCTTCTCCCGTTGCAATGCCACCGGAAACCACGACTGGAAGCCTGGTGCGCGCGAGAATCCGTTCCGCAAGATCAAGAGCGGGCGCTCGGCCGTGAACATGGCCACCGGCTTCGATGCCTTGGGCAATGATGACATCGGCACCTGCATCTTCTGCCATCTGTGCTGTTTCAACGGTTCCAACCTGGTGAAGAACCAGGCCGCCGGCGGCTTTGACGCGGGTGAGCGCATTTGGAACAACGTCCCAGAAGAAGGAAAAGGCGGTGACGCCGAGTTCCAGGCAAAGTGCGATCTGGGCATCGAGCAATCCGGGCTCCGTCGCACCGGGGATCAGATTGACGGCGAATGGTCGGTCCGTCGCCGCCTGCATTGCCTTGATCTCGTCGGCGATCACGCCGGGGGCTTCACGCACCATGCCCAATGTCCCAAAACCGCCCGCATTGGTCACGGCAGAAGCCAGTTCCCACCGGGATACTCCACCCATGCCGGCAAGAAGGACTGGCACCTTGCAGCCAAGCAGGTCGCAAAGCGGTGTATGCAGTGAACCGTCGTCGTCTGATCCGCTCATGGCCCTATTCCCCGGAGAGGTATTGTCGAAGGTAATCGCGCAACACGATGGCGTTGTTGTGCTCCTCATCCTTCGATGCATAGAGGAGCGTGACGACACCCTCTCGCGCATGATCGGCGAGTTTCTGGATCAGCTCATCATTCATGGCGAGTTCCATCTCGTATCGTTTCCTGAACGCCTGCCACTCTTCAGGATGAGCATGAAACCAGTGCCGCAGCTCGTTGCTTGGTGCGATGTCCTTGCACCATGCAGACAGCCTGGCGCGTGTCTTTGCCACACCGCGCGGCCAGAGACGGTCCACAAGGATGCGTTTCCCATCGGAAACACGGGCGGCGCGGTAGATTCGCTTGGCACGAATTCGCTCTTGAGGCACATCAGGGACCGGCGGTCTGGGTGGCATCAGGTCTCGTCTTTGCCGGTATCGCCGATCATCTCGACGGTTTTCAGTGCATGTGCCCAGCTTGCGCCGGCGCGCATTTCGGATGCGACCCAGATCGCCTCCATGATCTGTTCGCCGGAAGCGCCTTCCCGTCGAGCCGCCTTCACATGACTTTCGATGCACCAGGGGCACTGGGTGACATGGGCGACGGCAACAGCGATCAGTTGCTTGGTCCGCTTGTCCAGTGCACCTTCGGCAAATACCGCTCTTGAAAACGCCCGA
>MDTD01143527.1_pt1 | contig 10190 bp, 5 predicted proteins | sample 811221 | NCBI WGS metagenome assembly MDTD01 (sample SAMN05326646, study PRJNA326480) | marine metagenome | isolation source: seawater | place: Pacific Ocean: South West | collected 2011
ATGTAGATGCTTTTGTCGAGCGCTATGCCTTGCAACCCGACCAGCTCATCGACCTCAAAGCACTGATGGGCGATAGCAGCGATAATATCCCCGGCGTCAAAGGCGTTGGCGAAAAGACCGCTACCAAATTGTTGACCGAATACGGCACACTTGATGGCATTTACGAGCATATCGACGACATTAAAGGCAGCACGCAGACCAAGCTGATCGACGGCAAAGAGATGGCTTACCTCAGCCAGAAGTTAGCCACGATCATTCAGGATCTGGACATCGCCCTCGATCTGGATGCCTGTGTCGCCCAGGACTACGACCCGCTGGCGGTTGATGCGCTCTTTGGCGAACTGGAATTCAACTCGGTCCGTCAGGATTTCCGCGAGATGCACGAAAAGGTCGAATTCGACCCCTCGCCGGACATTACGACGGTCATCGTCGATACCGAAGATAAACTGGCTGACATGGTCAAGGTGCTGGCATCTGCTGAAACAATTGTCTGGGATGTGGAAACCACCAGTATTGACCAGATGTCGGCTGATCTGGTGGGCATCGCGTTAGCGGTCGATAGTGTCACCGGATATTATGTGCCGGTTGGCCACAAAAATTCCAACGCGGGCACACTTTTTGAAGAAGAAGTTCAGCAGCAGTTGCCCATGCAGACCGTTATCGATGCCCTGCGTGGCCCCCTTACGGATCCGAATATTGGTAAAGTGGCCCACAACGCAGCTTATGACATCATCGTCATGCGCCGCTACGGTATCGATGTCACGCCTGTCACCTTCGATACCATGATCGCTGAGTGGATGCGCGACCCGATCAGCAACAACCTGAGCCTTAAGCGTTTCGCCCTCAGTGAGCTGGGCGTCACCATGACCGAGATCAAAGAGCTAATTGGCACAGGCAAGAAGCAAATTCCCATGTCGCAAGTGGCCATTGAAGACGCCGCCCCCTATGCTGCCGCTGATGCCACCGTTACCTTCCGCGCAGCCGAGTTCCTTCAACCCAAGCTGGCCGAACTCAGTGTAGAGCAGCTTTATCACGATATGGAGATGCCGCTGGTCCCGGTGATTTGTGATATGCAGCAGGCCGGTGCACTGCTTGATGTGGCGTTCCTGGGAGAAATGAGCGCCCATCTGGCTGAAAATATCACCAGCCTGGAAGAGCAAATCAGGGGCTATGCCGAAGATGAAACCTTCAATCCGAGCAGTCCCAAGCAGCTCAACGAAGTGCTCTTTGATAAACTCAAGCTGCCGACCGAGGGACTCAAAAAGACCAAACAGGGCTTCTCGACTGACATTAACACGCTGGAAGCCTTGAAAGATGCCCATCCCATCGTCCCCTGCATTGTCGAATACCGTGAATTGACCAAGCTCAAGGGGACTTATGTCGATGCCTTGCCGCAATTGGTCAACGCAGAAACAGGTCGCCTCCATACCAGCTATAACCAGACGGGGACATCGACTGGCCGCTTCAGCAGCAGCAATCCTAACTTGCAGAATATCCCCATTCGCACTGAATTGGGTCGCGAAGTCCGTAAGGCGTTCATCGCGCCGGAGGGCATGCACCTGCTGGCCGTTGACTACAGTCAGATTGAGTTGCGCGTCATGGCCCATATGAGTGGTGACGAAGGCTTAAAAGAGGCCTTCCAGCAAGGGCAGGACATTCACCGGGCGACAGCCGCCGCCGTCAATGGCATTGATCCTGATGATGTCACTTACGAACAGCGCAGCTTTGCCAAGCGCGTCAACTTCGGCTTGATGTACGGTATGGGCGCGTTCCGCTTGGCCCGCGATAGCAACCTGACCCTGGCCGAGGCCGAAGGCTTCATCAAAACCTATTTCGAGCGGTTCCCTGGCGTCCAGAAGTACATGGATAGTGTCGAACGTTCCGCCCGTGATGAGGGCTATGTCCAGACGTTGTTGGGTCGCAAACGCTTCTTCCCGAACCTGGCAGCAGGCAATCGTGGTCAGCGTGCCCAAGGTGAACTCCGTGCAGCCATCAATATGCCCATCCAGGGCACAGCCGCCGACATTCTCAAGATTGCCATGCTCAAATTACACGATGCACTAAATCAGCGCACAGATAGCGCCCGCATGATTCTACAGGTGCATGATGAACTGGTGCTGGAAGTCGAGGATGAGCAGCTCGACGACGTGACGCGTCTGGTCGTCGATACAATGGAAGCCGCCTATCCGCTGGATGTGCCGCTGGTGGCTAATGCCAGTATTGGCCGCAACTGGCTGGACATGACCGATCTTTAGGTCGTTCCATTGCAATAAGCACACTTTCTCGGAAAGATAGTGTTATATCCAATTGAAAAAGTAGGGCTTCCTGATTTCTAAATCACAAAGCCCTATGCTATACTTTGCGTATTAGCACCCATTTGATTCGCCTTTGCCCTCAAAAAGGTTAACTAACAATCGTGAAGCACTTTCTGGACCTTGCAAGCTTATCCACAAGCGAAATTGAGCACCTCCTGCAACTGGCTGTCCACCTCAAACTAGAGTGGGAATCCGGCGGCAACCGACCCGTGCTGAAGAATCAGATTCTGGGCATGGTGTTCCAGAAGCCATCCTTGCGCACCCGCGTCTCGTTTGAAGTCGGCATGAAGCACCTCGGTGGCGATGCTATCATGCTTGGCCCGCAAGAAATTGGCCTGGGTAAGCGCGAGAGCATCGGCGATGTGGCCCGGGTATTGTCGGGGTACGTTAATGGCATCATGGCCCGTGTCTTTGCCCATCAGCATGTGACCGAATTGGCCAAGTATGCCAGTGTGCCAGTGATTAACGGCCTCAGTGATGACAGCCACCCCTGTCAGGCAATGGCCGATGTGCTGACGATCAAAGAGCGTTTTGGCAGTCTGCGCGGCCTCAAAGTGGCTTATATTGGCGATGGGAACAACGTGGCGACCTCGCTGCTGTATGCGGCGGCCCACCTGGGTATGGATTTTTCAATTGCCACGCCGGAAGGCTACGAAATGCCATCCCGTGTGCGTGAACGTGGCGCAGGGATAGCGGCTCATTCCGGTACAGACGTCATCTGGACCACGCATCCCGAACAGGCAGTTGAAGGCGCGCATGTCATCTATACGGATACCTGGGTGAGCATGGGCCAGGAAGAAGAAACTGCTGCCCGTCGCGCGACTTTCGCGCCGTATCAGGTCAACAGTGATCTGATCAGTCAGGCGCATGCCGACGCCATCGTGCTGCATTGTTTGCCAGCCCATCGCGGTGATGAAATCACGGACGATGTGGCTGATGGCCCGCATTCGATGATCTTTGATCAAGCAGAAAATCGCCTGCACGCGCAAAAGGCGATTCTGGTGAAGTTGATGGCCCCTTAGTCAGTGAGTCTATTTGATGCCCCGGCATCCGCGATTGTCATTGCGGGGGCATAATAAGAGACGATTAGTATTGAGTTGGTTGAGCCTATGGCAAATAATCCGAACGATCCCAGGACCAACGATCCCATGATGGATGATGACGCTTTTGCGAATGCAATGGCCGATGACCTCTTTGGCGATATGGATATGAACGCTGACGTTGACCAGTTCACCCATTATCTTGAAGATGGCAATATCGCGGCCTGGGATTTGAATTGGCCAGCGGCGATTGAAGCGTTTACGCGCGCTGTGCAGTTGCGTCCCGATGACGCGGAAGGGCACATCAACCTCGGTTTGGCGCTCTTGCAGAACGGCCAACTGCCCCAAGCCCTTAAGGTCTACAAACGTGCCCATCAACTCAGCTCGGATGATCCACTGCCACTGGAACGCAGCGCGGATGTGCTGGAACGCATGGGCCAACTCAGGGAAGCCGCTCAACAATATGTCAAAGTGTCCGAGCTTTACATCGCTCAGCGTGACCTCGACAAAGCGATTGCCAACTGGGAACGTGCCACGCAATTGACGCCCGGTTTGGTGAGTGTGCATGCGCGGCTGGCACAGGCTTATGAACGCATCGGCGATAAGGAACGCGCCATCCGTGAATATTTGACGCTGGCCTTTAACTTCCAGCGTTTGAATGATGTCGATAAGGCCATCCGTGCCGTCGAACGTGCCCTGCGCCTGAATCGCAATAATCCCCAGGCGCTGAACACCTTGCGTGCGTTACGCTCTGGTGGGGAAGTCATCCTGCCGGAAGAATACGTTCAACGAGAAGCGCCGCAGATCATTCACGATACCGGCACATTGTCGCCCTTGTCGTTGGATTTTGAGGAAGACGAGGAAGAAGAAGCCAACCCGCTTGGTCCTATGGGCGAAGCGCTCGACGACGCAATGGAACTCTTGGCGGAGCATGTCGTGGAGAGTGGCCTCTCACCTTATGTCGCCCCAGCACTGCAGGCGATGGAATTACAGCGCCAGGGCGAAAGTCAGGCTGCAATTGCTGCCTACGAAGAAGCCCTCAGTCATGGCCTTCGCAATCCTGCCCTCAAGATGAACCTGGGCGGCCTCTATGTCCTTATGGACGAACCGAAAGAAGCACTTAAGCACCTGGGCGATGCCATAGAAGTGGAACGCTTGAAGCCCGGGGCACTACATGCGGTTGGTCGTGCTTATTATTCCCTGGGTGACCAGACCCAGGCAGCGACCTATCTCATTGATGGCCTGCGCACCGTCGATGTTAACTTGGCCTATAGTACCGATGAAATCGAAGCCCTCGACAAGGTCTATGATGGCTTACGAGTAGCGCTTGATGGTCGCTCACGCGAGGTACTTTCAAATGTCAACGAGCGCTTCCTGAACCTGTTAACGGGCACCGATTGGAAGCGGCGCATCAGCGATACCCGCCGCCACCTGGAAGAAACGCTGCGTGATGAAGGCGGCGAGGGCATGGTTGACTTGCTTGTCGCTAAAGGTGGCCATCAACTGGCAGAAGCTGTGGCGTCGATTGATCGCTACATTCGCCAGGGATTATATACGCTGGCCATTGATGAAGCGCATTACACCATCGAAAAATCCCCTCTTTATCTGCCTGTTCACGTCCGCATGGCAGAGGTGATGATGAAAGAAGGCCGTATCCGTCAGGCCATCAATAAGTACAACACGGTCGCCCGCGCCTATCTTGTACGCGAGGAACACGACCGCGCTGCCGCGATCCTCGGCATGGTCCTGGAAATGGCGCCGTTGGATGTCGATGTGCGTATGAATCTGATTGAACTACTTGAAAGCCAGAATCGGATGAACGAAGCGCTCGATCAATACATTGCGCTGGCAGAAACCTATCAGCAGTTAGGTGACTTCGACCGGGCCAACCAGACCTATGTTGCCAGTGAACGTTTGGCGCGCCGTGTGGATGCCCCTGTCGAGCGTCTTGTCCAGATCAAGCAGTATATTGCTGATATCAGCCAGATGCGCCTGAATACCCGTCAGGCACAGCGCGTATTCGAAGAAATTCTGGAAATCCAACCCCAGAACGAACGCGCACTCCGGTCAATTATCGACATTTACTATGCCCAGGGCAACAATGTGGAAGCCATCAAACGCCTGGATATGCTCCTGAGCGTCTACGCGCGCCAACGCAAGATCAGAGAGATTGCCACCTTGTTAGAAGGGCTGGTGCGCAGCAATCCCCAGGATACCGCTTTGCGCGCCCGTATGGCCTCGATTTACCGCAAAATGGGCCAGAAAGACCGCGCTATTGAACAACTGGATGCCCTCGGTGAACTGCAACTGGATGCTGGCCTGACGCGTGATGCAGCCAATACCATTCGCCAGATTATTGGCATGAACCCCGACCGGGTTGAAGATTACAAACGGCTGTTGTCGCAACTCAACGGCTAAGCTCAGCGATTGACCACCGTCACGCCCGCGCTGTACCAATTTCTGACCAAATCAGCCTCCTCAAGGGCCGATTTGGGTTATACTTGATATATGAAATGTTTCTGAAACAGTTTCCCGCTGTTTGCACATTCAGTACACAACTTTATGAGTAAATCGCCTTGGACCAACTAGTTGCCATTGTCAATACCCTGACCGCCACAGATTTGCTGGATATCCTCTTCGTTGCGCTTCTCTTCTATGGCGCAAGTTTTTTATTCAGGGGGACCCAGGCCGTCGTCTTGCTGCGCGGTATTGTGATTGTTGTGCTCGTCTTGATTGTTGTGGCTGGTATTTTCCAGCTTCGGGCACTCTCATGGATGTTGACCAATGGCCTGGCCGTTTTTGCTGTGGCGATCCCCGTTATTTTCCAACCGGAGCTGCGGCGTGGCTTAGAGCAAATTGGCCGGGGTAGTACGCTTTTCAGGCGGACATCGCCCCTGGGCGTCCGTGATGAGATCATTCATCAGATCGTCCGCGCCTGCGAAAAGCTCTCAGATCGGCGGCATGGCGCGCTGATCGTTTTGCAAAAAAATGGCCAGCTTGATGATTACATCCGCACCGGTACCGAGATTGATAGCAGTGTCAAAGCCGACCTGTTGTTGACGATCTTCTGGCCCAAGACTGAATTGCACGATGGGGCGGTCATCGTGGATTATCGCGGCCGCATTGCTTCCGCTGCGGCGGTATTGCCATTGACCGCCAGCCGTAACTTGCCCAATCCCAAAATGGGTATGCGTCACCGCGCCGCGCTGGGCATTTCCGAAGTCAGCGATGCCATCTGCATCGTCGTTTCTGAAGAAACAGGCCGCGTTGCTATTATGCATAACGGTCGTATGATCCCGCGCCTGGACCCGGAACGCTTGCGCACCGTCCTGAGCGCGCTTTACGGAGATAGTGATTCGCCACGTACGACCCTACGCAGTTGGCTGCGTGACCGCATTGACAATTTGACCCAACAGCTACAAGAGAGCCGGACCTGACATGTCGAGGCGTTGGCAAAAAATCCTGAACGAAAATCTAGCATGGTTTTTTGGGGCGCTGATACTGGCGTTCTTTGTGTGGTATGTCGCCACTCTCCAGGCTGATCCCTTCACGACACGCACGTTTAGCATTCCCATTCGGTTGGACGTCAGCGAGGGGCTAATCGTCACCAACACGCCGCCGGAAAGTGCAAATATAACCATTACGGGCCAGCAGTCGGTGATGAGTCGTATCAGTCGGGAAGATATTGTCATTCGGGCGGATTTGACGGATGCCAGCCCCGGTGTGCAGACCGTTCAACTGGTTGGCGAGGTCAACCGGATAGCCAGCATCGACGATACCCGTCCGACCCAGATTACCGTGGAGTTGGAACGCATCGAATCCGGTCAGAAGCCGGTCGTCATTGAAACGACCGAGCCGCCTGCGGATATCACCGCCGAGCAGCCTTTGGTTTCGCCGCTGGATGTGAACGTCAGTGGGGCCAGTAGTGATGTTCAAAGCGTTGTCGATGTCTATGGCGAGGTTGATCTGAGCGAATCGCGTTCTGCGCTGGAAACGCAGGTGACACTCATCCCACGCGATGAAAATGGCCGTCGTGTGGAGAATGTCACACTCGACCCAACTACCGCGCGTGTCAGCGTCAACATGTACCGTCGTGACGATGTGCTGCGCCTGGCTGTTCGTCCTAATTTACAACTGGAAACGACCGAAGATGGTTACACGCTCACGACCATCCGCTCGGACCCCACGGAGGTTTTTGTGCGGGGGACCGGTACGGCTCTAGCAGATTTGGGTGATACGGTTTACACCGAACCCATCAGCCTGACGGGCCGCACGGCAGACTTCCAGGTGACAGTCCCGCTGGACTTACCTGCCGATGTGGTTGTGCTCCCGGCTAATGACCGCAATGTATCGGTTGAGGTTGGCATTGAAGCGCAAATGAGTGTTGTGCAATTTGATTCCGTGCCTGTTGATTTCATCGGCTTGGGCGAGGGCCTGTCATTGGATACCACCGCGTCGACCATCTCAGTCGTCATCAACGCCCCGCGCATCCTGCTCGATGACCTGACAGCAGACGATGTCCATGCCGTTGTTGATGTCAGCGGATTGGGCGCAGGTGAATACGAAATCGCACCACAGGTGAACCTGATGCGCGGTCAGGCTCAGGCCGAGAGTATCATCTCGCTGCCGAACTTGATGAACGTAGTGATTACGGCGCCGGAATCAGCAGAGGCTACACCCACTGCAACGTCTGATGCAGGCACGACAGACGACTGATCTCCGCTACTTTAATACATCTCTTGCAAACATGGCTACATCCACCGCGATGTAGCCTGTATAATATAGCGTCAAGCATTGTGAGAGATAAACCAACATGGCACGTAAACCCATTGTCGCGCTCGTTGGGCGTCCCAACGTCGGCAAAAGTTCATTATTCAACCGCCTGGTGGGCGAACGCATGGCCGTGATCCATGATATTCCTGGCACGACGCGCGACCGCCTACAAAGCGAATCCTTCTGGAATGGCATTACCTTCCACGTTATTGATACGGGCGGCATCGAAGTCTACCAACCGAAAGGCACCCGTGACGAGTCACCATTGGCCGAGGGCAGCAAGGATTTTGTCCCTCAGATCGAAGCCCAGGCCCGCGCCGCCATCACCGAAGCGGACGTGATTATTATGGTGGTGGATATTCAGCAGGGTGTTACTGCGGCTGATGAAACCATCGCCGAGATTTTGCGCCGCTCCGATAAGCCGGTCGTCGTCGCTGCCAACAAAGCCGATGATCGTAAATACGAAAACGAAGCCTTTGACTTCTACTCGCTCGGCCTGGGGCAGGTGATTGCGATTAGCTCCATTCATGGGCTGGGTGTCGGTGATATGCTCGATGTCGTTGCTGAGGAACTCAAAACCATTTCTGCGGATTGGCCGCACGAAGGCGAGGGCGAAGAAGACGACAGCCTGCGCATCGCCATTGTCGGTCGCCCGAATGCCGGTAAGAGTACCTTGCTCAACAAATTGATCGGCCAGGAGCGTGCGATTGTCAGTCCCATTGCCGGGACCACGCGCGATGCCATCGACACGACCCTGCGCTGGCACGGCGAAGACATCACCATCATTGATACGGCGGGGATGCGTCGTAAGGGCCGTATTGACCCCGGCGTGGAGCGCTTTAGCGTCGTCCGCGCCTTCGAGGCTATCGAGCGCGCCCATGTGGCTGTTCTGGTCATTGATGCCGAAATAGGCGTCACCGAGCAGGATGAGCACATTGCAGGCTACGTCATCGAGAAATACAAGGGCCTGGTGATCGTCGTCAATAAGTGGGATGCCGTCGAAAAAGACGCCCATACCATGCATAGCTTTTTGGAAGTCGTACGCGAGCGGCTGCACTTTGTGCCCTATGCTCCGGTGATCTTCATTAGCGCTCTGTCAGGCCAGCGCATTCACCTGGTTCTTGAAACAGCGTATCGTGTCTTTGAGAATCGTTTCATCCGTGTACCGACTTCGGAATTGAACCAGATTCTGCGGGATGCGCTGGAGCGCCACGCACCGCCGGATAAGGGGGCCAAACGTCTCAAGATTTTCTATGGGTCGCAGGTACGCACAGATCCACCGTTGTTCCTATTCCATATCAACGAAAAGCGGCTGCTGCACTTTACCTATGAGCGTTATCTGGAAAATCGTATTCGGGAGGCATACCCGTTTGAAGGAACTCCCATTCGGCTCAGCTTCCGTGAGCGCAAACGGGACGAAGAACAACAGAAATAGATCGTTCGGCGCTAGCGCAGGGGTTTGAGGTCAACCAGTTCGTAGGCAATCGTCGGCTGCTGACGGCCTTTGACTCGTAGCTTGCCCAAGGGGTTAGCCACAACCAGATCGCCCAACCGCTTGACGACCGATTCATCCACCAAAATCTGACCAGGCTTCGCCAGTTCTTGTAGACGCTTGGTCAGGTTGACGGTATCGCCAATCGCCGTGTAGTTCATGGCATTTTCATTGCCGATATAACCCACAACCGCGTCACCCACATTGACACCAATACTGTATGACAGCTTGTATCCGTGCTGCACGTTGACTTCATGTGCGGCATGCATCATGGCCAGGGCGGCTTCAGTCGCGCGATGGACGTGATCTTGCATGGAGTTTGGCGCATTGAAAATGGCCATCAGGCCATCGCCCATGAACTTATCGAGTGTCCCATCCCAACCAATGATGACCCCCGCTGCCAGGTTCAGATAATGGTTGAGTGTCTCCATGACCTGTTCGGGGGCGGCATTTTCACTCCACGACGTATAGCCGCGAATGTCAGCGAACACGACGCTGATTTCCTGGCGATGCCCACCGAGTTCGACACCTTCTGGCCGGGATAGCGCTTGCTGCACCACCGATGGTGGC
>MDTD01191524.1_pt1 | contig 10190 bp, 7 predicted proteins | sample 811221 | NCBI WGS metagenome assembly MDTD01 (sample SAMN05326646, study PRJNA326480) | marine metagenome | isolation source: seawater | place: Pacific Ocean: South West | collected 2011
CCTAAAAAAGTTGGTGAAATCTCAGCTACAAAAATTAGAGAAAAACTATTTTCTAGTAAAAGTTAAATTTATTAGCTTTCCAATAGAATTTATAAAAAAAAGGATAATATTATGAAATTACAAAAATGGTTAACGAGTTTTATATTTGCTTCAATAGTATTAGTGGGTTGTAGCGATGATGGGGATGGTCCTTCAGGTCCTGCAGATCCAGTATATAGCACAGGTTCATCAACATTTGGTGATGCAACTGGCAATGATGTAATCTATGGAATAGAGCCAATTGCTGGTGGATTTTTACTAGTTGGTAATACAGAAACTTTAAATAATGGTAGCAGTTCTGATGGTCTAGTAATGCAAGTAGATCTTGAAGGTAATGTTGCATGGGAATCAACTGTTGATTCAGGCAATAATGATTATGATAGATTTTATGATGTAGAATTGGCCGCAGATGGCAATATCCTTGCTGCTGGTTTTGGAACAGTTGGAAGTGGTGATACTGATATGATGTTTGCAGTAATGACGTCTGGTGGTACACTGTCAAATATGAGTTTATTTGGAACAACTGCTCGAGAAAGAGCTTATTCAGTTGGTGATTGGTCAAGTTCATCAGCATATATGATGGCAGGATACAATTCTAATACAAAGGCAACTATTCAATTTATTGATACTGGAGACTTTTCAGATGCTGGAGTTGATATATTAGATTCAGCTGAAAGTAGTTGGTACAGAGGAATCAACACTGGTGGTACTATAGCTTTAGTAGGTGATGCGCTTGTGGATGGTCAATATGATGGTATATTTTCAACTATTACCAGTGAAAAAACAGATAAAGTTTTATCAACAGTTGCTTCAAGATTATATGGTATCAATAACACAGCTAATGGTGACTTAGTTATTTGTGGTACAGCAGATAATGGAAGTGGATATATTGCGAAAGCAAACACATCTGGAGCTTTAGCCTGGGAGACTACTACAACTGAGATTGCAATATTGTGGTCAGTAATGGAAGACTCAATGGGTAATGTAGTTGCTGTTGGTTGGTCTGGAACAGATGCAATTATGGTAAAAACAGATAGTCAGGGACAAATAACTTTAACAAAAACATTTAACGGAACAGCTAGTGGAACTGATAGATTCTTTGGAGTTGCTGAATCTGAAAGTGGTGAATATGTTATGGTAGGATCAACTGCAGTAAGTTCAGATGGAACTACTAGTGGCTGGATGGTAAGAACAACACCTGATGGTAACTAACACGTTATTTAATAATTATCTACAAAAAAAGCCTAGAATTTATTTCTAGGCTTTTTTTATAAGTTAATCAATCTAAATCATTTATTTTCAATACAGTAAATTTCTAATCTTATATCTAGTAGCAATATTCCATAACAATAGAGAGAATGAATAGGAAAATGCTAACACATATATGCCAAATTGATTATAAAAAATAAAGTTAATAACAATCATAATTAAAGTAGATATAAGTTTATAAAATCCAATTGTTATTGGTAATCCATAAAGTCTAGCTAATAAAGTATTTGGACCAAAAAATGAATGTATAATTTGTCCAATTTGAAGTATTAAAAGAAGTTTATAAGCATTAGAATATTTGTCTGAAAAAAAATAATGGATAACAGACTCAGATACAAAAAAAATGACTACAAAAGATAATATTGATATAAAAATAAATAAATTTCTAACTTTTTTAAAGGATGAATTAAGCTTACTCTTTGATTCTTTAAGCGCATCAAAAATTTCAGGAGAGAAAACAGTAGCTAAAGAATCTATTCCAATCATTGAAACCTTGAGAAGCGCAAAAGCTATAGAAAATTCTGCCATTTGTGATAAATCTTTTGCATAATACGCGAGGAAAAAAACTGAAACTCTATTAGTTAATACATCAGTAAAATCAGAAAAAACAAATTTACTTGATATTGGAAAATTTAATGAAAAATACCTTACAATTGATTTAGGACTAAATTGAATAAGAGATAAATCTAATAAGCTAATTAATGTAAAAATTAAAAAAACGAATGATATAGACAATGAAATAGTAAAAGTAAAAAAAAGATCATCAAATACTTTATAGTATAATAATATAAAAGATAAAGGAATGCTAAAAAATGGAATTGAAATTGCATATAAAGGTTTTTTTATTGATATCAAATAAAAACCAATAACGGTATTAATTGTTTGAAAGAAAAAATAAGGAATTATATAAATTGATAAATCGTTGACATTAATTGCATCATCAACATATAAAGTTAAGTAAGTAACTAGACCAAATATTGTTGTAAAAATGATACTAATAACTGTCGATGCAAAAAAATAATTAATATGATTTTTATCATTGCCTCGTAAAGTAACAAAAGTATTTCTGCTCCCAAGGTGTGAGAGAGTTGATGTCAATAAAAACCATGATAGTACCAAAAAATATATTTCTAAAGCATTACTTCCATAGTTTTGGATAATCATTTTTTGATTAAAAATTCCAATTAATGAACCAGAAAACGTTAGAATCATTACTAAATATGATTGTAGAGTTTCCTTTTTTCCAAAAATCAGTTTGAAAAAATTTAAATTCATTGATTATTATTTTTCATCCATTGCTGAAAAATCAAAATAGGCCACAGGTAATATTCATTGCTTCTAATATTATTTTGATGATCATTAAATTTTTGCAATACAACATTATAATTCAATATGCCTTGTTCTTTGATGGTTTTTTCATTTAATAAATCATATGACCAGTCTTTTAGCTCTGATTTTAACCAATCATTAATTGGTAAACCAAAACCCATCTTAGGCCTACTATACATTTCTTTTGGTAAATATCTTGCTAATAATTTCTGTAAAATTAACTTCTTTTTACCATTTTTAAACTTAAATCTATCTGGTATTTTGGTTGAAAATTCAATTACTTCCTTAGAAAGAAATGGAACTCTTGTTTCAAGACTTACAGCCATTGCAGCTCTATCAACCTTTACTAGGATATCATCATTTAAATAGCTAGACACATCATAAGATGATATAAATTTTTGGAATCCATATTTTTCAGATGGTAGAAAATTATCATCCACAAATAATTTTTCAGTACTATTATTATAAATTAAAAGATCATCTTTTTCTTTCCATGTTGTAATTATACTCATATATAGTTCTAAATCATTGGAGATCATTAATAAATCCTTTAACCTTTTTAATACAGATTCATGATTATGATTATTTGAAATTAACGTACTAAATATTTTCATTAAAATATCCAATAGACTTTTTAAGAGAAAATCTGGAGTATTATCAACAAGTTTTAAAACTATTCCTCTCATTGAGGCAGGAATTATATTAAGATATTTCCTAATTTTTAATCCAACGGCATATCTGGTGTAACCAAAAAATAGTTCATCACCTGCATCACCTGACAAGCTTACTGTAACATTTTTCCTTGTAATTTTTGATAAAAGATAAGTTGGTATTTGTGACGAATCTGCGAAAGGCTCGTCATACATATCAGTCAACTTTGGAATAACATCAATTGTATCATTAATGGAGCAATAATGTTCGGTATGATCAGTTCCAAGATAATTAGCAATTTCTTTTGCAAATGGGGCTTCATTAAAGGATTGATTTTTAAAGCCAATAGTAAATGTTTTGACAGGAATATTGCTATTTTTTTGCATTATCGCTGTAACAAGAGATGAATCAATTCCTCCTGATAAGAAAGCACCCAAAGGTACATCTGAAATCATTTGTTTTTTGATTGATTCGTTGAGAATAAAGTCTAACTTATCAATATAATATTTTTCTGAATGTTGTTCATTATTTTCAAAAGAATTTTCTGCTACAGCTTTATAACTCCAATACTGTATTTCTTTAAAAGTGAAATCATGATCACGAAGTTTATAATAATCATATTCAATATATGATCCTGGTGAAAGTTTAAAGATATTATCGTAAATGGAGAATGGTGTTGGAATATAACCGTGTGAAAAATATTTTTTTAGTATTGAAATATTTATTTTTTTTTCAAACATGGGATGCTTCAAAAAAGACTTCAATTCTGATCCAAAAAATAAAATATTATTTATGAATCCATAAAAAAGTGGTTTCTCTCCCACCCTATCTCTAGCTAAGTAAAGTTTCTTGGTTTTTTGATCCCAAAGTGCAAAAGAAAACATTCCATCTATTTTTTCTAATGTTTTTTTGATGCCCAACTGTTCGATACTTTCTAATAATACCTCAGTATCTGAAGTGCTTTTCCAATCAATCCCCTTAATTTCTTTTTTAATTTCTTGATAATTATAAATTTCGCCATTAAAAACAATAATCATTCTACCTGATTGTGAAAAAAATGGTTGGGATCCGCTTTTACTCAAGTCTAAAATTGACAATCTTCTATGTCCCAAGAATAACTGATGTTCGTTATCTGAAAAATAACCTTCATCATCTGGCCCTCTGTGGCAAATAGCATTATTCATACCTCTAATGATTTCACTAGAATTATTATTTTTCTGTTTGTTTAAATCAATAAATCCGCAAAAACCACACATATTTAAATCCTATCTAATTCTTTATTAATATTTAATTCTTTATCAAAATTTATAATCACGTAAAAAAGACTTATTAATATATAAATTTCAACAACAGATAGTATGTTGTGGTTAAAAAGACCGCCAACAATAATTGGAATGGCAAATTCCATATTATTTAATAGTTGTTTAAACATATATAAAACAATCAATAATCCAATGATACCTAAATCTACAGCGTATAGTAAAAAAATATTATGTGAGGCATAACCAAATTCCCATGCATAGTTATATCCCAAACCATTCCCAAAAATTGGTGCATTTAAAAATTCAGAAATAGCAAATGGAATAACCTGAATTCTGCTATTAGCTGAATCAAAAAACATATTCACATCAAATACTCGATCTAAAGTATTTCTTCCAATTAAATCATTAAACTCGAGAAAATATCTTAAATCGTTAAAATATGGTAAAAATATTATTAAAAAAATTATAGATGCTATAAGATAAAAAACATTTGCAGAACGTATTTGGTAAATAAATAAAACCATAAATATTGCAAAAGAACCTTTACTGAATGTTCCAAAAATTCCAAGTAGAACGATAAAAGGAACTATTTTTGTAAATCTTATTGGTTTAATATGTTGAAATTTTGACCATAAAGAAAATAATGAATATTGAACGATTAAGAGAAGGCTTGCGTGGTTTGGATTACTAAAGAATCCATCACCTCTACCAAGCGTACCTGTATTAGCTAGTCCATAACCGGAGACAAAACCTTCAAAAAAAATAAATATTGAATTAATAATTAGTAAATATGAAAATAAATTATAAAAATTTTGAGAAGTTTTAATTGTCATAATACTTCTAAGTGAATTTGAAAAAGTAAAAAATATAGCAATGCAATAAACATGACTTAAAAACATTGTAAATCCAAATGGTGTTATATCAATAACTAGCATATTGAAAATCATGCTAAGTAGTAGAATAAAGAAACTAGATAGAAACCTGAGATTTTCTCCTCTAGTAAGCAGAATTTTACCAAACATTAATGTTCCAATTAGATTTAATGAAATAAAGAAGAAGTATAAAATATTAGCATTAATGCTGGAGGTCAAAGATCGATAAAATCCAGAAATAAAAAAAAATACTGAAAAAAATACAAAATATTTAAATAGTTGTTTCATTTAATTAATTTGCTACTTCAAAAATTAAATTTTCCCATTCTCTAAAAACGAGGTCTAAATCAAATTGTTCATTAATTTGGTCAAAAGACCTTTTACTGAATTTTAATTGTTTATCTTTATTGTCAATTAATTGATTCATTAAATGTGTAAGTAAATCAATATTATTAATTTCAAAAAGATAACCATTTTCATTATGTGTTATAATTTCCTCTATTCCGTCGTAATTTGAAATTATTGATGGAAGACCTGCACTCATCGCTTCCAATACAGCATTTGACATTCCTTCGTATTCAGATGGATGGACATAAATTTTACTATTTAAATACAATGAATAAACATCATCAATAGCATCTAACAAGATTACATTATTACTAATATTTAATTCATCAATAAGTTTTTGTAATTTTATTTTCTCTCCATCATCCTTACCAGCAATACAGAGTGTTATGTGTTCTTTTCTTTTTTTTAATAAATTATTGAATGCGTGAATTAAAATATCATGCCTTTTAGACCTAATAAATCTCCCAATGGATAGAAAAGTATATTCATATTTACCAACTAAATAAGGATTCTTATCAAAATCCTTTACAACAGGGTTATATATTTTTTGAATCTTATATTTTAGAAAAATTGAATTTATAGAGTTTTTGATAAATTCACTTTGCACAACAATTTTTGAAGAAAAAATATATAGAATTGATGCAATTGTTCTGTGAAAATTTGAACTATTCTTAATTGGGTTGCTTCTAATCGAAACAATGGTTTTGCTTTTTGAAAATGTTAAAATTTTTCTAACCATTAATGGCATAGATACGCCATCTCCAAAACTTATAATGACTTTTTTGCTAGAAATCTTTTTCAAGGCTCTATTTAGCAAAAAAGTTTTTTTTAAGAAAAAATAGATTCTTTTTAAAAGATTACTATTTGATTCATATTTAACTTTTAAGCATTTTAAGTTTATTCTTTTATCAATAGAGTATTTAATAGGTATATCACGAAAATAGATTAAATCTACCTGATATTTTTCTGAAATAAATTTATTGGCTAAAATTGATAGGACTCTTTCGGCGCCACCTTTTGAGAGTGAGTTAATAACGAATACTATTCTCAAATCTGACATATAAGTGCAATTTAACGAATTATTCTTCGGAAATTGCTCTTCCTTTTAATTTTTCCCAATCTTTCTCTGGCCTTACTCTTAAGTTTGTTTTCCAGGCACCCTCTAAAACACTAGGCTCTAAACCAATTGATTTTGAAAAATCAATAAATGCTTGAATATCCTTTGGGAAACAACTTCCACCAAACCCAAACTTTCCATCGGGACCTGGAACATTTAAATGCGAATGTCCAATTCTTCCATCTAAAACAAAACCTTCAACTGCTGTTTTCCAATCTATATCCATCTTACTTGCCACCTCATACATTTCATTTAAAAATGATACTTTAGTGGCAAAGAACAGGTTATTCATATATTTGATTAATTCTGCAGTTTCATAGGATGTTTCAATAACAGGGAGATATGAACCAAACCTATTCTGATATAAATCTTTAACTATACTTGTATATTTTTTTTCTCCACCAAGTATTACCCTACTCTGGTTAATAAAATCAAAAAAAGCTGATCTTTCAGTTAGAAATTCAGGATTGAAAACAATGTTTAAATCAGGAAATTTTTTTGATAATTCTTGGGTTGTTCCAGGCACAACAGTAGATCTCAGCAATAAAATACAATTTTCAGCATCCATTTGAGATATTTCATCAAAAAGTGATTCAACTATTGAAAGATCAATTTCACCCTTTTTATTTGTTGGTGTAGGTACAGATATAAATATTATTGATGATTTTTCAACTACTTCTTTAAGTGAGTGAGTACTTTTAGATTCATCTTTATCAAATATACGAATCTTACTGGAAAAACCAGTAGAGTCTGACATTCCTGCCCCAACAGCTGAACCGACAAAACCTCTTCCTATAATTCCTATGTTATGCAATTTCATGCCGTAAAATATATAAATTGAATAAGTATTGCATTATTTTTATTTATTATTTTCAAAAATTAAATTGAAATTTATTTTTTTAGAAATAAATGTGGCTCCTTCTTTTGTAAGGTGTGACCCATCATGTGAAAGCAAAAATCCATTATCATCAGATATTCTACATTTATTATTTTCACAATAGTAGTCCATCAATGAAATAGATCTAAATTGTTTAACAGTATGATTTATAAATTTTTCTTTTTCGGGGTACATAAAGCGATATTTTAATATCTCTTCTTTTGGTAAGTTATAATACTTATTTCTATGAAGTTCTTTTCCTCCAAAAGTCTTTGTTTCAAAAATCAAAATACTTGATTTTGAAGAATTTTTAATATTATTTATTGATTCACCTAACAAATCAAGGTCTTCTCTTTCCCAATCACTTACCAGCCAAACCTGATCAGCCTGATTTAAAATATTAATTACTTCTTCAGAATTATAATGTGAATCACTATTGAAACACCTTGGGTAATCATTAACTTTTACCATTGACTTCAAAGTCGATAAATTAACATTCAAATTTTTACATCTAAAGGGTATATAAATTGAGCTTAAATTGAAGTTTAGCTCATATTTAGACTCAAAGATTACATTAATCAAGTCTTGACTAAAGCTATCACCTATAATGAGAACATTATCTTTATTGTTTTCTGGAAATTCAATTTTTTCAATGCTTTTTTGAGCATTACTTACATATTTTGCAAAATTTTGATCTGTAAGTGTATATTGATAATTGTATATATTTTTTTGAATGTAAAATCCTTGATTTAAGATAACAAATTGATAAATGAAAATACTAGAAATCATTGAAAGAAAAACAGAAATAAAAACATTGTTTTGTTTAAAATTTGTTGTGCGTAAAGGAACTTCAAAAAATTTCCAACTTAAATATGATATAGCGACTGAAGCAGTAAGCAAGAAAGATGCAATTAAATGATTGAAATTGTTTTCAAAAAAAATTCTCCCAAAAACAAGTATTGGCTGATGCCACAAATATAAACTATAACTTAAAAGCCCAAAAAAAACAACTGTGCGATTAGTTAAAACCAAATATAAAAATGTACCACTTACTGTAAACATAATTAATAAACCTGTACCCAAAACTGGTATCAAAGTTATTGCGCTTGGGAATCTGGTAGTAGAATCAATGTAAAATATTGAAAATAAAACCATTATTGATCCCACAATACTTAAAATATTTGAATATTTAAATTTTGGAGGCACATTTGAACGATACTTTTGAAATAAAAATAAAGAAATAAATGATCCGACAAGTAATTCCCATCCCCTCGTTGGCAACATAAAAAAATTAAAACTTGGTCTATAATATGAAAAAAATTCAGACAAAGAAAAGCTTAAAAGAAAAACTAAAAATAAAGAAATAACAATAAATTTTATTCCTATCCTCCAAAATAAAATTAAAAACAATGGGAAAAATAAATAAAACTGCTCTTCAACTGCTAAACTCCATGTATGTAATAATGGCTTTAATTCAGATGGGCCGTCAAAATATCCTGATTCGAAAAAAAATAGAAAGTTTGATCCAAAAAAGGAGGTAGACAATACACTTTCTGAAAAATCTATTATTTGATATGGCTTCATCAAAAAAAATGCAAATGGGAAACATGCAACCATTACTAGAAATAATGCAGGAAGTATGCGCTTAGCTCTTCGCTCGTAAAAATTTTTTAAAGAAAATTTATTTTTTGATAATTGATCTATTATTATATAGGTAATTAAATATCCACTTATGACAAAAAAAATGTCTACGCCAATGAAACCGCCCTCAAAAATTTTAAAACCAGCATGAAAAAGCATGACTGGAATGACTGCGAGTGCTCTTAATCCGTCAATTTCTTTACGATATATCATAACAAAATATAACGCTAATTAAATTTTATTTTGATTTCATTTATATTTTATCAATTATATTTGTTTCACACAAAAAAAACGATAATTTGACAATGTTATAAGGGCCCATAGCTCAATTGGTTAGAGCAACGGACTCATAATCCGCAGGTTCGGGGTTCAAGTCCCTGTGGGCCCACACATGAGCAGTCATTCATACATAACAAATCCGAAAAATGAAGATATTTTTATTAATATTAATGGGGAATGTGTTCATAGAAGTGAAGCAAAAATTTCTGTTTTTGATAGCGGATTTCTTCTGGGCGATGGTGTTTGGGAAGGTATTAGACTTCATAACAATGTACTTGTTTTCATAGAAAACCACTTAAACAGACTTTTTGCTAGCGCTGAAGGGATTTCACTAGATATACCATTTACAAAAAACCAAATCATTGAACAAATTGATAAAGTATTACTAAAAAATAATATGAAAGATGATGTTCACATTCGCTTAATTATTTCTAGAGGTGATAAAATCACTCCATATCAAAATCCAAACGCTAATGTTGGTCCAATTAATTTAGTTATTATTCCAG
>MDTD01011657.1_pt1 | contig 10189 bp, 12 predicted proteins | sample 811221 | NCBI WGS metagenome assembly MDTD01 (sample SAMN05326646, study PRJNA326480) | marine metagenome | isolation source: seawater | place: Pacific Ocean: South West | collected 2011
CCTACTTTATAAAAAAAGGGTTTAAAAATGTTTACCAACTTAGAGGAGGAATTATCAATTACACAAATCAAACTAGAAGAGAAAAAATTGAAAACTTATTTGTTGGAAAAAACTTTGTTTTTGATAACAGACTTTCTGAAAGAATTTCTGAAAAAATTATTTCTAACTGCGATCAATGTAAAAACAAATGTGATAGTTATACCAACTGTTCTAACGAAGCATGTCATCTTCTATTTATTCAATGTAAAAGATGCAAAAAAAAATTTAGCGGATGTTGTTCATTAGAATGTCAAGAAATTTATTCTATGCCTGAAAATATCAGAAGAAATTTAAGAAAAAATACTAAGTCATGTAAGACCTTCACGAAAGGAAGGTTTAATTAATATCATTGTTAAATTATGATTACGCTAAAAAATATTTTATCTATTTTCCTGATAATTACATTGTGTTCATGCAATAACAATAAAGAAGTTTTTATAGAGTTTAAAGGTATTGAAGGTGGATGGGAGAAAAAAGATAAAATTAATTTTAATTTTTATTTACAAGAGAAAGGGAACTATGATATAAGCATAATTTTGAGGTCAGATGAACAATATCCTTTTTCAAATATTTATTTTGATTATCAATTAACTTCAAAAATGGTAAATTTAAGTGAATCAAAAATGATGAATATTAACGATTCAAATACAAATTGGTACTCTAAAAGAGTTTTATCTATTTCAAACAATATAATTGAATTAAAAAAGAATTTATTACTGAACGAAGGTAATGTAATTTTGAGTTTAGAACACTCAGTAAGGTTTTTAGATAGCATTAATCCAATACTTAATTTAGAAGGTGTTTTAGATATAGGTTTATTAGTCAAAAAATCAAATGATGAAAAAATATAGATTATACGTAATTACATTTTGGATAATATTTGTTTTTTTAATGGTTTCGTTTTTTGGAATTTTTTATTCTGCTTCAGTAGGTTACTTAGGAGAAATGCCAGACTTCAGACAACTTGAGAATCCTAAGACAAATTTTGCTTCAGAAATTATTTCCTCGGATAATAAAATTTTAGGAAAGTATTATTTTAATGATAACAGGACCCCTATTAGTTTTGATGAAATCAATACAAAAACAATTGAAGCTCTGATTGCGATTGAAGATGAAAGGTTTTACAGTCATCCTGGAATTGACCTAAAAGCTACAATTAGAGCAATTGTTTTTTTAAATACAAGAGGGGGAGCCAGTACAATTTCGCAACAACTAGCTAGACAATTATTTGTTGGTGTCAGATCGAGGAATATTTTTCAAGCTATTATTCAAAAAATTAAAGAATGGGTCATAGCCGTAAAACTTGAAAAACAATACACAAAGGAAGAAATCATAACAATGTATTTAAATATTTATGATTTTGGATATTATGGAGATGGAATTAAATCTGCCTCAAATATTTATTTTTCTAAAGAACCAATTGATTTAAAAATTGAAGAATCTGCCATGCTTGTAGGCATGCTTCAAAACTCTTCATATTACGATCCTTTTAGAAGAACTGATATAACTAGAAATAGAAGAAATTTAGTATTTAATCAAATGGAAAAGAATGGTTATATCACAAAAAAAGAAAAAGATTCACTAAAAAACTTACCTCTAGAGCTTAAATATAACCCTCAATCTCACCGGAGAGGACTTGCAACATACTTTAGATCTTACTTAAGAGGTTTTATGAAAAAATGGACTTCAGAAAACCTTAAAAAAGATGGTACAAAATATAATCTTTATGTTGATGGTCTTAAAATTTACACAACTGTAAATGCAGAAATGCAGCAATATGCTGAGGATGCAGTTGCAGAACACATGAAAAATCTACAAGAGGAGTTTTTTAGGCAGAATGATACACTCTCTACAGCCCCTTTTAGAGATTTAAAAGATGATGAAGAGGAACGAATTATTAATAGGTCTATGAGAAGATCTGAAAGATGGAGGAAAATGAGATTAAGTGGTAAATCAACTGAAGAAATTGAACAGTCATTTGAAATACCAACAGAAATGACCGTTTATTCTTGGGATGGTGAAATTGATACTTTGATGAAACCAATTGATTCAATTAGGTACTACAAACATTTTTTACAAGCTGGTATGATGTCAATGAATCCTAAGAATGGTCACGTGATGGCTTGGGTGGGAGGTATTGATTATAAAAATTTTCAATACGATCATGTTATGCAGAGTAAAAGACAAATTGGGTCAACATTTAAACCTTTTCTTTATGCAACTGCAATTGATCAACTAAAATTATCCCCGTGTGATTCGTTTCCAGATATGATTCATTGTATTGAACCATACAAATATGGAAACCCAGATGCGTGGTGTCCAACAAATTCTAGTGACAAATATGGTGGAATGAGAACACTTAGTAATGCTTTAGCTAATTCTAAAAATACTATAAGTGCTCAATTAATCGACAAAGTTGGACCTAAACCTGTAGCTGATTTAGCTAGAAATCTAGGCGTATCATCAAACGTACCTGATGTTCCAGCGATAGCGCTAGGAACACCTGACTTAAGTGTGTATGAAATGGTCGGAGCTTATGGTGCATTTGCAAATAAAGGTATATATGTAAAACCGGTAATGGTCACTAGAATTGAAGATAAAAATGGAACTATAATCTTTCAGTCCAAGCCTGAAACAAAAGATGTTTTAAGCGAGGAATCTTCATATGTTACTTTAAAATTATTAGAGGGTGTTACAAAATTTGGTTCTGGCGCAAGATTAAGGCATGCCATCCCAGAAGACGAAAGAAATTACATTTATAAAAATATTGTAACCGGATACCCTTTCAAGTTTGAGAATGCTATTGCTGGAAAAACAGGGACTACACAAAATCAAAGTGATGGATGGTTTATTGGCATGGTACCAAATCTTGTAACCGGTGTATGGGTTGGTGGAGAAGATCGATCAATTCATTTTGAGGAAATCGCATATGGACAAGGCGCTACCATGTCACTACCAATATGGGGTTTATTTATGAAGAAATGTTATGAAAGTGAAACATTGAATGTTTCAAAAGAAGATTTTGAAGAACCAGAAAGTTTGAACATAATTATTGATTGCTCAAAAATAAAAGGCAAAGAACTTGAAGATGAAAGTGAAGATATAAACGATTTGTTAGGTATTGGAAATTAATTTTATGAAAAGATTAGTTTCAGTAGATTTTTTCAGGGGATTAACAATAATAGCAATGATCATTGTAAATGATCCTGGAAGTTGGTCCCATGTTTACGCTCCATTATTACATGCTAAATGGCATGGTGCAACACCTACTGATTTAGTTTTTCCATTCTTTCTTTTTATTGTTGGCGTTTCTATTACCTTATCACTAAATAAATTAAAACCTAATTCTGAATCAGTTATTTATTTAAAAATTATAAAAAGAACTATTATAATATTTGGACTTGGAATATTTCTTTCCTTATTCCCAGATTTTGATTTTGAAAACTTGAGAGTTGCTGGTGTTTTACAAAGAATCGCGCTTGTTTACTTAGCATGTTCAGTCCTTTATTTAAACACGAATTATAAATATCAACTGTATACAGCATTTAGTCTTTTGATTTCATATTGGCTTTTAATGATGTTTGTGCCCTTTGATGGAAATCCTGCAGGCACACTTGAGCCTGGTAAAAACTTCGCTGCTTGGATTGACAGCTTCGTACTACCTGGAAGAATGTATCAAGAAACTTGGGATCCAGAGGGTTTATTTAGTACTATACCTGCTATTACTAGTGGAATAACAGGTTTATTATGTGGTAAAATCATAAATAAAGACAGAGAAAAAATTATCAAACTATTTTTTTGGGGAACCATATTATTAGTATTTGCTCATTTTTGGGATTATATTTTTCCAATTAATAAGCATATTTGGACAAGTTCTTATGTTTTATATTCGTCTGGTCTTGCTATGATTTTTTTAGCTTGCTCAATATGGATTATTGATATGAAAAAATACACCTCAAATATTCGATTTGGGTTGGTATTTGGATCTAACGCTATAGTTGCATATGTTCTTCATGGAATTGTTTGGAGGGTCTTTCAATATCCTGCTTTTGTTGATTATGGTTTTCAAGAACTTTGGATGAATACTGGTGTAGACATAGGGCTTCCAGCTAAATTTGTTTCATTGGCTTGGGCTTTATTTTACACAATTATTATTTACTTAATTGTAAATCAATTATATAAAAGAAAAATTTTTATCAAAATTTAATTATCTGTACATTTAGCGATCAAATTAAAAAATTATATGAAAAATTTAATATACACACTATTAGGGCTTATCCTAATAACATCATGTGAGACCTCAGGTCCATGTGAAAAAGACACAAATGGTTTTGGGCCTTTTGAAGGTCAAACTGTATTTTTAGGTTCACAAGAAACAGTCGATGTTTTTAAATCAATTGATGCAGCTTGGGCTGCAAGAGATTATGATACTTTAAAATCATTTATAGTTGATGGAGGAAATTTCTCCTTTCACGATGGGACAGTTGTTACAACTGGTGATGATTTTGTTGCTCATATTGATGCCGAATATCAAGAGTCCGTGGAGAATGGTGAGGATTGGGGATGGAGCGTAGATTATGCTTTTGCTGCTTACCCAGCAGGATCTGATGATCCAAATGCTGGTAATCAAGTAGGAGAATGGGTTAATGCTCAATTCACATCTTCAGACGGAAGATATGTGGAATGGTATCATATTGCTGATGGTAAATTGTATAACTGGAACCAAGCTAAAGCTGAATTACCAAAAACTGAAGATTAATCTAACCACCTAAATTAATTTTAAAAAGCTCATTTATATGGGCTTTTTTATTTGGTATATGGGAGTGATGAATGGTGTAAAATTATTTTTAAATCTTCCTCTTCGTTTTTCTTATAAACAAAACTATACTCAACTTTAGTTTTTCCACCGTTCCTGTCTGTAAAAAAATAATTTCCCATCGCAATTGCTATATCATCAATGATATTAATTGAATCATTTTCAAAATCCACTTTAACCCATGGGTTTAAAGCAAATCCTTTGTCCTCACTAAACTTATTATCCGAACCAATGAAATATGATAGAGCTGAATTCATATCACCCCTAAACTGATTATCTGAAGCTTTTGTTGGTTTAAATTGAACTATGCCATTATTATAATCATACATTTTACTTATAAAGTCTAGAGTAAACATGCGGCACTCTTTAAATGAATTCCTTAATTCTCCAATTTTTATAATTCCTTTTCCCCATTTATTTTGGGCTTTTTCAATTTCTTTTATATTCATAACATACTAGGCAAAATTAATTATAATTTTATGCTTTCAAATGAAAAAAAATATTTCTCTTTCAAAAACTTATAAATATTCACAACTTGGAAACTGTTCTAAAAAAACAGAAACTATTTGGATTGTATTGCATGGATATGGAATGCTTAGTGAATATTTTATTAAAAAATTTGAGTGTATTTCAGACGATCATACAGTAATTATTGCTCCTGAAGGAAGTAATCGTTTTTATTTAGCCAATAATTATTCAAGAGTGGGGGCTAGCTGGATGACAAAACTAGATAAAGAAATAGATATCGAAGAAAACATATCGTTTCTTAACACTTTATACAATAAAATTATAACTGAAATAGGACACAAAAATTTTAAATTGAAAACATTAGGTTTTTCACAAGGAGGTCCAACTTTGACTCGATGGATTATGTCAAATACTTATCCTGTTGACACTTTGATTCTGTGGGGTTCTGATATACCAAAAGATACTCTATTAATTGACAATATATTAAGATGGAATACATTTAATATAAAATTGGTTATTGGGAAAAAAGACGAGTATATTGATAGAGAAAATAAAAAAAGGGTGATTAATTTGATTAACTCATATGGAATCAAGTACGACTTAATCGAATATGATGGAAATCATAAGATAATGGAAGAAGAATTAGTAAAGATAGCTGCTGGAATATGATAGAAAAGTTAGACAGGCTAGACAAAGAATTAGAAATGATTTTTAGTTTGTTAGCTAAATGTTCAAACAAAGAGATTAATTTAAAACCTAATTTGAAAAAATGGTCAATTGGCGAAAACTTGTATCATCTATGGCTTACGGAGATAAGCACAGAAAAATACATTAGAAAGAAAACATCATTTCCAGAAAACTTAACTGATGTAAATTTAATCTCTAAAATTAAGCTTCAAATATTATACTTTATTTTTTTTATAGGAATAAAATTTAAAGCTCCAAAAATACTTGTTGATCCTATACCTAAAAATGTTGATTTGAAAGATCTTAAAAAAAAATGGTTAAAGTCTAGAAAATCATTTAGATTGTTAATAAATAGCTTAGATAAAAAAGTCTTAAATAAAGGGATCTTGAGACATCCTCTAGTGGGTAGAATAAATATGGAAATGACACTAGGTTTTACATTTTATCATTTTAAAAATCATAAAAAGATAATTCATAAATTAGAGAAAAAAATTAATCTATGAAATGGGAAGAATGGTACGTAAAAAATAGGTGGTATCTCTGGTCTGTTGTTGGTGTTTACTTACTTTTAAGGCTATTTTTTGGGTAATCTAAATTTATTTAGATGATGTTCCGTCTCTGTTAGGTTTTCTTAGGGATGGCCAACCTCTAGACCTCATTATCCTACCTGTTCTTGGATTTATACTCCTCTCAGGTAAAACTCGCTTTTCTCTTGAAGCTCTAGTTTCATCCTCACTAGCTTTGTAAGCTAATATAGCTGTTAATATAACGTTGTTTTTCAAATCGTCGAAGACAATTTTATCATAAGTATCAAGATTAGTGTGCCACGTATGATCCCAATAAGCCCAATCTAGGGAACTTAAGTTAAAAGCGGGGACTCCAGCTGCAACAAAACTTGTATGATCAGTACCCCCAGATTGAGGCATTCCTGGAAAATCAGTTTCTATGTGATCCGTTACGTCTTTTGGTACATATGATAGCCAATCTGATAGGTATTGATATGAGTTAAGAAAGCCTTGACCATTTATTTCTACAACACGTCCTGTACCATTATCTTGATTAAACACTACCTGAATATTTTTAATTATGTCTGGATAATCCTCAACAAATGCTCTTGACCCATTGAGGCCTTGTTCTTCACTACCCCAGTGTCCTACTAAAATTGTACGTTTTGGGTTTGGATAAAATTTCTTTAAAATTCTCATTGTTTCCATCATAACTATTGAACCCGTCCCATTATCTGTTGTTCCTTGTCCTCCATCCCATGAATCAAAATGTGCAGACAGGACAACATATTCATTTGGTTTTTCAACTCCGTCAATTCTAGCAATAGTATTAAACGCTGGAACATCACCAAGTTCTTTAGAAGTTGATATAATCTTGAGTTTAGGAGAAATACCATTTTCAACCATTCTAAATAACATCGTATAATCCTCTAGATTTAGATCAACGTTGGGGATTTTTTCAGTTCTAGCATTAAAAACTTTATTAGCTCCAAATGCTTTAGACCAGTAGCTTGATATTAGTCCAACTGCTCCAGCATCTTCAATTGCTTTATTTATATCCCGGTATCCATACCCTGTTTTAGAAATATTTTCATACCAAGATCGGGATAATTTCTCTCTATTCTTCTTCATTTTTTCAAAAGACTTATCAGTTGCATATTCTTTCCATTGTGAATCAGTTCTCCCAGTGATTTGGTTTTGACTAACCAAAACAAATTTTCCTTTAACTGTACTTAACCAATTTTCAAAGTCTAATTTATTTTCGATTTTAGGCAACTTAGTTACGTACGCAGTAATACCTTTTTTGGATGTTGATGGACTCCAAGCCAATTGCCTGCCAACAAGGGTTCTTATTCTTGGTTCGAACATGTCTACGTGTGTAAAACCCCTCTCCCATCCTCTCCAAACACCCCAAGTATGTTCATATGCATTTATACCCCATGATTTATAATTCGCAATAGCCCAATCATGAGCTTTCCTCATTTGAGGTGTCCCTACCAATCTAGGCCCAACAACATCAAAAAGTTCATGAGCTAGTTTTTCTAACTGAGAATTTTCTTTAACTTCTTTTATAATATTTTCAACAATGTTTTTAGTCTCTTGACTAATTGAATTAATACAAAAAAATATAAATAGGGCATAAATTACTTTTTTCATGATTTCTAATATATTAGTTAAGTTTCTTATTTGATACAAATATTACGCCGGTATTGTAGTTGGGAGTAAAATATTGAAAATCATATTTTTTTAAAATATTATTAATTATTTTTTTTTGTAATAACTCTGACTTTCCAGTGATTAATTCCAAATCTAAATAATTATCGAACGAATTGAGAAGTAGAAATTCCTCAACCTTAATTAATGATTCTTCATGGGTTAAACCGTGAAGGTCTATTGTTGTTCTCATCAGTTAATTTGTTCAAATGATTGGGATTCTCCAATAGCTGAAGATCTAGCATTGTATGACTTTCCAGTATTTGAATTTGAGGCAATTGCAACCAATTTTAAATTATTTACTTTATATGAAGAAGGTAAAGTAAATTGAAAATCTTTTTCATAAACTGATTCTCTTGAAAGGTTATCATCGGGGATTTGATCGCCTAAAATTGAAGATAATGATTTTCTTAATACATTGTCATGAACAAAATTTACTAGTGGGTTTCCACCACCATAATATGAAGTGCTATTAGTTTGGTTATAAATTAAATTATCTTCAAGCAGATGAAGAGACAAATCTAAGGCATCAAAATTTTTACCCATTTTAAATTTAACCTTAACAGTTAAAGTGTTACCAGAAAGTGATGAAGTTATTGTTATGCCTACTGTGGCATCTTCCTCTGTTAAATTAATAATTTGAGCTGAGTTATTAACTTCTGGATATTTCCACCTCATAAATCTTTTTTGACCACTAACAACCTCTGTGTTTCTGTCAACTATAGCAGTAGGATATCCAGATATTCCAAAAGCATTTAAAACAGTGGATAAACCTTCATATCTAAAAGGATCGCTGCTTCCATGAATTGCAATCACTACGACATCTTGAGTTTGTTTTAACAATTGCTCAATAGCATAAGACACTCTTGGACAATATTGGCACCATGTTGCAGTGTAGTCCTCAAGTAAAACACGTTTTTTAAATTTAATTGGCTCTTGTTCAATTTCAATTGTCAATTTTTGACTGGTCAAATTTAGGTATTGAGCATAAACCTCGTGGCTCCCAATATCATTAAAAACATGTGAACTAGACGAAATTTGATTTCCGTTTACAAAAATTTTGGATGATGAGGTTCTGTCAATATTCTTGTTATCAATAACTGAGAAAACAACACTATTTCCTGCAGTTGTTTGAGTAACTGATGAAAAAATTGTGATGCTTGTAGCATCAGTACTAATATTATTAAGTGAAGTTGAGTCAGAATCGTCAGATTTACTGCAACCAAATACAATAAAAAATAATGATATCTTAAAGAAAATGTTTTTCATTTGATTTTCGAAATTACTAAAATCAATGTAATTTTAAAAGCGTGAGAAAGATAGCCATTTATTTATTCATAAACACATTATTAATTTCATATGTTTTTTCACAGAAAAACATTCCTAATATTAATCTTAAAACAGTAGATGGGAAAACCATCAATATTTCAGAGATTATATCGGATGATGCTTTCTACATTATTTCATTTTGGGCTACCTGGTGCGTTCCTTGCATAAATGAACTTGATGCAATCAATAAAATAATTGATGATTGGAATAAAAAATATAACATTAAAGTATTAGCCATATCAACTGATGATTCTAGAAGCGAAAAAAGGGTTAGACCACTGATCAATGGAAAAAAATGGAAGTTTGAAGTTTACATGGATAGTAATCATTATTTGAAAAGAGCATTAAATATTTCAGGAATACCGCACACAATTACATCAATAGGTTCAATAATCATAAACAGAAGAGTTGGCTATTCACCTGGAGAAGAAAAAAAGCTTTATGATTTAATATCTAATTATAACAAATAATGGTAAGAAAACTTTTTTTAATTATTTGTTTGTTAACATATTTTGAAATTTTTTCTCAAAAAGAAAGTTTTTTTTATGGCTCAATTGAATCGAATTCTATTTACTATGATGAAAATGAGGATAATGATTATTTAAATAAATTAGGCTCAAATAATTATCTC
>MDTD01087359.1_pt1 | contig 10189 bp, 8 predicted proteins | sample 811221 | NCBI WGS metagenome assembly MDTD01 (sample SAMN05326646, study PRJNA326480) | marine metagenome | isolation source: seawater | place: Pacific Ocean: South West | collected 2011
GCCGAGAAAATTCTAACTGTAGGAGATGCAGTTAAATTTATCGAAGGAAAAGCTAATTAGAAATTTTAATGCCATCAGAAAAAGATGGAGTAATGATAATATTATCGTCTCCTTCGGGTGCAGGTAAGACTACTCTGGTTAAAAAATTATCTGAAAAAGATAATTATGAAATTTCAATATCACATACAACTAGGCAACCAAGACCTAACGAAAACCAAAATGAGGATTATTTTTTTGTTGATGAAAAACAGTTTAAAAGATTAATTAAAAATGAGGAATTTCTAGAATACGCAAAAGTTTTTAAAAATTTCTATGGCACAACAAGAACACCGGTAATAAATAAGTTAAACAAAGGAAAAAATGTACTATTTGATATTGATTGGCAGGGAGCTGATCAAATAAAAAATAAAAGATTAGATTATAAATTAATTACTTTTTTTATACTACCTCCTAGTAAAGAAGTTTTATTTCAAAGATTATCTAAACGTCACGCTAACGATAAATTAATAGCAGAAGAAAGAATGAAACAATTTGAAAGAGATGTATTGCATTGGATAAATTATGATTTCGTAGTTATTAATAATGATTTAAATGAATGTTATAATAAAATAATTAATTTAATTCATGCAGTTTTAAATAATGGCTCTAAAGATTATGATGTTGAATATATCAGAAACCATGTAGAAAAACTAACTTTTTAAATTTTCAAGTTCATATGCTAATCTGTAGTAAGTATCTAAGTTTAGGTTTTGAGGTCTGAGTTTTAAATCAATTTTTAACTTATTTAAAATTTTTTGATTACCATTAAAAAGCTGATTGTAGGGTTTTTTTAACATTTTTCTTCTCTGGTTAAAGAAGACTCTAGTCACTTTTTCTAAATTATTTGGGTCATTTAATTTCAAAAAATTTTTTTTTGGATAAAAAAATAGTAAAGAACTATCTATTTTTGGTTTAGGAGAAAATGCCTGAGGTTTTATATCGCATATCTTTTTGATATTGAGTTTCCAATTGCTAACAATTGATAATCGCCCATAATTTGAGGTATTAAATTTTGCAATTATTCTCTCAGCAACTTCTTTTTGAAACATTAAAACTAAAGACTCAAACCAAAAATTATTATCATTTAGATTAATTATCCATTTGGTTAGAATTTCAGTTGAAATATTGTAAGGCAAATTACCAAAAACTATTAGTTTGTCTTTAAAAAGACTAGCTTCGTCTATTTTTAAAACATCATCATTTATTATAATAAGTTTATTATCAAATTTATTTTTAAGATTAATTACAAGTTCGTTATCCTTTTCGATAACAAAAAATTTTTTTGGATTTTTATTTAGGATATATGATGTTAGATTTCCTGTACCAGGTCCAATTTCAAGAACTATTTTATCTTCGATTTTAGTCGTATTTACAATCTTTTCTAAAATATTTTTATCAATTAAAAAATTTTGACCTAAACTTTTTTTTGCTTTAATCAATTTTTGTCCAAAAAAGAGATGGCTTTAATTAAACTTAGAGGATTTGAAATATTTTTTCCTAACATTTTTTCATTTGGTCCGTGATCTGGAGATATACGAATAAATGGTAACCCCAAAGTTATATTAATTGCATCATGCTCAAAAATAGTTTTCATGGGAGTGAGAACTTGGTCATGATACATTCCAACAATTACATCATAATTTTTTCTATTATTTTTTAAAAAAATAGTGTCAGCGGGATATGGTCCGAACACATTAATTTTTCCTTTCAATTTTTTAATTGCAGGCGCAATTATTTTTTCATCCTCATTATATTTTTTAATACTTTCACAATGTGGGTTTAGACCAGTAATTGCAATTTTAGGTTTAATTCCTAATTTAAATTTATAAAAGTCATCAATTAATTTTATTTTATCCACTATTATTTTTTTATTAATAGATTTTGCTACCGAGTTAATTGGTAAATGGGTTGTTATTGGACACACTGAAAGTTTTTTATTGTAAATTAACATGGCGCTATTATGCAATTTAAATTTATTAGTTATATATTCAGTGATACCCAAATAATTTTTATTTAAAAAATTTTTTTTTGATATTGGTCCATTAATTAATTTATCTGAAAAACCTTCTTTTATAAGTTTTACAGCCAAATCAAATGAGGTTTTTATATACGTATTTGATTTTTTTGAGAGTTTTTCAAAAGCTTTTTTTTGATTATATTCAACATTAATTAAATTAATTTCTTTATTATTTATTTTTTTATTCGTTAAGTTTTTTGTGTTTAAAAGATTAATCTTTTTTCTATAATTTAACTTCTTCATTTGAAGTTGAAGAATTTTTAGTGAACCAATTAAAATAATTGGCTTATTAAAATTTTTAGATTGCAAACTTTTAAAAAAAATTTCAAAAAAAATGCTATTTGGTTCGCCAGCAACTATTAATATGGGTTTAGAATTCATAAATTTTAGTATTTTTTTTTTATTTTATTAAAATAAATATTTGAGTATTGATTTAATTGTTCATTAGTTTTAAATTTTATCAAATTATTAAGTTCTTTATCTTTATCAAATTTTATCTCTTTAAATTCAATATCATCAATTTTAAGTATTAAATATCTACTCATTGTAAAAATTGGTTTTGTTATTCCATTTATTTTTAAATCTTGAAGGTTTTGAGACACAATTTTATTTAAGGAGCTTTCTTTAATCCAACCAAGTTTTCCGCCTACTGATGCACTTTCACTCACACTATGTATTAAAGCAGCATTTTCAAAACCCTCATTTTGGATATCTTTTTTTATTTTTAAATATACTTGGTCAATTTTTTTTTTATTTTTTTCTTCAAAGACTATTTCAGATAACAGATAGTTCTTTTCACCTTTTTTAAAAACTTTCTCAATTTCTTTTTCTAGACTAGTTTTATCAATCTTAACTTTTGAAAAATATTTTTGATATATTAACTGATTCCATAATGCCTCTATTGAGATTTTATTTTCTATTGTTTCGATGTTAATATCATATGTTTTAAGATAATTTATAAACTCTTTTTTATTTTTTAAATTCAATCTTGAATATCTGTCTTGAATTAATGTCTGCAAGAAACTTGGATCTAAGTTTATTTTCTTAATATATTTAAGTATCTCAATTCTTTTAATTTTTTCTTTAACTAAAGAATTTGTAGCAATAACTTTTTTTCTCTCTTTTTTCAAAGTATTAAAGGTTGGGTTTAAGGCTATTAAATAATTAATTTCATTCTCAATATCTAAAGTTGTAACAATTTCGTCTTCTATTTTTATAATTATTTTATTTTCTATTGAATAAGAATATTGATTTAACAAAAAATTTAATATTAAAACAAAAAAAAAGTGTTTAAAATAATTTTTAGCTTTCATTTTTTAATTATAAAGTTGTTGATCAATTTTTTGATCAAGGGATGTTAGAGGAAATAAAGTAATAGTTAAAAATAAATCCTCTTTAGGCTTTAAATCTCTATCTTGATAATAAGTTTTTCTATATTTTATTCCAGCAGTTAAACAATCATTTTGATATTGGTAAATAAGATCATAATATTCAGTAAGACTAATCTTTCGATTTCTTCTTGTTTTAAAAAGTAAACTATTTTGATTATCAAATTTAAATTCAGAGGTATTTTCTAATGTATTCACGCTTCCCAATTCTCCACTTTTTTCTAAAAAGTTAAAAGATGTTACAAAATTGTTAACTGTAAATTTGGCTTCAATAGCATTATGTTCAAATTTGTTGAAATCATTATCTAAAGCAAAATCATATTTTAAATCAAAAAATTCTGAAAAACTATTTTCAACTGATCCAAATAAGTTAGAGGCTCTTCGATTTGCAGAACTAGATTTTGGAATTTTGTTTTCTTCACTGTCTCTTAATATGGCAGCAATTTTAAATTCTAAATATTTTTCAATTTCATCTTTTTTTTCTTTTTTAAAATCAATACCAAATGTTAATGATTTTCCCGACTCGTAGCTATCAGTTATTCCCAACCTGTTTATATCAAAAATATTATCTGTTGTTAATAACCTGTTATCTTCAGAGTGATTTTTCATATCACTAGGATTAATTCTGAAAGATATTTTTGGAGTAATATAATTTGTACTGAATTCATTTAATTTTATCAAAGGTAATTTTGTATTTATTTCGTAAATATTTAATAACTCACTTTGAAGACTAGATTTATATTTTGTATCATTTTTTCCAGTAGCATTTAAGTTTTTAAAATAAATACCAAAATTATTTATAAAACCATTTTTCGAGTACATATCTGAAGAATTATAGTTTACTGAATTAGTAATTGTACTTCTTAGGTTATTTGTATTTGACAAAGAATTTCTTCCACTCGAACTTAAATTTAAATTCCCTTTCTTATTGTCAGAAAAAATTGATGTAGAATAGTTATAGTAAGGTAAGATGTACTGATATCTGTCATTATTTTTTTTTTGAAGATTTTCATAAGCAGTAAAACCTGCTGTAAAGTTATAATCTTCATTATCTAATGCTAATTCAATACCTGATGTTAAGTTATTTTTATCTTTTAAGTCTTCTTCAAATTTTTTATCAACCTGCAAAACATTTTCGAAAACTTTTAAATAAGTGTCATTATTAACTTTTTCTAAAAACATATTAATTTTACTAGTAGTAAAATCTTTAAATCCAAGATCTATATCAAATTTAGAGAATAAATGAGCTATACTATTTCTATTACTATCTCCAGAAATAGTAGATTGATAACCTTTAACGTAATTAAAATCAGCAATGAAGGAGGAATTTTTCTTTTTTTGACGATACTCGTTTTGAAACATGTAAATATCACTGTCAAAAATAGTAGGTTTCAAAGTTAAATCTTTGTCATTAGAAATCACATGAAAATAAGGAAGATTTAAAGACGAACCTAATACGTTTGAATTGTTTAATCTAGGTTGGAGGAGACCTGACCTTCTATCAACTGATGGATCTGGATGGAAAAATTTTGGGAAATAAAAAATTGGGACATCATAAATATTTAAAACCGCATTATTATAAATGATATCCTTTTTAACTCTATCATGAGTGATTTTTTCAGCTTTTATACTCCATGGCGGACAATTATCGTCAAGTTTACAACTCGTAAAAATAGCTTTATTCAATTCAACTTTATTTTTATTTCCTACAGATGATACGGCATAAATTCTTGGATCATTTTTACCTAAAAATATAACTTCCTGGTCGTTATCAAGCTCTCTCTCACTATCAAAAATTTCTTTATGTAAAGAAATTTTTGTATCTTTTGCTGAGTATGAATTATTTGAAAAATTTATAAAAGCATCATTAAAATTAAATTTATCACTTTTGGCTTTTAAGTAATTCGTTATTACTTCTATATCATTTCCTTTTAAAAACCTTTTATCATAAAAATACAAAAAGCTTGAAAGCTTATATTGGTTAAAATTATCATCATAAATTGTAGAATTTTCAGAAGATATTAATTCTTTTTTTTTTCTATCCAAAATTGTATCTTTTGAGATAAATTTATATTTAGATTGTATTATCGTTTCAGAATAACCTTCAGCAAAAACTTTATCTAAATTTTTGTTGTAAGTTATATTACTCCCATTTATTAAATAATTTTCAATTTTATCCTCTATAACTACATTCCCAGTTGCATTCAATAAACCTTTATCAACTTTATAATCAAAATTATCACCAATTATTGAAATACCATTTTCAATTAAAGCTTTTGAATTTTTTTTTGAGAAAATATTATTTTTTTTTTTGTTATAGGTAATGCTATCAGAAAATATTTTATATTTTTCTTTTTTATTTTCAATTATTACATTTCCATTTGCATTCAATAAATTCATAATTTTATCATATTTAAAATTATCTGAATTTATTTCTATATTTTGATTTAATGCTCTTGAATTTCCAAAGGTTGAAATTATTTCATCGTTTTTAAAATATGTAATTTTGTTTGAAAAAATAATTACGTTGTTCACTGGATCATTTATTTCTACATCTCCACTAGCTATTAAAACATTTGTGGTTTTTGTATAATCAAAATTTTTAGCTTTTATTGTGGTACCATCTAAACTTTTTGCTATTCCACCTTTTGATCCAATAAATCTATCACCATTTTCTGTAATTTCGATTTCAGTAACATCAAAATTAAATACTTCGCTGGCAATTGATAAATTTAAAGAAAAAAAACTAAACAAAATTAAAAATTGTAAGAATTTTAAATTATTTTTCATTAATCTTAATCGTATAAATAAAGTTAACTATTATTAAAAAAATTATTGGTCCCCATACAGAAAAAATAATTGGAATTTTTTCAGTTTTACCCATTACATTAAAAAAATTATTCATATAATAGATTAAAACAGATGAGAACAATCCAAAAGATATTTTCAAAGTATTGCTATTAAAACTTCTAACATTAAACATTATTATTCCAGCTAGAACAGTCATCATAGAAAGATAAATTGGATAAGAAGCGATCTTATTAATTTGAAGATTAATCTCAGTTGTTGAAAGATTTAGTAAAATGTAATTTTTTCTTAGTTCAAATAATTCCATTACAGAAAGAGATGATAAGTTAGAAAATAAACTTTGAATTCTTTCATAGTCGAAATTTGAATAAAATTTAATATTTTCTTTTAAAATTTTTTCATTACCCTTATAGATTGCAGCTTTATTTAGAATCCAATTTTTCTTTGAGATATCTATTTTTTCACTTTCAATGTGATTTATTACATTGAACTCATTGTCTAATTCAGTAATTGAGGCATTTATAAGAAATCTATCATTTATTTTAGAAGCATTAATTATATTGATATTTTTATCTACATTGTCTTTTATCCACAAACCATTATTTGTAATTACTGCAAGATACTTATTGTCTGAGGTGTAATTGTTTTTCATTTCAAGATAAATATTCTTTAAGTTAGAGGATAAATTGTAAAATAATACTATAAGCAATACACCAGTAAGTAGTGAAGTAATCATCAAAATAATCATTATTTTTATATTTTTTAAACCTGAATATTTTAATGTTTGAATTTGATGATTTTTAAAAAGATTTATAAAAAACATTTGAGTAGATATTAAAAATATAAATGGAAACATTTCAAATAATAAAGAGGGAGAATTTAAAAGAGATATATAGATTGGAAAAAAATAAGTTACATTGATATTTTTAAAAAATTCTATTTCGGTTAATAAATTTAAAATTAATACTAAAGCAAATACTATTGCAGATACATATAAAAAAGACTTTAAGAAAATTTTGATTATAAATTGTATATATACTTTCACGATGTTTTAGCTCCCAAATTTTTTTTTAACATTATTTTCACAATTATATAAAGCATCATAAAAAGAAAAATTGGTATTAAAATTATTTTAAAATTATAAAAAAAATCATACTTGATGAATCTTAAAAGTGTTTCAGATAAAACAATTATCAAAACCCCAGTCAAAAAAATTATTATTCTAAATTTTTGATAAAATTTGTTTTCTTTTGTAAATATTATTAAAAACAAAGATATTAAAATTAATACAGGAAGATATAAAGGCACAATCAGTCTTTTGTACATTTCTTGAAAGAGATTATCCAAGGTATCTTTGCTGCAATTATAATTTATATATTCTTGTTGATTTGTTTTAAAAGTTAAATCTTTATTAAAATATTTTTTAATGCAATTTATATGTTTAATTGTTTTTGTTTCTTGAATTTTGTCATCTATTACAACATTTGTATTAAAAGATGATAAATTAAAATCTGATTTTGAAAAAGTAAAATTTGTTAAATTATTATTTACTTTATTTATGGTTAAACCATTGTGCAAAACTAGAATTTGAGTTTGATTTATATTTTTAAACTCACCTTTTTTAGCGATAGTAATTTGAAATTCATTATTATTTTCAATTTTTTTAAGATATAGGTTTTTTAAATTTCCTTTGAGATCTTTTTCTTCAGCATAAATAGTTAGTCCTTTAACATTATCATTAAATTTTTTAGGTTTTACAAAACTTTCATAAAAATCTACATTAGAGGTCCTTATTAATGACCGTGAAAGATTCTGCGACTCAGGAACAATAAATAGTGTAAGTACTAACTGCAACAACATTATTAGAAAAGAAAATTTAAGAATAAAATTTGTTATTTGAATTTTATCAACACCAAAGTTCCAAAAAATTATCAGTTCATTATTAAATTCATATTTTGTCAAAACATAAAAAAAACTGAAAAATAGTGCAAAAGGGAATATTTTGCTTATTATTTTTGGAAAATTTAAAAGAGAATATTGTATATAGACTAAATAATCTCTTCCATCTTCAATTATAATATCTAAGTAATTTACTGCCTGAAATATCCAAATAATAATGCTTGTGCTAAATAACGTGATTAAAAAGAAAATCATGCAGTCCAGCAAAAGTTTTCTAAATAATATTTTTTTCATTGAAATATGCTAATTTTATTCCTATATAGCATTCATCTAGTACAGAGTGTATTTAAAATTTATGTCTATCAAAATTAATTATAAAAATAGTCCATCTAAAACTTCATCAAATTATGTTTTATTTGTTGATGAAAAGTTCAATGTTTTGAGTTTAAAAAAACATATTTCAAGCTCAGAATACTCTTTTATAAATGATTTAATAAAGACCAAAGACAATAAGAAAAAAATACTCACTTTTGATGTGAGTTCAAAAAGAAAAATTATACTTGTATCCTCAAAAAAAAATCCTACAGGCTCCACAATCGAAAATTTGGGAGCAAAATTTTATGATTTCTTTAAGGACAGTAAATTAAATGATTTTAATATTAATTCTGAGACCTGTGTAGATAGAACTAAAAATTTTATTGGGTATTTTTTACACGGATTAAAATTAAAATCTTATATATTTGATAAATATAAAACAAAAAAAAATAATAAAAATATTTCAATAACCGTTTTTGGAAAAAACAAACCTAACTTAAAAGATCAAATTAAATTTAAGGCAATCGAAGAAGGAACTTTCTTCACTAGAGATTTAGTTTCGGAACCGGGTAACATTTTGCATCCAGATGAATATGCAAAAAGATTAAATTCTTTAAAAAAAATTGGTCTAAAAATAAACATTCTTGATGAAAAAAAACTAAAAAAATTAGGAATGAATACATTATTAGGTGTTGGGCAAGGTAGTATTCGAGGGTCTTATTTAGTGACAATGGAGTGGAATGGACTTAAAGATAAATCTAAACCTGTTGCTTTTGTTGGCAAAGGTGTGTGTTTTGATACTGGAGGTATATCCTTAAAACCTGCTAAATTTATGGAGGATATGACGTACGATATGGCAGGCTCAGCAGTTGTTGTTGGCTTAATGAAAAGTTTAGCGTTAAGAAAAGCAAAGATTAATGCTGTTGGTGTTGTTGGTTTAGTTGAAAATATGCCAGGAGGTAATGCTCAAAGGCCAGGGGATATTGTTAAATCTTATAGTGGTAAAACTGTTGAAATTCTTAATACCGATGCTGAAGGAAGATTGGTGCTCGCTGATGCACTTACATATACAGAGGAAAAATTTAGACCAAAATTTATTGTAGACTTAGCAACATTAACTGGTGCTATAATTGTTTCTCTTGGTTCAGAATATGCAGGTTTATTTTCAAATGATGATAAATTGTCTAAACAATTAATCGATGCTGGAGAAAACGTAGAAGAAAAAGTTTGGAGAATGCCATTAAATAAAAATTTTGACAAATTAATAGATTCTAAAAATGCTGATATGCAAAATATAAATTATGTTGGAGGAGCAGGCTCAACAACTGCTGCTCAATTTTTACAAAGATTTATTTTAAATAAAACACCTTGGGCACATTTAGATATAGCAGGAATGGCTTTTTCAAAGTATGGAGGAGCATTAAATTCTGGTGGCGCAACAGGTTATGGAGTGAGATTGTTAAATAAATTAATTGAGGATTATTATGAGTAATTTAGAGCAAACATTATCAATTATAAAACCAGATGCAGTAGAAAGAAATCTTGAGAATGAAATTAAAGAAATGTTTAAAAGCAACGGTTTTTCAATTTTAAAAGAAAAAAAAATTCAAATTGAAAAATCAGAAGCTGAAAAGTTTTACATAGTTCATGAAACAAAGCCATTTTATAACGATTTATGTGATTATCTTTCATCTGGTCCGATTGTTGTTATGGTTCTTGAAAA
>MDTD01123538.1_pt1 | contig 10189 bp, 7 predicted proteins | sample 811221 | NCBI WGS metagenome assembly MDTD01 (sample SAMN05326646, study PRJNA326480) | marine metagenome | isolation source: seawater | place: Pacific Ocean: South West | collected 2011
ATCCAATTTTTTTGCATATTTTTATTTATTTAATACAATTTTTGTATAATAGTTGCTTTAACAAATATCACTATGAAAAATATGTTTTTAAATGAAATGGAAGAAAGAGGGTACCTTAATCAATGTACAAATATTGATAAACTTAATGAAATTTGTAATAAAAAATCAATATCCGGCTACATAGGGTTTGATTGTACTGCTAGTAGCTTACATGTTGGTAGTTTGCTTCAAATTATGATTTTAAAGTTGATGCAAAAACATGGTCATCGACCGATAGTTTTATTAGGGGGTGGTACTACATTAATTGGAGATCCGTCTGGGAAGGACTCAACTAGAAAAATATTAAATAAAAATGAAATTATAAATAATATTCAAAGTATCAAAAAAGTTTTTAAAAAGATTTTAAATACTTCAAATAAAAAAACTGCTCCAATATTTGTAGATAATGCTCAATGGTTAACAAAATTAAACTATATTCAATTTTTAAGGCATATTGGTAGTCACTTTACAATAAATAAAATGCTAACCTTTGATAGTGTAAAACTCAGATTAGAAAGGGAGCAGTCACTAAGTTATATGGAGTTTAATTATATGATTTTACAAGCATATGATTTTTATAAACTATTTGAAGATAAAAATTGTATTTTACAAATTGGGGGGTCAGATCAATGGGGAAATATTATAAATGGAACAGACTTGATTAGAAGAATTTTAAAAAAAGAAGCGTTCGGTTTGACATCACCACTAATTACACTGGCCTCTGGAGCTAAAATGGGTAAGACAGAAAAAGGTGCAATTTGGTTAAATAAAGATCAATTAGCTCCATATGATTACTGGCAATTTTGGAGAAATACCGACGATCGAGATGTAAAAAGATTTTTACATTTTTTTACTGAAATTGAAACTAAAAAATTAAAGAATATTTTTGTAAAAGAAAAAAATATTAATAATTTAAAAATTTTGTTAGCTAACGAGGCTACAAAAATTCTTCATGGTAAAGAAGCTTCAAAAAAGGCTGAGCAAACTGCTAGGGAAACTTTTGAGAAAGGAACGCTTAGTAAAGATTTGCCGGAAATAAAAATAAAATTAAGGGAATTAGAAAAAGGTATGAATATTATTGATTTAATATCTAAAAGTAAGATTTTATCATCTAAGAGTGAAGTACGAAGAGCAATAGCTAATAAAGGATTTAAAATAGATGATGTAATAGTTGAGAATCAAAAAAAAGTTCTTTTCATAAATGATTTTAAAAAAAATATGTTGAAACTTTCATATGGTAAGAAAAAACATTTTTTAATAAAAATTATTTAATTTTTTTTTTATCAATTATTTTTTGAATAAATCTTGGGGTTAAAGTTCTAATTGGATTAATAGAGGTCTTTATCTTTCCTTTTGGTCCTTTCATCTTAAAACTTATACCAAATATTCCTTCACCAACTTCTTTAGGAATTACTATATCTCCCAAAACTGGTATTTTTGAAATCATCTTATTCAAAGTTTTTGCAGGGACTAAGGTGCCGCGTAAACTCGTTAAACCACTCTTATCCTGATAACCTTCCATTAAAACTGACATACTTGGACCTAGTGCAAGAATTTCATTTATTTTTACAAAACCATCATTATTTTCAATTTCAATATCAAGAGTATCAAAAGATAAACCTTCTCCGCTGGCTAAATCAACTAATCCACCTAAGTCAGCTAATGATAATAATTGAATCATACCAGGAGCATTTATTACCTTAAAATTTTCGATCTTGATTTTTGAATTTACTATTGAACCGTCTATTGCAGATGAAAAAAGTAACTTTCCCCCTGAAAGTCCTTTAAAAAAACTATATTCAGTAAGCAAGGGTCTAGTTAAATCTGAATAAATTTCTAAATATTTTTTATTGCTATTTTTGTCCTGTTTCATGGATATATCTAAAAAGTTATTACCTCCAAAATCACCTTTAGATGATATTTTTACAAATTTTCCATTTTTAATTTTACCTAGTAATTTGAAATTTTTAAGTTTTTCAGACATTGGTGCTTTGACATTTTTAAAATCAATTTCAATATCACTACTTATTTTTTGAAAAATATTCTCTTTACTTTGATTTTTTAGATATTTAGGTAAATTTGTAGCATCAAATCTTGACCCTCTAATCAAAATTTTATCATCTTTTGTTATAGAAAAATTATTATTTTTCGTTTCTACTGAAACCTTATCAAAAGATAACAATTTATTATTTTTATAAATTAAATTTTTAATTTTAATAAAATCATTATTCTCATTAAAATTAAACTCTTTTATCTCAATTAAGTCCTTTTTCTTTTTCAAATTAATCGTAAAATTGCTTAAGGAATTTGCAGGTTTTTTGTAATTCAGAAAATTTAATTCAAAACTGTCTTTAAAATCAAAATCTAAATTTAAATTAATTTCTGTTTTATCTAAATTATTTTCAAAATTTATATTTAAAAAATCTAAATTATTGAATGAATATTTGCCATTTCCTTTAAGTTTAATACTTTGAGGGCTAAAAGTTGATTTAAATTTAACATCTGAAAAAAAAATTTTCTTTATCTTCTCATTTATATATTCATTTTTAATTAACTCTGGAAATGCAAAATCGCTTTTTTTTAAATTACCTGACAAACTATAATTGTAGTCAATCACTTTAAAAGTATTATCAAAAACAATATAAAAATTATTATTAAAATCTGCTTCAACTTCATTCAATTTTGAAAAGATACTTTCTTTTTTATAAAATTTTTCATATTTGCCTAATTTAGATTTATTAAGGTTGATATTTGAATTAAAATTTGAGTTTAAACTAATTCCGTTCTCAAGGTTAATTTTTATATCCCCATCAGATATTTTGAAATCTTCAAATTTACCAAATATATTCTTTAATAAAATATCATTCTTGTCTGCAAAAAAACTTAAGTTTGTTTTTTTTAATTTAAGTTCACTAAAAAATTTAGCTTCTAAGTCTTTAACTTTACCTCTCGCGATAAAATTATTAAATTCTCCCTTCTCATCTAAAAATATTTCAATTTCTGATATTAATTTGCCTTTTTCAATTTTATTATTTAAAAAACTTTTGAAATTTGAAGGTTTGATAAGTTTTGATAAATTATTTAATTGAGTAATATCCAGCTCTTTTAACAAAAGGTTTATCTTATCAATTTTAGGACTTGATCTAATTAAAGACAAAACATCAACATATACTTTTAAATTTTGAACTGGAATAATTATGTCTTGGTAGATTATACTTGGATTTTCAGTTTCCAGAAATAAACTTAACTTTTTAGGATCGATCTTAAATTTTATTTTCTTTAAATCTAAATCTATTTTTTTTTTTTCTGAAATTTTTTCTTTTATAATTCCATTAAACTTACTAGTTTCAATTCCTATAGTAGATAAGGTGATTAATAAAGCTGTAATTAAAAATAGAGTAACAAAAGTTATGCTTACTAAAAATTTTTTCATTTTATCTTTTGATTTTAAGACCTTCCTCAATAAATTGGTCAATATTACCCTCTAAAATGCTTTTGGGATTGGTGCTTTCTGTTTTGTTTCTTAAATCTTTCACTAATTGATAAGGTTGTAATATGTAAGATCTTATTTGATGACCCCACCCAATGTCAGTTTTCGTGTTTAATTCTTTTTGATTTTCCTCCTCCTTTTTTTGCGTTTCATACTCATACAATCTAGCTTTAAGCATTTTGAAACATGTTTCTTTATTTTTATGTTGTGACCTTTCATTTTGACACTGAACTACAATCTTGGTTGGTAAATGAGTAATTCTCACCGCACTATCAGTTGTATTTACATGCTGCCCGCCTGCTCCACTAGATCTATAAGTGTCTATTCTTAAATCTTTTTCATCTATCTTAATGCTAATATCATCCTCTATAGCAGGATAAACCCACACACTGGCAAAACTAGTATGCCTCCTAGCTCCACTATCAAATGGTGAAATACGCACTAACCTATGAACACCTGACTCAGCTTTCATAAGCCCATATAAGTAATCACCTTTTACCTTTACTGTTGATGATTTAATCCCTGCCTCTTCACCTTTATGTTCACTAATAATTTGGTAATTAAAATTTTTTTTATCAAACCACTTCATGTACATCCTTCGTAACATATCTGCCCAGTCTTGACTCTCAGTTCCTCCTGCGCCTGCATGAATTTCGAGATAAATATCATAATCATCGTTTTCACCTGATAAAAAACAATTAATTTCACTTTTCTTTGTTTCTGATAAAATTTCTTTTATTTTTTTTTCACAATCTTGAATAGTAATCTCATCTTTTTCTTGTGATGCTAGGGAGTATAAATCTTTAAGATTATTTAAATCTTTAAGTGATTTTGTGTAAGAGTTTAAAATATCTTCAAAAATTTTTTTTTGTTTTACTGTTTTCTTTACTAAATCTTTGTTTTTCCAAAAATCTTCTTTTTGAGAAATTTGATTTAATTCTGCAATCTTATTTTCAACATTTTCTCTATCAAAGATACCCCCTAATATTATTAAGTGATTTTTCTGTAGATAGTAATTTTAAATCAAAGCTTTCCATTAATAAAATTGTCTGAACTTTATAATGTTATCACGTCCAGATATTGAGGTTAAGTTATTATTATCTAAATTGTTAATATCTTGTAATTTTAAAGCTTCAATAATAGAATTTTTATCACCTGGCGCAGATTTATTTCCAGTATCATAATTTAATGAAGTAAGAAATATATCTCCAGGTATTTTAAAATCATTAAAATCTTCTTTGAATAAGGCATTTTCAACAAAATCTTTAAATACTGGCAAAGCTGCCTTGGAACCTGTCTCAAATTTTCCTAAAGTTTTTGGGTTATCAAAACCAATATAGACTCCAATTACTAGATTAGAAGAAAAACCGATAAACCACGCATCATAGTTGTCATTAGTTGTACCTGTTTTACCTGCTAATGGTACTTTTAGAGATTTTAGTTTCTTTGCTGTGCCTCTCTGAACAGCTCCTTGTAAAATTGATGTCATTTGATAAGCTGTTTCCTCGCTTATCACCCTTTCATTTTTATTTTCTATTCTTGGAAATTCAATTTCGTTATTTATAAACTCATCACATCCAACACATTTTCTATTTTTTTCTTTAAAAATCGTTTTTCCTCTTCTGTCTTGTATTCTAGAAATTAATTTTGGTTCAATTTTTTTTCCACCATTAACAAAAGGTGCGTAAGCTGAAGTTAAATTTATTAAAGTTGTTTCTGCAGCACCTAGAGAAACTGATAAAAGTTCTGGAATTTCCTCATATACGTCTAGTTTTTTAGATAAATTCAAAATTTCCTGTAACCCTAAAACTTTTGCAATTCTCACTGTCATTAAATTTCTTGAGTATTCGATACCTTTTCTGAAAGTTGTAGGTCCATAAAATTTTTTCCCATAATTTTCTGGTTTCCAGTTTTTTAGACCAACACCTTGGCTCTCTACAAAAGGTGCATCTAAAATAATAGAATTTGGTGCAAATCCTTTTTCTAAAGCAGCAGCATAAACAATCGGTTTAAACGCCGAGCCAGGTTGTCTTTTTGCTTGAGTGACTCTATTAAACTCACTTGTTCTAAAATTGAAGCCTCCAACTAAAGCTTGTACATCTCCTGTAAAAGGGTTTAAAACAATAATTCCTCCATTGACTTTGGGGTACTGTTTTATAAACCAATTATTATTATTCTGTTTTACAAAAATAATATCTCCAATTTTATGTACATCTTTAATTGATTTTTTCTTAGGGATGGTCCATTTAATGTTTTTAAAAAATAAGTTTCCGTTAAGCTTTTTTTTTTCATTAATTATTTTAAACTCTATATTATTATCATTTAAAGAAATAATTTCTGCAAAATGCCAATTTAATGTAGGGTCAAGTTTATATTGTGATATTTTTTTGTCCCAATTCTTATTATTAATTTTATTAGTAATTGCGCCTCGCCAGCCTTTTCTTCGGTCGTAATCCTCGATACCTTTTCTAAGAGACTTTAAAGCTTGGATTTGATAATCAATTTTAAGAGGAGTACTAATGCTTAATCCTTGTGAGTAAAGTTTTTCAAATCCATAGATATTTTTTACAGTTCTTCTAACTTCTTCAGTATATGAGTTAGCCTCATTTACTATTTCAATCTTTCTTTTTTTAAGCTTCAATTTTGACTTTTTAAATTCATTTAACTCTTTTTTTGAAATGAATTTATTTTCCTCTAAATTATCAAGTACCAAATCTCTTCTAAATTTAGCAAGTTTAGGATATTTATAGGGGTTATATTTACTTGGAGCTTTTGGTAAAGCAGCTAATAATGCGGCCTCTGGATAATTTAATTCTTTAATTGATTTATCAAAATACTCTAAACTAGCGGCAGCAATACCATATGTTCCTTGACCTAAATAAATTTGATTTAAATAAAGTTCTAAGATTCTTTCTTTTTTATAAGCCCTTTCTATTCTAAAAGCCAAAATTGCTTCCTTGATTTTTCTTTTCATAGAAACTTCATTATTTAATAAAAAATTCTTTGCAACTTGTTGTGTGATTGTTGATGCCCCTTCAAGTCTTTTATTTTGTGAAATATTTTTTATATTTTTTATAACTGCTCGAAGTATACCCTTCGCATCAATTCCAGGGTGACTAAAGAAATTTTTATCTTCGGCAGAAAGAAAGGCACTAACTACTTTTTCAGGAATTGACTCATAAGGAATAAATAACCTTTTTTCTAACGCATATTCTGCTATTAACTTGCTATTTTCTGAATAAACCCTACTTGAAATTGGCGGTTGATAATTTGATAATTTTTTATAATCAGGAAGACCAACAGAAAAATACCAAAGTGTCGAAAAGCCAAAAAATATAAGAAAAGCTAAGAAAATTATAATGTATTTTATCGAAAAATTGATAAATTTTAGCATATCTATTATTTATAATAACAATTCTGACTATCTTTAGGCATAAGAAAATTAATTTCGTTTATTTATGCACAAAATTGTATAAAATAAGTTTATGCCGATTTTAAAAATAACAAATTACCTAATTTCAGAAGGAATTCTCACAACATGGAAAAAAACTTATACATCGATGCCTCGCATCCAAATGAAACTCGTATTGTTCTTAAATCAAATACTTCAATCGAAGAATATGAATTTGAAGATAAAAACAATTTAAATTTCAAGAATAATATTTATCTTGCAACAATAAGTAGAGTAGAACCATCTCTTCAAGCTGCATTTGTAAATTTTGGAAGGGATCGTCATGGTTTTTTAGCATTCAATGATATTCAATCAGATTACTACCAATTACCATCTGAGGATAAAGAAAAAATCAGGATAGCTGAGGAGAAAATTAGAGAAGAGTTGAAAGATAAGACTATTGAAACAAATCAAGAGAATACACAATCAGACGTTCAGCTAGACAATCTTGATAGTAAAGGCGAAAAAAGTGATAACAATGACGGTCAAATCATTAGAGAAAATAACAAACAGGAATATAGAGAAAAAGTTAAATCTTCATTTGGTATTAAAAGATATAAGATTCAAGAAGTTATTAAGCCAGGACAAGTTATCTTGATACAAGTGATAAAAGAGGAAAGAGGTCAAAAAGGAGCTGCATTAACCACTTTTATATCTTTAGCAGGAAAGTATATGGTATTAATGCCTAACACTCCAAAAGGTGGGGGGATATCAAGAAAAATTTTCAATTCGTCTGACCGGCAAAAAATAAGGAACATTCTTAATAATATTGAAATTCCAAAAAGTATGGGAGTTATAGTGAGAACTGCCGGTGCAAATAAAACAAAGAATGAGATAGAAAAAGACTTTCAAAATACTTTAAAAACTTGGGAAGAAATAAAAGAAAAAGCGTTGGACTCTAATGCTCCTTCTTTGGTTTATGAAGAGGGAGATATTATTAAAAGAACTCTTAGAGATACTTATGATAACGATACTAAAAATGTTTACATAGAGGGAAACGAGGCTTACCAGAAAGCTAAAAAATTTATGAAAGAATTAATGCCAAAAAATGTTAAAAATATAAAAAAATATAGAGGTAAAATTCCGTTATTTCATGATGCAAATATTGAAAAAGATTTAAATAATATTTACGAACCTACTGTTAAATTAAAATCTGGTGGCTATTTAGTAATTAATCCCACTGAAGCCTTAGTATCGATAGATATTAACTCTGGACAGTCCACGAAACAAATTAATATTGAAAAAACAGCTTTAAATACAAATTTAGAGGCAGCTGAGGAAATAGCTCATCAAATTAAATTAAGAGATTTATCTGGTTTAATTGTGATTGACTTTATTGATATGATGAATTTTTACAATAGAAGAATAGTCGAAAAAAAAATGAGAGAAAGCATAAGAAAAGATAGAGCTAGAATCCAAATCGGAAGAATTAGTAATTTTGGCCTTCTTGAAATGACTAGACAAAGGCTAAGAGAAGGTTCAATTAAGTGGGAAACACAATTGTCGTTATCTTCTTTTTCACAAAAAATATTAAAAAAAATACAACATTTAGCTTTTACCGACAAGGTGAAAATTATCAATTCTTATGTTCCTGAAAAAGTTAAAATTTATATAGAAAAAAATTTGTTAGACGAGTTAAAATATTTTCAAAAAAAATATACTTTTGAAATTAAAGTATTATCTAATGATAAATTTATAATCCCTGAATATAAAATTGATTTATTGAATAAATCAAAAAAACTTTTAAATACAATCGAAAATATAAATACAGTCGTTGAAACAAAAAAAATTAGAAAGAATGTAGTAAAAGAGAAAAAAGAAAAAAATAAATCAACGGTTAAAAATAAGGATAAAACTAAAAAAACAAAACCTAAGAAAAAGGTAAGAACTCTTTGGATAAGAAGAAAAAAGAAAACTTAAATTAATCCTTTTGTAGGTGAACTAGGTGAAGCGAAAAAATTTTTTTTCATTCTCCCGGCCAAAAAAGATCTTCTTCCTGAAATAACTGCATCCTTAAATGCTTTGGCCATTAAAATCGGTTTTTTGGCATTCGCGATAGCGCTATTAATTAAAACACCATCACAACCTAACTCCATGGCAATTGTTGCATCTGATGCTGTGCCAATTCCAGCATCTACTATAACAGGAACTTTTGACTGTTTAATTATTATGGAAATGTTAACGCTGCTTTGAATACCTAATCCCGAGCCTATTGGAGAGGCTAAAGGCATAATGGCAGATGCACCACTGTCCTCTAATTTTTTTGCTAATATAGGATCGTCCGTACAATAAACCATTACTTTAAACCCTTCTTTAACTAATACTTTTGTAGATTTAATCGTTTCTAACATATTTGGATATAATGTCTTTTTATCACCCAACACTTCAAGTTTAACTAATTTCCAACCACCCATTTCTCTAGCTAGTCTGAGAGTTCTTAAAGCATCTTCCGAATTGAAGCAGCCTGCAGTATTAGGTAAAAAAATTATTTTTTTTGGATTGAGATAGTCTGTCAAAATAGGTTTTTTTTTGTCTAAAATATTAACTCTTCTAACTGCAACTGTAACCATATCAGCTCCGGAAGCTTCGATCGCTTTTGCAGTCTCAGAAAAACTTTTATATTTACCAGTGCCTACTATAAGTCTAGATTTAAGAAATTTACCAGCTACTTTTAAAAAATCCTTTTTCAATTTATCCTCCACCAATAAAATGAACAATTTCGACTTTGTCGTTACTTTTTAAATTTTTTTTCTTATATTTTCCTTTTGGAATAATTTTACCATTATGTTCGATTGCTACTTTTTTGTTTATTAATTTGTATTTTTTTAAAAGATCAAATAATGAAAAGTTAGATCGTATAACTACTTTTTTCCCATTTAATTGTATTTTTGCCATAATTAAGTTATTCATTGTTAAGAAATTTATGAATAAAATTATAATTCTTAATGGACCAAATCTCAACCTTTTAGGTGAGAGAGAGAAAAAGCAATATGGAAGTTTTACTTTAAAAGATCTTGAAAATAGTTGTAATGATTACGCACATCAAAATAATATTAAATTGTCTTTTTTCCAATCAAATATTGAGGGAGAACTCGTAAATCAAATTCAAAATTCTAGAAATAATCAAGATGGATTAATCATTAACGCTGGGGGTTACACGCACACCTCTGTAGCAATTCATGATGCCTTAAGAATATTAAAAATTCCAA
>MDTD01078616.1_pt1 | contig 10187 bp, 9 predicted proteins | sample 811221 | NCBI WGS metagenome assembly MDTD01 (sample SAMN05326646, study PRJNA326480) | marine metagenome | isolation source: seawater | place: Pacific Ocean: South West | collected 2011
TAAATTAGCCTCAGTTAATTCTGTCAGTGCTCTTCTGCTTCCCTTTTTTACTGCAATTGCCAGTTCCACCTCTCTATTTGGATCTAAAGGTACAAACTTTCCGATTTCTTGTAAATATTTACTTAATGAACGGTTTGCATCATTACCAATTTTTTGAATTTTTGTCTGCTTTTTACCTGCCTTTTTCTTTGTTTTTGCTGCAGGCTTTTTTGTTTTTGCTTTTTTTTCTTCTGCCATAAATCCTTATGAATGTATTTGTTTTATATAAAAGGCCTTTAAGATACGAGTTTTTCTTTACTCCTTACAAGAATTAACTATTTCAATGAAATCTTGTGTTGAACATTCTTCTGGTCTTCTAGTTCCATATTTCTCAAGTAAATTTCTATTCAGATAATTTTTCAAAGTATTTCGTAAAATCTTTCTTCTTGAATTAAAAGATAACCTAACAATTTCATCAAATATTTTGAGAAATTTACTATTAAATTTTATTTTATTTTTTCTGACTATTGAAATAACTGCAGAATCAATATCTGGTTTTGGTCTAAAAACATTCCTTGAAACTTTGAATTCTAATTTTATATCACAATAAAGATCAGCTGTAACTGTCAAACGACCATATGTTTTATTCCCTGGTTTAGCGGTTAATCTTTCTGCTACTTCTTTTTGTGTCATAAATACACAAATATCCCAACAATTACATTCCAAAACCTTAAATAAAATTGGAGTTGTGATATAATATGGTAAATTTCCTATAAATTTTACATTATTTTTGATTGAATTTAAATCAAAATTCAAAAAATCCTGATTGATGATATTCAAATTATTTATTTTAAGATTTTCTATTTCAGATGAAAGCAATGGATCAATTTCAATAGCTGTTAAATTTTTACATTTAGGAGCTATAATTTTAGTTAATGCTCCATAACCTGGTCCAATCTCGAGCACATCATCTGTTAATTCTAATTGTAATAGGTCGACAATTTTTTTTTGAATATTTTTATCAAATAAAAAATTCTGTCCCCACTTTTTCCTTACGGGAATTTTCAATTATCTAATTTGGTAGTTTGAAAAAATTTTTAGTGTTTTCGTATACTACTTTATTAAAAATATTTATATCTAAATTCTTAATATTCGCAATGAATTTTGCAACTTCAGTTACATTTTTAGGTTCATTTCTCTTTCCACGAAAAGGATGCGGTGCTAAATATGGTGAGTCTGTTTCAATCATAATTCTGTGAAGGTCAACTTTTTTTAAAACTTCTTTTAAACTTCTTACGAAAGTAACCATTCCGGTAAATGAAATATATAAACCTAAGTCTAATAATTTTTTAGCCATTTTGTAATCACTTGCAAAACAATGAATAACACCATAACTTGTGTTTGATTTCGTGAGAATATTTAATAAATCTTTATCTGAATCTCTATTATGTATTACTGCCGGTAAATTTAAGTCTTTTGACAATTCAAGCTGAGCTTGGAAAATATTATTTTGATTTTTCTTATCCGAAAAGTCATAATAATAATCGAGTCCCATTTCACCAATCGCAACAACTTTCTCATGTTTTGCTAATTCCTCAAGAACATTAATAAAATTTTTATCTGCCTTGTCAGCTTCATGAGGATGAATCCCACATGTAGCGAATACTTCACTGTATTTTTGTGAAATCTGAATTGCTTTTTCAGAGGATTTAATATCTGTACCAATACAAACTAAATGAGTAATACCATTGTCTATAGCTCTGCTTATTGTAGAATCTAAATCTGTAGAAAATTGTTTATCATTAATATGACAGTGGCTATCAATTAAATTCATTTAGTATCAATCCTAGGAAAAAGTGAATTTCCAATCCCGATTTTTGTTCCTGGTTTGATAAAATTTACATTAAAAATATCAACTGGAAGATTCTGTCTCAAAACTTCTGTAATTTTATTTATTTTATCTGGCATAATAGGATACAGAAAAAGGCTATTTTTATAGAATACATTTAAAGCAACATACAAACATGTTGCGGCTGAACTTTTTGATTCTTTGTTTTTTCTTACTAATTTCCAAGGTTCTTTTAATTCTAAATATTTATTTAAAAGACGATAACCTTTCATAATTATTTCAATGGCTTCATGAATTTTTAAATTATGAATTAATTTACAAACAGTTTTAGAGGATGAATCAATGAACTCAAGAATATCATTTTCTTGGTTTGAAAATTCTCCATATTCTGGTACTAATGCATTAAAATTCTTATTAATTAATATAGTTACTCTATTTAAAAGATTACCAAGATCATTTGCTAAATCAGAATTATACCTCTTTATAAAAGAATCATAACTGTATGAAGCATCTTGCCCCAAAACCATATCTCTCATCAAATAATATCTAAGAGAATCAACTCCATGCTTGTCTACTAAATCTAATGGTCGAATCACGTTTCCAACAGATTTTGACATTTTTTCATTTTCTGTTAACCACCAACCATGTGCCAAAATTGTTTTAGGAAGTTTCACATCTATTGCCATCAGCATTGCTATCCAATAAATAGAATGAGTAATTAAAATATCTTTTCCAATTAAATGAAAATTTGCAGGCCACCAAGTCTCAAATTTATTTTGATCTGCTCCATATCCAACTGCACTAATATAGTTTAATAATGCATCAAACCAAACATACGTGACGTATTCAGTATCAAATGGTATTTCTATTCCCCATGAAAGCCTAGACTTAGGACGACTTATACATAAATCAGCAAGAGGATTCTTCAAAAAACCAAGGACTTCGTTTGCCCTTTTTTTGGGAAGAATAAATTCTGGATTATTTTTTATATGCTTTATTAATTGATTTTGATATTTGGACATTTTAAAAAAGTAATTTTTTTCTTTAATTTTTTTTATTTGTTTGAAATTTCCATCGCTAGCCTCTTTTTCTGTAATAAATCTCTCTTCGGATACCGAATATAATCCTTCATACTCTGCTAAGTATATTTCACCATTCTTATATAATTTATTTAAAACATCCTTAACAATATTTTTATGTCTATTCTCTGACGTTCTAATGAAATCATCATTTGATATATTTAATTTATTCCAAGTTTTTTGAAATCTTTTTACATATTCATCTACATGATCAGCCGGTAAAACATTTCTTTTTTCAGCTGCTTGCTGAACTTTTTGTCCATGTTCATCAGTACCCGTTAAAAAATGTACATCATAGCCTGAAGACCTATGATATCTTGCAAGAACATCGGCTAAGATTGTTGTATAGGCATGACCAATATGAGGTTCATCATTAACGTAGTATAAAGGTGTTGTTAAATAAAATTTTGACATATTTTTTCAATTTTAGATATTAGTTATTAATAAAAAGATTGGAAAGTAATTATTCACAAAAAATAATACATTATTATGTTGCTTTTGATCCTAATTCTTTGATTTTTTTAAGCTGACTATCAGTATCCATAATTAATTTAAAACTTACTCTTCTCGATGCAAGTTCATTTTCTTTCCTGGATTGCCCTTCAAGATCATATAAGATTTTACTTGATGAATATCCAACGGCGGACAATTTATTTCTTGTCCACAAATCATCTTCACCTAAATCATCAATACTTAAAATATATTTTAGTACATTTGAACTGCGATTTTGGGATAATTTCATATTTTTTATATATGCATCAATACCTCTTTGCTTCCCTTGTCCCCAATCGCTACTTGTATGACCTTCAATTTGAATTGCTTTAATTTGTCCTGTGAAACGCTCATTTTTTATAATAAATATATATCTTGGAATAAAATCATCTAACATAGATTTAAATTGATCCGATAATTCTGCTTTTCCCTCTTTAAATAAAACTTCTGAACTATTAAATTGAAAAGATAAATCTTCTGGGTTGAAAATAGCATCCCAATCTTCAAAATCTTCAGAGAACTCTTCTTTAATCATCTCCTCGTATAATTCTTTAATTTTACTATAATCTACAACTATGTCTTTTATTGTCTCAGCCATTTCAGAAGCTTTTTTAATATAAATTATGGCTATAAATAAAAATACAATGGTCATTCCAGTCATAATATCTGATACATATGTCCAATAACTATCATCCTGTTTTTTTGTTGAAAGAGACATAATTACATCGTTATTTCAGATACTTCTTCAATCTTTTTTTCACCTTTAGTCAATATCCTAAATGCAACTCTACGTGACGCATCTTTATCTTCGGTATATTCACCATTAATATCTGTATACAACAAATTGCTAGAAGAATATCCAACTGAAGATATCATATTTCGCAGTGTGATATTTTTTTCACCAAAATCATTTGATTTTAAGACATATTCTAAAACCTTAGCACTTCTCTCTTGAGATAATTCCATATTTTTAATGTAAGCATTTAATCCTTTTGTATCTTTGTCCCATTCACTGCTTGTATGTCCTTCAATTTGAATAGATTTAATTTGATCTAAATAATTTTCCTGTTTGATAATGTTAATATACCTAGGGAAAAAATCATTTAATACCTGTTTAAACTTATCAGTTAATTCGGAACTACCTTTTTTAAAGAGGACATCTGGACTATTGAATTGAAATGAAAGAGTAACAGGGTCTACTAAAGCATTCCAATCACTAAACTCATCTAAGAATTCAGCCTTTATTGCATCAATAATCTCTTCATTTATAATCTGAAAATCATCTATAATTTCTTTTGCATAATCATCTTTTTTCTGAACATTATGAATAAATGTGATTGCAATAAATAAAAATATTACCATTAGAACAGACATGAAATCTGATATAAAAATAGCATATTCGTCTTCTGACTGAATTGTATTTTTTTTATTAAATGACTTCAAGGTTTTCTTTTTTAATTCTGCTTGTGTCTTCTTTATTAAATAATGATTTTAAAGCAAAAATTAGCTTTTTATTATTATCTGTTATATTTTGGGATTGATTATCTGCTTCTTTAATTAATTTTTTTATACTTTGATTCATCTCTTGTAACTCAATTACAGATCTAACTTGCCACTTACCGGCTTCATCCGCTTCAGCAGATTTCTTCTCAAATGATTTACTCATTTTTTCAGTTGCTTCCAGCATTGTTTGACCCAATTCCTGAGAAAAGCTACTCATATTTTGTTCAATTCCTGGTAGTACTTCTTTTGATGATTCTGCAACTATAACAGTTAATTTATCTAAAGATTCTTTTAGCTCTTCATTAGTCTCATGAATAATTTTTATGAATTCTTTAAATTGAAACTTCATCAGTTTAGTTTGATCTTCTTGAAACTTTTCAGCTTGTGATTGCATTAAATCCAATCCATTATTTATTTTTTCTAATAGATTTGCTGTCGTTAAATCATTTTTTGATCCTAGCTTAGAATTTAATTCGTCTAATTTTGCACCATATGTGTCTTTTGATAAAATTTCCTGTAAAAGTGTTATAATTTGCTTTTGATTATCTGCAGTATCTAATTCTATACCGATTGAGCTAGACAAATTATTAATAAATAATTTAAGATCTTCATTTTGATTTTTATTACTTTCAAGTAACTCTTTTATTTGCTCTTCTAAATTTTGTGGCGTCTTATTATCATCCGATTGTACCTTTATTTGATTTATTTCTTGAAGAATTTGATTTAACATAGATCCTATTGTTTGATTATTTTCACCAGATAATTTTAGACTAAGTTCTTCTAGTTTTTCACTGTAGTCATTTTGTTCCAATATGTCCCGTAATATTGTAATAATATTTTTTGAATCATCTGATTCACCATCTTGATATTCTTCTAAAGACTCTTCAATTTTTTCTTCTCGACTTAGTTCAAATTTTTTAATAATTGTAAAAATAATACCAGCGATGGAAGATACAAATGCTAATTTTAATCCTTGTAATAATGTTGGTACACTCTGATCAATATTGTTAACATCAAAAGTATATAAACCTATCGCAATACCAATAAATGTACCCAAAATACCCAGAGAAGATAATATTGTTGGTAATATATACTTATGTTTCGGATGGTTTCTAAAAATAAAAAAGAAAACAACTATTATAAAAATCGATGTCGGTGCTAAATAATTTTGTAACATATTATCCTAAATTCTAACATTTAATATAATTAAGATATCTTTTATAGAATAATTAAAATATATAATTTTAATATTTAATTTAAATAAAATAATCAATGGTAAAAAATAAACGATAGCATTAATATTAAGCCATGATATCAGAATATAATGATACAAATATAAAGATAGAATTTTGGGGCGTCAGAGGTTCCGTACCTAGCCCAGGGCCAAATACTACAAAGTATGGTGGTAATACTTCATGTGTTTCAATTAATTTTGGTGATAAAGTCCTCATTCTAGATGCAGGTACAGGTATTCGTAATCTCGGATCAGAATTAATTAAAACACCAAAAAAAGATATTTTTATCTTATTATCACATTCACATTGGGATCATATACAAGGTTTTCCTTTTTTCAAACCAATATATCAACCAAACCGATCTGTTTATCTTTTTCCTACCCTTATGAAAAAGAATATTGTATTATCTTCTTTAGTCGAACAGATGGATGGTGCTCATTTTCCATTGACACCTGACCAGGTACCATCTAATTTCAATTTTATAACAAATCATCCCCTAAATTTTTTAAGAGAACATGGATTTGATATCAAGCCTGTGCACTTAAATCATCCTGGAGGAGCAATTGGTTTTAGGATTGTTATTCAAAACAAATTAATCTGTTATTTTACTGATAACGAAATTGATCCACCATATCAAAAAAAAATAAAATTTGATAAGTTAGTAAGTGAATGTAAAAATTCTGATGTATTAATTCATGACGCCCAATATGTCGAAGAAGATATGCCACTCAAGCATGGTTGGGGACACTCACTTGTGAGACAAGTAACAAAATTAGGACATAATGCAAAAATAAAAAATATAGTATATTTTCATCATGAGCCAGAAAGATCAGATACTGAAATAGATCAACTAGCAATTTCAGAAAAAAATTGGCTTAAAAAAAATTACAGTAAGTCGAACGCAATTTTTGCAAATGAAGGTCTAAAAATCACATTATAATTATGGTTTTTTTTGTTGAAAAAAAAATAGAAAATGCACATTTTATTAATAAAAAATTTTATTTAGATGATAGAGTATTTAATAAGTCTATTAAAAATATCTTTTTAAACAATCCAATTTATATCCTTCATAAATCAACATTAAAACAAACAAAAGAACTCATCCCAAAAAAACTATATCCAAATGTAATTAATGAAGAAGTTATCTTAGATACTAGTAATCATGATATAAAAAATATCACATCAAATACATGTACACATAGAGGACATATAATTTTAGATGAAAGTTGTAACAAAAGAATATTTCAGTGTCCATATCATGGAAGGACATTTGACAACGAAGGTAATCTTAGAAGTGCTCCTGGTTTTGAACAGAGTATTAAAAAATTAAAAGAAACGGAAAATTTGAAAAGTTATTCTTATTTTAAATTCTTAAATTTTTATTTTTTAAATAATTCTCAATCAAAAATGAAAAATTATATCGAAGAATACAGTAATTTGTTTAACTGGTACCCTTTTGAAAAGTTAAAACCAGAAAAAAACCATATTAAAGAATATATTATTAATGCACACTGGGCTCTCTATGTTGAGAATTATCTTGAGGGTTTACATATTCCATATATTCATAAAGATTTGGTAAAAGAAATTGATTTAAAAAATTATAATATAAAGGTATTATCTAAAGCAGTTTTACAAATAGCAAAAGGAAAATCTTCTGAAAATACTTTTACTACATTTAAAAGTTGCCCTTTAAATCTTAAATCTAACTCAGCATTTTACCTATGGATTTACCCCAATATTATGATAAATATCTATACATGGGGTATTTCATTAAATATTATTGAGCCCGTGAATAAAGAAAAAACAATAATCCACTACGAAACCTATGTATTGGAAAATACTACTAAAAAACAAGGTGCTGGTGGGAACCTTAATAAAATTGAAATTGAAGATCAAAATGCTATTTTAAAAGTCCAAAAAGGATTAAAATCTAGTTCATATACACCTGGTAAAATTTCAGCAATTCATGAAAAAGGCATACATCACTTTCATAGACTTCTATGTGAAGATTTAAATAATTAATATATGTCTAATACAAAAATTTGGTTATTTCTTTTAATCGCTTTATTTTCTATAAGTTCATCTTCAATATTAGTCAGATATTTAAATAATATCGAAGCAGTTCCAATTGCATTTGCAAGAATGGCCATTGCAGGATTAATTCTATGGACTTTTAGTATTTTTCAACCTCAAGGAAACATCAAATTAAAGCATAAGCTTCTTACAATTCTTTCAGGTTCTTTTCTAGGAATTCACTTTGCATTTTTCTTTTCAGCAGTAAAGATGACTACTTTAGCGAATGCAACACTTTTTGGGACCTTAGCTCCTATATTTACTGTTTCAATTAATTATATATTTTTTAAAATAAAAATTAATAAAAATATAATTTATGGGTTGATTTTAACCATAGTTGGTGGTTTGACAATGCAAGGATTTGATATTGAATTTAAATCAGTAGGATTTAAAGGAGATATATCAGCAATAATATGCTCATTTTGGATGGCATTAGTTATTATAATTACAAAATATGTCAGAATGGAATATGGAACAGTAATATATAGCAGACTACTCTATACCGCAGCTTCAATTACTTTAGCAATAGTAATACTAATTTTTGATATTCCTGTAACTAAACCTAGCTATGATGAAATACTTTTTCTTTTACTTTTGGGATTTATACCAAATATCCTTGGTCATAGTATATTGTATTACACTATTAAATTTTTACCAGCACACACAGTTGCTTCTATACCTTTGGGGGAGCCTATTATAGTTTCTATTCTAGGATTGATTCTATTTAACGAAATATTACCAATTTCTGTGGTTTTAGGTGGAATAATTATTTTAAATGGCTTGTATCTTATATTAAAGAATTCTGAATTAACAGAAGGTTAAAATCGTTCAGATTCTATGATTTTTCCTGATTCAAATTGAGCTATCCTTTTTATTTTTCCATTTTCATAATACTGTTTCCATTCTCCTTCTTTCATTCTATCAACATAGTTTCCTTCAGATTGGACCTTACCGTTTTTATAATAACTGATCCATTTACCGATACGTTTTCGGTCTTTAAATAGACCAACATTTTTCAAATTTCCATTTTTATAAAATACAGCCCATCTTCCATCTTTATAACCCTCATTAAAGTATCCAACTGATTCTAAATTTGAGTTTTCATGGAACCAAATCCATTTACCATCACGATCACCATCTTTATACTTACCCGTCGATTTTGTTATACCATTTTGATAATATTCTGTCCATTGACCATTTTTATTACCCTCTTTAGTTGATCCCAATAGTTTAATTAATTTATTTGAATGATACTCAATAACATTATATTGCAGTCCATTTTCATCAAAATATTCCCATTTACCACTAATTTCACCATTGTTGTAAAATACTGATTTATAACTGAAGTCCTTTAAAAAGTATTTCCATTCACCATGTTTTTGATCATTAAGAAAACTTCCTTTAAACTCTAATTGGCCATTATCATAATATTTGGTCCATATACCATTTTTTTGATCGTCTTCTATTCGACCAAGCTCACTAATTTTATTATTACCATGATAGCTTATAAAATTATAATTTTGACCATTTTTTGAGAAATATTCCCATTCCTTTATTCTTTTATTATTTTGATAAAATCCACTTTTATAACTTAAGTCTGATAAAAAATATTTCCATTCACCATATTTTTTCCCTCTTTTTGTAGCTCCTGATGATTCTTTTCTTCCGTTATTAAAAAAATAGATCCAATTAATTACTTTTTGTCCATCAACATAAAACTCTTCTGATTTCAAATTACCATTATCATAATAAACAAATGATTTTCGACTTAACCTATCTCCAAATTCATCAAATTTCTCTTCTGCTGTTTTCTGATTGGTTTCATCGTATTCAAATATAGTCCATTCATTACGATTACCATTTTTATAAACACCCTCGGATTCTAATAAACCGTTTTTAAAATATTGCCGAAATTTACCGTTTTTTGTCCCACCTTTATAATTTACTTCTCCGTATAACTGACCATTATTGTAAAAA
>MDTD01097274.1_pt1 | contig 10187 bp, 5 predicted proteins | sample 811221 | NCBI WGS metagenome assembly MDTD01 (sample SAMN05326646, study PRJNA326480) | marine metagenome | isolation source: seawater | place: Pacific Ocean: South West | collected 2011
ACACCAAATATTAACTCTAATGTTAGGCATTGGGAAGCAGTTTTCTAAACCGACAATTCTCAGCTTTTGAATTACCGTGGTGCCTTGGAGATCTTCACTAATATCTTGCCTGAAGAAAAACTCGTTTTCACTTAAATCTAAAGGAAATGGCCCAGCAATTTCAGAAGGAATTAATGAACATCCTCCTCTTTTTGTTGATATTGAATTGTCTTTTGCCAAGGTTGAAATAGGTGCAGCAAAAAGTGCAACACCGCTTAATCCTAGTGATTTGAGAAAACTTTTTCTTTTCATGAAATTCAGTTTGTATTAAAGATAAAATATTTTTGAGTAACAGTGGTTATTTAGAGAAAGGGTTTGTAAGAAAAAATAGTTTTACTCACTTTAATTATGATTCTAATGGGTGGTTACAAAAACCATTTACGTTTACATCAACAAGCCATCCTCATTTCAATAGAAGTAGCTTTTGTATTATTAATCACTTACATAAATAAAAAGCTTACGACTTTTTAGGGAATAAACAAGCCCCACACGTGTGGGGCTTGTTTATTCTTATTGATTTTGTGACTCTGTAGGGATTCGAACCCCAAACCTTCGCATCCGTAGTGCGATGCTCTATCCAGTTGAGCTACAGAGCCATCTTTAATTAATGGGATGCAAAGATACTAAGGTTCTTTGATTGGCCAATTCAATTCACAGGAATTTGATGCAAATAAGAAATCCGCACCGGTTTGCTCAAGTTAGAAGTAAACTCCATTCTTGTGCAAATACCGATGCGGATCCTCCAGGCCTCTTTAACCTAAAGCGGTTGAGGCTCCTCAACATATCCCTAGCGTGAGCTGGGTGGATGTTTTGGCTCGTTCTAATGACCTATTCCATCAAAACGACTGGTATCCTTCAGAATCTCAATCATGTGTCTTACGACTCGTGTTATTCCTTCTTCAAAACTGAGGGGAACCTCTGTTTTGCGTCTGGCACTTTATCTCATAAGCCTAGACTCACTCGAAACAAAGATTAAGATAACCTTAGGAAATTCTAGGAGTAACCTCAATTGGTTTTTCCTAGATGAGCTGTTCTTAAACCCAGATGGGTTAAGGCAGCTATTTCGAACGGCAGGAATTTGATTCACATTAGCTAGGCTAAAGCGAAATCAAATTTCCGCTGCTTCCGTCGTACTGAGTCTTGAAGTCTATCGTTGACCAAACACATAGTAAAGTCAACTTAGTTTTTCAACGTCTTCACTAATCTGCACAAGGCAAATCAGGTGAGCGAGTATACGGGTGAATACACTCATCCTATTTCAGTGTTTTGAAGCACCTATGTTGGACCCAACTAACTCGATTTCTCTCACTAGTTGCACCGTTTTCAATTAGCTAAGCACGCTTAACTGATTTTAAACGATGTGAACTCAATACGTTCTTCCATTTGTCAACGATCGTCAATCATGGGAAAGATTATCGTGATGCTTTTACAGGCATCCGACCATTCTCAGGCCTTGACACATGTCAAAATCGAAATCCCTTTCGCCTTTGCGAGAGGGTTAGCAATCTAGACCTTAATCGGCCTAGCGTCCAGTTAAAGTATTAATACTCTCACCTTATATGATTCTGTTTCACTCTCTCGAGTTCGACTCCCTTTCGGGAACCCTTTCACCTCTCGGATACCTTCAGATTGATACTTTCGACCTGATCGCATTGGGTTTATTCATATTGCTTGTACAAGTATGCAACCAAAAATCAATGCAAAACAAAAATTAAACAATAAAGGAATTAACAGGAAATCAACAATTGTTATAAACAGCTGTTAAGTCTAATTAATTCTTAACTAAGCTTTAAAAAATCTTATGCTAACTGTAGCTGGACGATCTGAAGGAAAAGTTCTTGAGTTAGTTTTGTCGATGATTAAACCTGCTTCGTTCGCCATTTCATCAAATACAGGCACCTCAACAATATATTGATCAGCAAACCCATGAGTTGCGTCGTAAGCAGTCGCTGGCATCAGCCCTTGAAGTTCAGCAGCATCCTCAGGATCAATGGTATGTAACTCAACTAACAGTAAGCCATGTTGTGAAACATAAGGAAGCCACTTTTGAAAGTGCTCCTTTAAGCTCTGCTCAACATCTCTTATCCTCAATCTCTCTCCTCTAAAAGCAAATGCACCTGTTGAACTTGTATTATCAGGTCTATCGATAAGAGGTCTATTAAAAATTCTATTGTGATCTAGAAATGATCGTACGCTCAACAAATCACCTAGCTTTACTGAGTGAAGATCCCAAAGGTCTAATGCCAACCTGTCAGGGTCACCTATGTCACCCCAAATAAAGTGTCCATCAACCCCCTCCTGTTTAAAGTGATCTGATGATGCAATTAATGCCTCCTGATTAAAATCTGCTCCCACCAGAATTAAAGGGAACTTATCTAAATTCTTTCCTCGTAATGATTCGGCCTTTACAACCTCCATTAAGTGAAGTAATAATGCTCCGTTTCCACAACCCATATCACATATTCCTTTGGGTTGTGTTTCAATTGGGGCATTGAAGATTTCCTTTATCACTTCATCCAAATGAGAAAAATATGCTTTGTGAGCTCCACCAGATCCCCATACATTTAATGTCCTATCAACATGGATTTCACTTTCACCTGGCTCTATCCTCCACAAACAGCCTCCGTCTCCGAATATTATTTCTTTAACCCATAAAAACGTCTTAGTATATGAAGTCGTAACTCCATAAGCTGAAGATCTTTTCAAAAAGAACTTCCCCTCTTCTGTCCTATCCCAACCAAGTGCTTGAAGAACCTTTCCCCATGCCTCTTGTTTTGATTCATGCATTTTAATTACTGCAGCATCGTGGTCATCCCAAGAACTAATTGGTTTAGTTCCGTGCAAAATACCAAGAGTAACTAACCATGGTGAAACAAGCGCTCCTATAAGATGAAATTTAATGCGTTCCATGATGCCATTATTTGGCATATCATCTACAGCATCAAGTAAAATATCCATAGAAATAATTGCATCTTGAGACAAAGGTTGTTCAGGATAATTCCACATTCCAACAATGTTTTTCAACCAAGATCTTCCTGTTGCATATGCCTTTGCATATTTATACCAAAGCGGCGGATCGATCCCAACTGCTGGTCTATAGCAAACCTTATCCATAGATCTTACTGACTCGAGTAGTCCTTGAGAACAAAGCATTCTCAGAGAGACATTTAGATAACCTGCGTTTGCTCTATACTCTCCTGCCAGTTCGTCAACGTCTCCTCCTGCAATAAACGAGCGTTCAAGTATGCCAACTTCATCTAGAACTGGAACAACGCCACATAGAGCAAGTCCATCTAAATGGAAAAATAATTGGCTTCTTAACTCTTTGCTCTTTTGTTCGTTCACCTTATTTAAGTAATCTCTTAACTGCGTCTTTATGAACTAAAACTGATATTGTTTTGGCCCTAAAATAAGGCATACTAACATATTGCAATCCACCATACTTATTTCCAGTTCCCCAGCTATTCTTTATAACAAAGTATTTGGCTCCGTTTTGGTCAGTAGAAAGTCCTACAATATGCATAAGGTGGTCATCTGTAGTGCTTTGATTATCGAAGCCAACTTGTCGCGATTTTTGAGTTACATCTTGTTCATCAACAACTTCCTTCCATAGTTTACTCATTTCAGAAGCTTTTGGCAAAATAGCAACACCGTGTTTAAAGCTAAAACCCTTTTCGCTAACATCTGCATCCCAAGCAACAGTGTAGCCATTTACAACAGCAGCTTCAACAGCTCTTTGCAAATCGTCAATTGAGATATTGTAGAATTCTCCATGAGAGAAGTTGTCTGGGACCTCAAGTATAAAATTCTCACCAAATGGATGATGTGTAAATGAACTCAGATTTAGATAATTATCTGGATCAATTCCCAAATAATCTCTAAAGCTCTCTGGTGTATACGACCTTCCATTATATTCAAATTTTGTTGGTAATTCACCTATGTATGAATCTAAAATCATGTCTACTGTAGACCTCCAGTTTGGGTCTAAGTTGCCTGAAGGTTTATTAGCAAGAGCATTCACAATCGCTAATAGAGCTGCGTCCATATCAGAGTGATTATGCTCAATTGCTCCATTCTTTAAGCCAGTATAAACATCTTGAGGGCACAAGCCCCATCCCTCTACAGCATTCATCACATCGTGACACAAACTACCTGGGCCAAACTGATGCTTACCCTGATATCTTATATACATATCTGCCTTGAGTGGATATGTGTATCTCACTGTTGCCATTTCACTTAAATCAACTATATGTCCAGAAATTCTGGCAGCTTCAGACTCTAAAAAGCTTGATGTTGAATAACTCCAGCATGTACCTGTTTGGCATTGATCTTTAACAGAAGTATGAGTTAGTTCAACTAATGGATTAAATTCATACTGAGCTTTTACTTCAAGAATAGAAAAAAATGCCGCAATTGTTAAAATTAAAGCACAAATCGAAGTTGTTGTTTTTTGCATGCTCTAAAAATACGAACTTGAACTCCATGAATAAAGTTTTAGCCTTAGCATCATTGATTTTTATCCCATTTATAGGAAAAGCCCAAAACCAAGCCTATTTTCAACAACGTGTTGACCACGAAATAAAAGTTGAACTTGATGATAAAAATCACGAATTGAATGCAGAAATTAAAACTACATACACAAACAATAGTTCGGAAGCATTGGGTGAAATTTGGATGCACCTTTGGCCTAATGCATACAGCTCAGGAAAAACAGCTTTAGCAAAACAGCAATACAGAGACGGAAACCTACTTATGTACTATGCATATGGCAAATCCCTTGGAGGTATAGACAATTTAGATTTTAGAGTAAATGGAAATGCCGTTAAGTGGGAATACGACCCTGAGAATCCTGACATAGCTGTTATATACCTTAATAAACCTCTTCAATCTGGTGAGTCGTTGGTTATCCATACTCCATTCAAAGTTCGCATACCTAGTGGAAAGATTTCAAGGATGGGGCACATTGGACAATCTTACCAAATCACTCAGTGGTATCCCAAGCCAGCAGTATATGATAGAAACGGTTGGCATACTATGCCTTATTTAGGTCAAGGTGAATTTTTTTCAGAATACGGAACATTCGATGTGTACCTAACTCTTCCTAAGAATTATACAATTGGAGCTACAGGAGATATGCCAAAAGGTGACCTAGACAACAATGCTGAGATTGATAGACTTGATGAAATGGACAAGGAGACAAGACATTATTTTGAAAATAAAGATCAATATCCTGAATCTAAAAAGAGTACAAAATTCCCAACATCATCAGATACTTTAAAGACTTTACACTATCATCAGGAAAACGTTCACGATTTCGCTTGGTTTGCCGATAAGAGATATAAGATTCTTAAGGATAGTGTTCAATTACCTCATTCTGGTAGATACGTAGTGACTTGGGCTATGTTTACAGCAAACGAACAGGACCTTTGGCGTAAATCACCAGATTACCTAAACAAGTCGACTTATTATTATTCTCTTTGGAACGGGGACTATCCATATAACCATGTAACAGCAGTAGATGGCACAATTAGCGCAGGAGGAGGAATGGAGTATCCAAACGTTACTATAATTGGAGAAAGTGGAAGTGATTTCGCTTTAAACACAGTAATTGCTCACGAGGTTGGGCACAATTGGTTCTATGGAATTTTGGGAAGTAATGAAAGGGAAAACGCATGGATGGACGAAGGCTTAAATTCGTTTAATGAAACTAGATATTTGATGGAATATTACGAGGGCAAGGACTTAGGCTTGGTTAAAAAGAATATACCCTCAAAACTTGCATCTAAATTTGGGCTGGATAATTTTGAATATCGTTGGATTGATGAGCTTTCATATTTATTTCCAGCTAGATTAGGCATTGACCAGCCACTTCAATGTCATAGTGATGATTTCTCTTCTCTCAATTATGGAGCTATGGTTTACAAGAAAACTGCTGCTGTTTTTGGGTTTATGAGGCGATACCTTGGAGATGAAAGATTTGATAAAGCAATGCAAACATATTTCAATGACTGGAAATTCAAACACCCCTCACCTAGTGATCTTCAGAAATGTATGGAAAGGTCAAGCGGCGAAGATCTAGGTTGGTTTTTCGAAGGTTGGATTAAAACTGATGAGAAAAATGATTGGGCTGTTTGCAAAGCAAAAAAATCTGATGAATCTGTTGAAGTAGTTTTGAAAAATGTTGGTGGTCAAATTTCCCCTGTAGAAATAGCATTGTTCAACGATACTGCATATGTTGGTACGGTGTGGGCTAAACCAACAGCACCTGGAAAAAAGGTAACTTTAGTAATTCCATCAAGTGAATCTACACATGTCACTATTGACCCAAATAGGTTTGACTTAGACTACGACAGAACAAACAACTTCAGTAAAACTTCCGGCATTTTAAAGAAAGTTGAACCTCTACAGTTAAAAATGTTCACTCGATTAGAGGACGGAAATAAAAGCCAAATATTTTGGATACCTACTTCTGGATGGAATGCACATTGTGGTTACATGTTGGGATTAGGATTCCACAACATGTCTCTTCCAATGAAGAATTTAGAGTGGAATATTAACCCAATGATTGGCTTTAAAAATAGTGCCAATTTTAACGGAATCGGATCAGTTTCTTATAGTTCCAGAAAATGGTATTCTAGATTTAGAGCATCTAGATTTATGTCAAGAGACATGTCATATGTTCACTCTAATACGTTGGGAAAAGAAGCTGTTGCAAACAACAGAATTAGTTACGAATTGACAAGGAAGTTCAACAAAGTTATCAATTCACCTTGGTCTTCTAATTTGAGTTATGAATACGTAAGAAGATTTGGTTTTGTAGACGACTTACACGATTATGTTTCTCCAATTAGAGCATCTCATAAGCTTAGATTTGAATCTAGAAATTCTAGTTCTCTAATTGTTGATTTAAAACAAAACATGGGTTTAGAAGCTAGGTATTTCAATTTGCAAACCTACTCAGGATTTTACATTGAACCACCAGAAACTATAGACAATGAGAACATTGTACTTATGGCAAATTATACTGTTAGTCGTAGAAGTTTTAAAGACAACAGTGCAAATGGTGGACAAAATAAAAATGAAAGAGTCAGTATAAGCCTTCTAGGCGCTCATGCTTTTAATCTTAACGGCAATGAATTTAAACTAAGTACAAACGGATTTAATGCAGGTTACGACCCTATGGGTGATATATTACTACTAGACAGAGGAAGTAAAGGTGGATTCTATGGAGCACAAGCACCAAACCTATATGGGGCATTACCCTTTGATACAATTGTAAGCAATTGGTTTGTAAGCGCAAGATTAGATTGGGAGTTGGGTTATGGATTAGCTGGTTTCTTAGGCTATTTATTTTCTAAACATATGAATGAACCAATTACAGGATTAGCTGTTAACCTTGGACCTTTGAATATCCAAGTACCACTTTATTCTAATCAAATTAATAATGAAGAAGAATATGAACCCTGGAAATATTGGACATTTGGTTTAAACCTGATTGATCTTAACCCGAGTAAATTAATTAGAAGCGCGTTTTAAAAACTAGCTCTTACGAAATCACCAATTTGAGAAGGTATCATCCAAGTTACATAAATAGAAAAATTAGATTGCATTTGTCTATATCCATTCACTTCATCAAAGTCATTTTCTTCTTGAGATCCAAGTTTAATTCTATCATAACTAAATCTAAAATTAGCTTCAAGATTACCTCCTTTTTCAAATATACCCTCCACACCAAAAACAAAATAGCCACCAAAACCCATATTAGATAGGTTACTTGTTTGAGTATTATATTGACCTGGAGCAATGTTTTGGTATATAAGTTGAAATGGCTCTCCCTCAACAACAAAATAATTTCTTAACACTTGAGTTCCTGTTGCAGTTCCTCCAATTTCTAAAAGCCATGATGAGACTCTATTGATGTATAAAGAAGTTCTGTAGCCAAGAGATCCAATAAACCTCCTTTCCTCACCAAATATTTCACCATCGTAATATCTATCCATTTGATTTGTTGGCTGGGGATAGTTAAATTCAATTTGATATACGCCTGAAGCCTTTAATGAAACAAAGTCTGCAGACATCACAATAGCGTTTTCGGAGTTAAAGAAACCTGCCACTCTTAAACCAAACAACATTGATGTTTCATAAGTCATATTATCATATGGAATTATTGGAGTTTCTGCCTCATTTAGTCCACCATCAACATTATATCCGGCATTTTGAAGTAAGCTAACAATTCGATTACTTGTCCATGTATCATAAAATCTATCTGAAATAGAATTCATAATTGCCGAATTATCACCAAGATCATAGTTTCCTGTTCCATTGTAAAAATTTGCAGCATTGTTGCGGAATTTTTCCTCAGGATCGTTAATGTTGGGCTTCTTACTAAATGGCTGATAAATACCCATGTTAAGGCCAAACTCAATACCTCTTCGTATTGGCTCTATATCATCTTCATCCATCCAATTCTGTGCTTTTACTGATTCAGAAGTAGTATAATAAGCAAAAGCTAGAATAATTAGTTTTATGAATAATTTTGCTTGGATTTTCACTGCTACAAGATAGTGTATTAGCTTCGGGCTATGAAAGTTCTAAGGATTGTAGCCTATATCTTATTAACCTTTCATTTTTCAGCATGTAATGAAAGTGTTAAAGTGCCTGTGAAAACAGACAACAAGGCTTCTTTAAAAAATGAAGAGGTTGATAGTGCACTAGAAGCAAGAGTTACTGCAATGCTCGGTTATGGCTACCCAAAACTTACAGACGAAAATGCTGAACAGTTTTTAATCGAATGGGGTGTTAATAATCCAATAAAAAATGTAATTCTTGAAACTAAACATGGAGAGATCGAACTTGAACTCTATCATAAGACTCCTATTCATAGTTATAATTTTCTTTATAAAATTCACCGGCAATACTACACAGATACAGAATTTACTCGAGTAGTACCCGAGTTTGTTATTCAGGGTGGAAATAGTGAAGAAGAAAAACCACAACAACAAAGATTTCTTATTGGTCAACATACTCTCAAACCAGAGTTCAACCCACAATACATCCATACACGTGGTTCTATTGCAATGTCAAGAAGTTATTCAAACAACCCCAAAAAGCTAAGCTCTTCATACGATTTTTATATTGTAACTGGTAGAAAAGTTGGGGATATAGAGCTAGCCCAAATAGAAGCAGAAAAACACTTTTTATACACACATGAGCAAAAGCGTATGTACAAAAGCATCGGGGGTTCACCACACCTCGATGGCGAGCATACCGTATTCGGTAGGGTAGTTAAAGGAATGGACGTAGTAGACAGAATTACATTAACCCCTCGAGACAACAGCGATTGGCCTCTCGAAAAACTCGCAATTAAAATGCGAGTTGCTAAATAAATAATTCAACGGAAACAGGCGTACTACCTATTTTTAGTTGAGTATTACGCCTATTGTACCTAAACAATTGGTTTTAAGACTTTTGTATGATTTCGAGAAATCTAAAATGGCCCGAACTGTTGAAAGTTTGGGTTTGTTATTGTCTTCAGAAATAAGGAAAAAAGTGTTCACATTCTTCATGCACTAGGGTTTTGAAATACATTACCCTAACGCATGAAAAATGATCTTATTGCATCAGTAAGTTGTAAGTTGAATATTATTTTCTCCTACAATCTTCCTAAGGTTAATAACCGCGTATCTCATTCTGCCTAGTGCTGTATTGATACTAACCCCTGTTGTTTCTGCAATTTCTTTAAAACTTAAATTATCGTACATCCTCATTCTTACAACTTCTCTTTGGTCTTCTGGAAGTTGGTTTATGATACGACGAACGTCTGTATGGATTTGGCCTTCGACAATTAAATCCTCTACGTGAGCATCACCTGTATCCATTTTTGCAAATACATCTAATTCGTCCCTCGAGCGCACCATACGCATCTTTTTATTGCGTCTGAAGTGGTCAATTGCCATATTATGTGCGATGCGAAGAACCCAAGGAAGGAACTTGCCCTCTTCTACATATTTCCCCTCTTTTAAAAGGCGAACTACCTTGATGAAGGTATCTTGGAATAAGTCATTTGCAAGTTCAGAATCTCGCACGATAAAATTAATTTTCGTGTAAACTCTCTCTTGGTGACGGGTTAATAAAGTTTCGAAAGCTTG
>MDTD01069707.1_pt1 | contig 10186 bp, 8 predicted proteins | sample 811221 | NCBI WGS metagenome assembly MDTD01 (sample SAMN05326646, study PRJNA326480) | marine metagenome | isolation source: seawater | place: Pacific Ocean: South West | collected 2011
AGGACTCTGAAGATGTTCAGGTTTTAGATAGTGTACGTGAATCAAGGAAAGAGTTTGAAAAGTATGTCAGTGAAAAAAATCTTGCTAAAGCTGAACATTGTTTAGAGCTTTTACTCAAAGAGAGACCCAGCGATCCAATAGCGATGGTATTTCTTATTAAAGCGTTTCTAAAGGTCAAAAACGGCGTGCGAATGAAAGAGTGCGCAAGAAAGCTGGTAAGACTCCAACCTTATCTTGCTCGTTCTTACTACATGTATGGTAGCGCTCTTTTTCAATTACAACAGTTTCGACAAGCAAAAGAGGCATTAACTAAGGCTCTGAGATTGAGACCAGACAATTTCAGGATTTTATATCATATGGGAATGACTCAATTAGCTTTGCATGATCCTATAAAGGCAGAGGAATTTTTTTCGAAAGCCAAAACAATAAATCCTAAAAACAAGAGTGTCATCAAGGCTATGAATCAATTAATAGTGCAGAAGCAAGATCTTGAAAAAAGTATTCAGGAAGCTTCTAAGATCATGGAAGCTAAGTCTCAATACCCTGATGTGCTTTTCAAGGTTGCAAACACCTATGTTAGATCTCATTGTTTGGAGAAAGCTTTTGAATGCCTTGAAAAGGCTCTCGATATAAATAAGGATTATAAAGAAGCTCTATATTTGAAGGGTAAGCTTGAGATTGAAATAGGGCAATATGATAAGGCTTACGATAGCCTCTCAAGGATTTTGAAATCAATGGATGTCTTACCTTCAGGCTATGACAATGTTATCCAATTTGAGAAAGTTGGTTATATGGAGGAGGCTGCTTGCGAACTATTGCGCATTTTGAGGCTTGAACCTGATTTTGGTGCGATCCATATTGAATTGGGTAAAACCTATGCGAATTCTAAGCAGTTTGCCCGAGCTTTGGAAGAACTTGAGAAGGGCTTAACTCTAAGCCCCCAGTACCCTGATGGTTATTATTATAAAGCCTTATGTTTGCGAGAAAATGGAGATCACGAGGGAGCAATCAATTGTTTTAAGGCAGCATTTGAATTGAATCCAACCTATTTTGACGCTGGGTTTGAAATGGCGGAATTGCTCGTAAAGCAATTACGAGCTAAAGAGGCACTTCAAATATTGAAGCGATGTAAGGCTCTACTTCAGCCAAATAACAAAGAATTCGCACGTTTTCAAAAGATGATTGAGCTTGTTGAAGATACAGTTAGCAAGTAGGTTGACTCGAATGTGTGAGCATAGAAAAGTTTTATTTAGTCCCAATAAACTGAAATACGCACAGGGCGAACGACCGGAAGTGGATTGTATTCTTTGTGCCGCTAGAGATGGCGTCGAAGGTGTAGACCAGTTAATAGTTTTCCAGGATGATAGTTTTTTTGTGACTTTGAATTTGTTTCCTTATAATCCAGGACATTTAATGATTGCTCCCAATCGTCACATAGAAAGTATAGAGGAATTAAATAATGTTGAAGTTATAAGATGTCATCAATTACAGCTAATGGCAATCAAAGTTCTTCGACTTATGTATAACCCTCAAGGATTTAATTTAGGGTATAATATGGGCGAATTTAGTGGTGCTAGCATCTCCCATCTTCATTTTCACGTAGTTCCTAGGTATAGCAGTGAGGTTGGTTTCATGGACGTGATTAATGGCGCCAGAATTATTGTGGAAGAGCCCGTAACTACAAGAGACAGAATGAAAGAAAAGTTTAAACTTTTAGTTGATCAGGAGAGTGATTTATGAGTATTAATATTCGTAATCTGATACAGCATTTTTCGGAATCTGATTACGGTCAATTCGAAATATCCTCTGGAACTCAATCAATCAGTCTAAAGCGTCGTAAAATTATAGGATCTGGTGAGGCGACTGAATCTTTGGTGGATAAATCTGAAATTGAAAATGAAGTTCCTAAAAATAATGAAGCGTCTCCTGAAATCATTGAAATTAAAGCAAATCGAGTAGGGCAGTTCTTTCCAAAAGTTAGCGCTGGGGATAAAGTTTCTAGAGGTCAAGTTTTGGGATATATCAAAGCAATGAATATTATGAATGAACTACGGAGCGCACATGAGGGAATTGTTCATCGATTAGTTGCTCAGCATCAGGAAGGGGTGGCCTACGATGAGCTGTTACTTGAATTGAGTGAGGGTAACAATGAAATTGACTAAGGTTTTGATTGCGAATCGTGGTGAGATCGCATTAAGAATTATTAGAGCATGTAAAGAATTGGGATTGAAAACGGTAGCAGTACACTCTACTGCAGACTCTCAATCTCAGCACGTGCGATCAGCGGATGAAGCAGTATGCGTCGGTCCACCTCCGGCTCGTGAAAGCTATTTGAATATGGCAAATATTATATCGGCGGCTGAAATTACCGGTGCCGATGCAATTCACCCTGGTTATGGCTTTTTGTCTGAGAATGCCGATTTCGTAGAGGTTTTAAGCGAGTGTGGTATTACTTTTGTTGGACCTCTTGCTGAATCGATTACAAAAATGGGGGATAAGTCTCGTGCTCGTCAAACTATGATTGAGGTAGGTGTTCCCGTGGTACCAGGTAGTGATGGATTAATGAGTTCAGTTGAAGAGGGTCTTAAAATAGCAAAGGAATGCGGGTTTCCGGTTATGGTGAAGGCTTCTGCTGGTGGCGGTGGAAAAGGAATGAGAGTCATTTCCTCGGAACGAGAGTTTAGTGAACAATGCGAGATGGCTCGTGCTGAAGCATTAAATGCTTTTGGAAATGGTGACTTATACATAGAAAAATTTGTCGAGGAGCCACGTCATGTGGAGGTTCAAATTCTCGCAGATCATCACGGTAACGTGATTCATTTAGGGGAGAGGAATTGTTCTATTCAGCGTCGTCATCAAAAATTATTGGAAGAGGCTCCTTCACCGATTATTTCTAGCGACCTTAGGGAACGGATTTGTAAGGCAGGTGTACTTGCAGCCAAGGCAATCGGTTATCGCAACGCAGGGACCGTTGAATTTTTGGTAGACAAGCATGAGAATTTTTATTTCATGGAGATGAATACTCGTTTACAAGTTGAGCATCCTGTCACCGAAATGATTACGGGCGTAGATCTGGTTCGTGAACAATTACTAATAGCACAAGGTGAGAAACTTAGCTACAGCCAAGATGAAATTAATTTCAACGGGCATAGTATTGAATTTAGGATTAATGCAGAGGACCCGGAGCGCGATTTCGCTCCTTCTCCGGGAGAGGTGGTTCGGCTAACTTATCCCGGTGGATATGGAGTACGCATTGACTCAATGGTATCCGCAGGAGATAGTATTTTGCCCTATTATGACTCAATGGTTGCCAAACTAATTGTTTGGGGAAAAGATCGCGATGATGCCATAGCTCGTGGACAAAGGGCTTTGAGGGAATTCGAAATCGAAGGAATTGAATCGACTGTAGATGTGCATGATCAAATTATTTCTACCGATACCTTTAAGAAGGGATACTTCACTACCGGTTTTCTGGATAAAGAGTTTCTCAAAGAATAGAATGGACTTTAGTAACGTTGGAGAAGCGATTAAGTTAACTACTAAATTCCGTAAAAGCTTATCATGAGGAAAGATCATGCAAAAGAGTCAGGTAAATTTTAAAGGTTGGGGTGTTTCAATCCGTGTGGTAATTTTGGTTGGCTTTTTCTATTTTGTACCTGATAGCCAACCACTGTTTGCAGCCTCTGGAACAGAAAATCCCAAAGCTAGTAAATCTTTTCAAAACGGTCAATACTATATGAAGCGAGGAAGAGTCGCTATGGCTTTAAGAGAGTGGACAAACGCTCTTAAAGCGGATCCTCAGTTTGGTGATGCAGCTTATGATTTGGGCGGTGCCTGTTTTTTGATGGGGAAGCTAGAATTAGCGGAAAAGTATTGGTTAATGGCAGCTAAATTAGATCAAAAAAACCATAAGGTTTGGGATTCATTGGGATTTTTACATACACAAAAGGGAGATTTTGATAAGGCTTTGGAATACGTTGCTAAATCTATAAAAATCTCTCCAAAATATGTTAATGCTTACATCAATCGGGGGTTTATATACGCTTCTGTTCGACAGGTAGATCTTGCTATAGAAGCTTGGCAAGAAGCTCTCAAAATAGATTCGAAAAATATAAAAGCACGAGAGAATTTAGCAAGAATCTACTTAACTATTGGTAAAGAGGGAGCTTCAGTAAAGGAGTGGAATAAGATTATTGAAATTGACTCAAAATATGCCTTTGCTCATTATAATTTAGGTTTAATAGAGGGTGGTCGTCGAAATGTGGATAAGGCGATAGGTCATTACAATAAGTCTGTTGCTTTAGAGCCTAAGTTTGCTGCAGCGCACAACAATCTAGCGTTTTTGTATTCTATAAATAAAAACTTCAAAAAAGCAGAGAAGCATTATCTTTTGGCAATTGAAGGCAATAAAAAATATTCAAAAGCATATACCAACTTAGCAGCTTTATATGACCAGATGAAAAAGCCAGAAAAGAGTGTTCTGCAGTTAAAGAAACTGGCTATTGAAACCCCAAAAGACCCAGTTGTTAGGAACAATATAGGTTTCTTATTGAGTCAAAGTGGTAAATTAGATGAGGCAATTAAATGGTATCGGGAGTCTATCAAAATATGGGATAAGTATCCGAATGCCTACTACAATCTCGCGGAGGCATTAGAGAAAAAAGGCAAACATGCCGAAGCAATTATCAATTTTGAAATGTGTATTAAGCTAGTTCCAAAATCACCTCGAAATGCTAAAACTCTTGAACGAATAAAGAAGTTGAGTGATTTAAAGCGTAAATCTGAGCGAGATTAGTTTTTCTGATTGACTGGAGTAGCGTTACTAGCTAAGGAATCAAGAGGGTTGACGACGAGAACATCATCCGCTACGTTATGTGGGACGCAGTTGTTCTTGTACTTAAGGTATATGGAACCGTGTTTTTTATTCCAGCGTGCAGATTAGGAGGCCGTTTTGATACGCCGCGGAACATACGATAAAAATGTTTTTCGAATCAATCAGTTCGTTGGGATGGTAGTTTTTGATCCGGAGCAAGGAAAGCTGAACCTTTTTTCGCGGATTCTTAAGGTGAATGAAAAACATTTTGTCATTGCTTGGCCTAACGACATACAGGGTCACAAATTTTTCTTTAGAGACATTAAATTTGCAGTAGTGCAATGTTTAATTGGTAGTGAAGTGGTCAGTTTCAAGGTGGCTATAGAGGATCGTCATATTGAGAAATTTGACACAGGTCATATGCAGTTTTCTACTCCCAAGTTCATGGATGCTCTGCTTCAAAAACGAGCTTATGAAAGGATTCGTAGAGAAGTTGACCTAAAGTTCAGAGTGCTTGCTGACGGAGGCTTCAGTGGCAAACTTTTTGAGGGCATGACAAACGATATTAGCGTTGGGGGTATGGAATTCAGCTCCCTGAAACTTCTTGAGCCCGGGGTTGAAATTGAAGCTCAATTTACTCTAGAGTTTTTTGATTTCATGGGTGTCACCGCCAAAATTATCCGCCGTTCCGAAACTGATGAAAATGGTAATTTAGAATATATTTATGCTTGTCAGTTTACCGGGATTTTCGAACGAGAGCGCTTGGCTCTAAATCAAATTTTGTTAAGACATTCTACTCCCCTACCGTCTCCACGTATCCTACCTCAGGATAACGACAATTTATAACTCCCTGAATAGAGGTAAACATGCATACACAAGTAAACCCAGATAACTCAGTTACTTTCAGACTTTACGCACCTCGCGCCCATAGTGTAGAGGTGGCAGGTAATTTCAGTCTTTGGGAACAGGTTCCGTTAGAGCCAAAAGGTCAAGGTTTGTGGGAGTTAACCACGCAGAGTCTTGGTTCTCGAGATATTATCTACAAGTTTGTAAAGGATGGAGAATACATTAAAGATCCTCGAATTATTCGCACAGATAATACGTCAGATGATAATTCACTAATGAGTACATCTGGTCAAAAAGGTACCCTGCTGCATGACTCTCTCTATTCGACTGCTTTGGGTCGAGATATGAATTATTTGGTGTATTTGCCACCGGGTTACTTTCTAACAAATGATAAGTATCCGGTTCTTTATCTCATGTGTGGCTTATTGGATTATGAATTAAGTTGGGCAACTAAAGGTAACTTGGCAGAAATTTCAGATGAGTTAATAGCGGATAATCGTACTCAGGAAATGGTTATTGTGATGCCAGATAAGCATGAAGCTTGGACGAGTCAGAATGATCAACATCGATTTCATGAGTATATGACGACCGATGTGATTCCTCAAATAACCCAGAAGTTTAGGGTTTGGCAAGGTTTCGGAGGGCAGGCTATAGAAGGTTTGTCAATTGGAGCTCACTGGGCATATAAAATTGCATGTAATAATCCATATCAATTTGCTTCTGTAAGTCTTTTATCTTGTCCGATTTCCGAAGAACTCTATAATTTGACTCGAGAAAGCTTGGATCATTTAAAAAAGTCAGGTTTACGAGTTCGAGTTAATTGCGGGGATGGTGAGCAGGACTTGATTCCTGAATGCGACCGCTTCTATAAATTTTTAACGGATTTGCAAATACCCTGTGAATTTTATGTAGGTGAAGGTCCTCATGATTGGCCTCTCTGGCAGAGAGAGATTTACAATTCTTTGCAGTTCCATTCTTCGTCGTTTAAAGCTATGTAGTGGCTGTTTGTTGAGTAATGATGTCTACAATGCTGAAGTTGAGTATCTGGGAGATTTAGAAAATTGCCTATAAATCGTTTGATGTTATCGGTGTAGTTCATGTTTTGGGTTGTTTTAATAATTGCTGTAGTTGTAGCTAGTTTTTTTGCTTTCTTTCCAGTCATGCGAGTTATGGGAAGTGGGGGGCGAAATAATGAGTTATTCAATCAAGCTCAGAATGATATCAACAAAGGTGATTATGCGGGTGCCGAAAAAAAATTACGTACTCACCTTAAGGAAGATCCCGATAATGTAGGTTCCGCTCTTAGCCTGCTCGATGTTTATAAAGTCCGCGGTAAACATGATGGAGTGATAAGGGTTTGTCGACAATTATTATCATTGTATGAGAGTGGTCGACAAGAATTTAACGTTTATGCCATTCATAAAGAGTTTGCCGACATTTTATGGAGTAGAAGGAAATATGAAGAGGCATTTTTTCACTATGTTCGATCACTTAAAGAAGATCGTAATGCTGGTGGTCTAGACAGATTGGCATATGCTCTTGGTTCACAAGGTTACTACAACGAAGCTCTCGATTTATTGAAAGAGTGTCAGCAGAGAGACCCTAAAAACATGCAAGCAATCCGAAATATGATTCCTTGTTACATAGGTATAAAACGACCAGATGAAGCGCGAAATATTCTACTAGATTTATTGGCTAATTCAGCTTCACAAAATAAAGATAACTATTTGTTGGGTAAGTTGTTTTACGAAATGGGGGACCGAGAGTCTGCACAAAAGTATTTCATAGATTTTTTGTTGAACCTAGAAGCTAGCCAAGCAGGAGAGGGGCAAGATGCCTTGGTTCTGGTTTTGCCAGCTTATTACCATCATCCGGGTGGCTTATCGTGCAGAGAATGCGATATATGGACCCGTGTTTTACAAAATGTGCTTGCTCATGTTTATCTAAATCCCTCTCAGAAGCAGGAAATGGAATGGCAGTTGGGTTTCATGCTATTGCTTAGAGATACAGAAGCGTTAAATTTTGAAGCAGCTAGAAGTTGTTGGCAGCCTATTCATGCTCTCGGTACTGATTATAAGAATATCAACAAATTGATTACGATGCTCGACCAGAGAAGAAGCCGCGAGGAATGGTTGAGCGAGCACGATGTATTTAAGGCGCAAAACTCTTTCTTGGATATGGTTACTACCAGTACTTCCAACTTGAAGGCTTCGGAACTTTTTGAAATACCTCCCTTTCAGAGTTCCATAGTAGAGGAGTGGCTTAATCCAGCGTTGTCAGGTGATACCAAACATGTATTTAGCGTGTCCGAAAAATTTAATATCAAGCAGTTAGAGACAATGTCTCCTCAGCAGTTCAAGAGTTCTATTCAGCGCTATTTAGAACGACAGGGGTATGTGGTAAGACGTGAAGTGGTTTTGGATGGCTCGGGGACGAGTCTTTACCTTCAATGTACCAATAAGTTAAAGCAATCAGTATTTTGTTCTTTTCATCGTAATTCAGGCGATACTGGAGAAATTGAGTTGAATATTGCAATTGATCAGATGGCTGAGCATAAGACTGATAAGGCTATTATTGTTAGCTTGGGTTCATTTACTGAGGCAGCAAAAAAAATAGCAGGAAAGAATGAAATAGAATTAATATCGGGAGCTGGGCTTCAAGCCACTTGGAATGATGAGAAAAGTTAGAGACCTGCTCTATAATCTAAAATGATGACTATTTTTGACAAGAGTCAAAGATAAATTGGTGGATTGAGTACTCTTCATGGGAATTTCGAGCTTGAAAATTTGCGATCATTTCAGAGCATTCGGCAAGAAGATTAACTAGTTTTTCTCTATTGAAGTAGTGCTGCTGAAATACTAATTTACTTAAATAATAATCGCTTTTGAATTGTTTTTGGAATTTTTCAAATTGAAAAAGATTTAATCGTTCTTGAAAATAATCTCTTGTGTCGGCAGACAGTTTTTCTTTTTCTTTGCGACTACGGGAAGTTAGGTATCGATGAGAATATTGAAATAACATTAGTTCATCGGGCTCATAAATCCAGTTTTTGAGATCTAATAATTTACGAAAATGAGATTTCGTAGAAATTAGTAATCGAACTGGTTCCCATTCCGAGGCGTCTTTAAGTGCCTGGATTTCCTTCAAGCATCTTTTGATGCGGCGTGTTCCAATTCCATCAAGAAATCCAAAAAAATTCGTGTTATTCGATTTTGGGAATAACGGTAAGACATCTTGTATTACAAAGTTTTCTTCACCCGGTTCTAAGAATAGACGGAGTTTCTGTAGTTCACTTAAAATTTGCAAAGGATTTGATTGGTGGATGTCCGAAATTTTTTCTGCTAAGTATTTATTTACAGGTAAGTCCATCAATTTCATGGCTTGTAGAGTTAAGCTGATTACTGAGTTCAATCGCTTTGGCTCTGCTTCGACTAGCTTGGATTTTATAGAGTCTGTTTTTTTTTCAAGTTTAGAAATATAAAGTAGCTTATAGAACTTTGGATTAGTCCTATTTAAGCATGCTTTAAGAAGTTTTTCTCGCTGGCTCGCAGACAAGGTTTGAGTCTCATCAATGATGTAAAATGTTGGTTTGGCAAAAAGAGCTGGTTGTTCAAAACTTTGAGATATTTGATCAACTCCTTGTTCTTTTGCACTAATCCATTGGCTGGAAATTTGATGGGTCCGCCGCAACTCTTTAACATAAGACATTCGGATTAATTCTTTTTGAAACGGACATGAACCACTGAAGATTATGCACTGACCAGATTCAGAATTTGGATAGAGTTTTAGAAAATCGAGAAGTTTCATTCCGTTTAAGGACGTAAAGTTACGTCAAATTTTTTCCTAAGAGTCTCTAAAATCTTATCTAATTGTTGTCCCATCTCTTCTTCCGAAAGGCTACGTTCGCTTCCCCGAAAATAAAAAGACACCCCTAAGCTTTTATAGTTTTCAGGAATACCTTTGCCTTCATATAAATCAAAAATTTGATAGTTTTCAAGATTTTTGATCTTAAGTTTTGAGATTTCTCGCATGATTTGTTGTGCTTGAATATTTTTGGGTGTAATTAGTGCTAGCTGTTTTTCTGCTCCGGGTAAATTTGGTAGCGGTTTGAATTTTGTTATTTTTTCTTTAGCTGAAATGATTGTGTTTAAGTTTATTTCACAGATGGCTACCGGTGAGAAAATTTTCTGTTTTTTGAGATAGCTACTATCAACCAACCCAGCAAAGCCCACGGGTTTACCCTGAAAATAAATATCTTGTGTCAAAGTATTCTCAAGTCTGTGATGAGGCTTTTGGCAATCTCTCCATTGAAATGGGTGATGTAGGTGAGCAAAAAGTCGTTCCACAATGCCCTTTAAATCAAAGAAGTCTGTACTAGTATTCTTATTTTTCCAATCATTAACCTGAATTCCGCTTATGGCTACGCAGGCATGAAGCTCTTCTAAATACTGACCATCGGATTTTTTTGAGAAAACAACTCCCGTTTCGAAGAGGCCTATTCGATTATTTTGTTTTTTGTAATTATTA
>MDTD01082371.1_pt1 | contig 10186 bp, 8 predicted proteins | sample 811221 | NCBI WGS metagenome assembly MDTD01 (sample SAMN05326646, study PRJNA326480) | marine metagenome | isolation source: seawater | place: Pacific Ocean: South West | collected 2011
AAAAGAAGAAGAATATTTACGTCAGAAAGATAAGAAACTAAAAAAAATAATTGATACAAATGGTCATATTGTTTTTAAGCCTATTAAAAAAAATCAATTTGACACTCTCGTAGGAATAGTGATTTCTCAATTCATATCTACAAAAGCTGCAGACACTATTTTTAAAAATATAAAAGAAAACTTTAATTCAGAATATTTAAATGAAAAACATTTTCAAAATTTGAGCATAAAACAAATTAAAAATTTGGGCTTAAGCAATAATAAAGCAAGGACAATCAAAGAGATTTCTGAACTTTACATAAATAAAAATTTTGTTGATCTTACACAGTTTAGTGATAATGATTTAAAAAATAATCTACTTAAAGTGTTTGGTATAGGCCCGTGGTCTGTAAATATGTTTGAAATTTTTTGTAAAGGTAATTTGAATGTATTTTCATCAAGAGATGCAGGTTTAAGATTGGCAATGAATAATTTTGGAATGATAAAACCTGATAGTGATTGGGATTTGTATGAGATTTATGCCCAAAAATGGTCACCATTTAAGAGTATTGCTTCATTACATCTCTGGAAGACAGTGGATTAAAGTAATGGTATGAAAAAAAAGTTAGCATTTAGGTTTGATATAGATACTCTTAAATGTATAAAGTATGGTGTCCCAAAGTTAGTAAATATCTCTAAAAATAATGACGTAAGATTTACCTTTTTTATGAATTTTGGAAAAAGTATAGATAGAAGAGAAGCTTTTAAAAATAGAAGTAAATCGTTTGATAATGTATCAAACAAAATCTCAACGAAAAAAAAATTAGGATTTGTTAATTATATCTTAACTATTTTTGTGAATCCAAAATTAGATATATATCGAGATGAAATAGAACTTTTGGTAAACTCGGGAAATGAAATTGGTCTTCATGGTGGATATAATCATGGAACGTGGCAACTTCATGGAGAAGAGTTTGATTTTTCAACAATTCAGCAAGAAATAAATTTTGGTTTAAAAAAAGGAAAAAAATATGGAATTACTTTTCATGGATTTTCTTCTCCTGGCATGACCTCAAATAAATTTTTACCAGAGGTATTAAAAATGAATAATTTTAAATATATTTCAGATACTTATACTTTTAAAAATCAATCTAATGATTTAGAGAAGAAAAAATTTTTAAATAATATTAAAAATTTAAATGTGAACTTATCAGGTGAAAAAGGAGTTGGTTATTTTGAGTATCATCTTTCCAAAAAACAAACCCCAAAAAAAATAAAGGAAGCATTATTAGTCGAGGTACTAAATTCTGATGAAGAAACTTTAATTATTTATGACCATCCTCTGATAATTCAATTTGTAGAAAATGAATTTGTAGATTTAATAAAAGAACTTAAAAAAAACAATGTAGAAATAGTGACACTAAGCGAATTATTATGAAAGTTGCATATTTATGTACCCAAGATATTTCTAATCAAATATTTCTGCAAACACTAGAAAAATACAATTTAGAGATACAGGTTTTTATTGAAAATAATAAAAAATATAGAAAAACAATACTTAACAAAAAGTTCCAAAAATTAAATTTGCTTGGAAAGTTATTATTTCCAATTGATGTTTTATGCCTTCTAATATATAGAAAAAGAATTAATTTCTTTTTGAAAAAAAAATTAAACTTTATTTCTCAAGGATTTAATCAATATAAAATCTTTGAAACACAAGATATTAATAGCAAAGAATTATATGAAAAAATCTGTAAATTTAATCCAGATTTAGTCCTGGTAAGAGGTACGACAATAATTAAAGAACCTTTAATTAACTACAGATCTAAATATTTCTTAAATATTCATGGTGGGATTGTTCCAAACTACAGAAATGTGCATGGACAATTTTGGTCATACTACTTTAAAGATTACAAAAATATGGGTTCATCTATATTGCACATCACAAAGGGAATTGATAATGGAAATATCGCTTCAATGTTTAATTTAAATGATGTACCCAAGGACCTAAAGGACCTCCATTTGAAAACATTAGTATTAAGTAATAATTTACTAGACAAACTTATTAGTAAGTTAAATATTGAAAATAAATTAGACTCAAATCCACAAAATACAGATATAAATCCATTTTATGGAAGTACTCCAAGATTTATTGATTTTATAAAATTAGTTACTAAAAAAAATAAAAAAGATTTTAAAAAGTAATAAATAAAATTAAAACACACTCACTGTCACTATTTCATAAAGAGAGTAGTTATAATTAATACTGAAGTTTATGGCAGTATATTTATTTGGGTTTGACTATATTTTTGATCTTTATTATTTTAGATTGGCTTTATTTTCCGGTCTTTCTGGTCTCTACATTAGATTTTTAATTCATTTTATAAATTCTGAAAATTGGGTTAAAACTTATTCTCAATTTTCAACCTTTATTTTTCTTCCACTTACAGGTTATGTAATTACATCAGCAATATCTAACAATATTGCTTTATCACTTGGAATGGTTGGAGCTTTATCGATTGTAAGATTTAGAACCCCAGTAAAGAATCCTTCAGAATTAATAATGTATTTTATTTTAATTACACTTGGTATTGTCACAAATGTTGATCCTTCGAAAACAGTAACTTTTCTTTTGCTTATATCATTAGCATCTGTAGGTTTAGAAATTTACAAATATATAACAAAGAAAATGAATCTTGCGATATATAATTTTAATGAAAAAGATATTTATTTAAATCTTGTTTTATCTTCAGATTATCCTGATCTAGTTTCAAAAAAAGAGTTCATTCATGTATCAAAAGATGATAACAAATTCAGTTTTAGATTCAAATCTAATAACAAAGATAAGCTTTTGGATATTAAAAAATCGATAGATGAAAAAAGTATTATTAGTTACTCAATTGACGACACAACCTTCTAAAAAACTCTTATCAATATTTCTCATCTTCGTGGTAGTTATTTTATTATTTGTGGACTTTTCAACGATTAACAATGCAGAAAAAAGATTGCAGATTTCTAATGACTTTATACCTGATGAAATTGTTCCGTTATGTGACGGTATTACGTTTTCAACTACTGAGGAAATAAAGAATAGTTACATTGAATTTATTCAAATTAATTTAGTAGATAAAGAAGGTTGGTATAGAAATTTTTACGAATTATCAACAGATCAAAATGTTCTAATTACTGACAAATATAAAAAAAGATTCAGAGGAATTATTGAAGTAAGTTATTCAAATGGTACAAATTGTAAATTTGATGGAGAAATGAGACTGACAGGAGATCTACAAGATCACATAAGAAATGTAAATGAGACTTCTCTTGATGTTCAACTTTTAAATGGAAATATTTTAGGAATTACAAAGTTTAAACTCTTTCTACCAGAAACTAGATATGGTATTAATGAAATTATTACTACTGCGATTCTTGAAAGAATGAATATCTTAGTTCCTAGAACATTTCAAACAAATGTAATTTTTAACAACTCAAAGTTGACTGAATATATATTCCAAGAAAAAATTGCTAAAGAATTAATTGAAAATAATAATTTTAGGGAGGGCCCACTGATTCAAGTTACAGAGGACTTTTTTTGGGAAAAAAGAAATCAAGAAGATAACAACTCTTTACTATTGTTTGCAGAAATAATAAATAAATACTGGAGTAGAAGAACTCTTGTAAATCAAAAAATTTCATTTGAAGCTTTAGATAGTTACAATAGTCTCATTTTCAGTTCTTTAAGTTCAAATAATTTATGGATAAATTCCAAATTAACATATGACATAAATGATCCAAAAAATTATGAAATTGCAAAATTTGATATTGCATTAATATCACTTGATGCACAACACGGTATGGCTTTGACTAATAGAAATTTTTATTATGACAATATTTCAGATACTTTGATTCCGATATATTATGATGGGGATTCACAAATTGCTGACAGAGTTCTCTTTTTTGAATCTCCATCTGAACTTTGTGAAAAATATGCTGATCAAAATTATTACTATAAGTATCTCTGTGTCAACGATTATGTTACTCTTGCAACTCAAATTAAAGATGAAATTAATTTTAATTCTGAAGATATTTTTAAATTAGTTTTGGACAAAGGTGCAAAAGTAGAATTTGAGGTTATTGATACTGCTTTCAAAAACTTTATGTATAACCTGAACTATTTAACTTTAGCTAAAAATAAGATTGAAAGTTACGGTTCAGCATTAGAAGATCATACTAGTTTTTTAAAAAATACAAGCGAGTATGATGTTAGATTTCTTTTTTTGAATTCAAATAGCAATAACCCTATAACTTGCAACCAATACCTCAAAGATTGTAAAAATTTTTTAATAGAAGAAAATATTTTCAGTAGAGAATTTTTAAATTCAAATGAGAAAATTTATCCCTTCGCCGAAAATTTAGATAAATTTATAGGAAAAAAGAATAAAATTACTAATGATGAAAATTTAAATAATTCCTTTAAAGTTATTGGAAATCCTGACATTCATATTGATGAGTCAAGAAAATTATTCGAGGTATTTTTTACTGATAAAGATCAAAAAATAATATTTTTTAATATGGATAGTTATGAAAAGTGGAATTTCAAATTTAATAGTAATTTTGAATTCTTTGAAGAATTTCAAAGACTAGATGAAAACTCACTTACTGGTTGTGTAACTTTTTATAGCTCAAAGCTTGATGGGATTAATATTTCAATGAATAATTTATTTTGTGAAGACGCAATCAACATAATAAAATCACAGGGAAATATAGAAAATATTAGTATCACAAACTCAAGTAGTGACGCAGTAGACATTGACTTCTCTCATATTGAAATTAATTCTGTTTTTATAGATAATGCTAAAAACGATTGTTTTGATATATCCTCTAGTGAAGTAATAATAAATTATATAAACACTAAGAATTGTGGTGATAAAAGCCTATCTGTTGGTGAAATTGCAAACGTTAAAATTAAAGATTTAAGTATATTAAATGCTGGTATTGGGATTGCAGTTAAAGATTCTTCAAAAGTAACAGTTAAAGATTTAGATATTGGCAACGCTGATATCTGTTTAGGAGTATATAGAAAAAAACAAGAATTTGGCCCTGCATATCTTGAAATAGATAATTACACCTGTGAGTCAACTGAAGAAAATTTTATTCAAATGGGCTCTGTTTTAAAATTAAAAAAAGAGAACTCAAAATGATCGAAAATAGAAAAGAATACAAATTTGTACTTAACAGCAATGAGACTAAAAATTTTTTAACAATATTTGGTGATAAATTAAATATTTTGCACCCAAACCGAACAATTACATCGCTTTATTTTGATACTGTAGATTTTCAACTTTATAAAAATTCAAAATTATATGATACAAACAAAATGAAAGTAAGAATACGAACATACAGTAATGAGGAAAAGTTTTACAAAGAAATAAAATTTAATGACGGAATAGGAAAAAGAAAAATAGTAACAAATATTAACATTACCTCTTTTGACGATATTAAAGAACTACATGAAGATAAGCTAATATTGATTCCTGCAGTTTACACATCTTATAATCGTGAATATTACACTTTTGATGATTTGAGAATAACTGTTGATAGTAAAATTTCATTTTCAAGTCACAAAATAAGAAGTTTAAGTAATTCTAAAACTGAATTTTCTAAATCGATAGTTGAATATAAATTTGGAAAGAATATTAACGAAATAGAAAAATACTTTTTTTTAAATCCAGTAGCTTTTTCAAAGTATCAAACTGCAATCTCAAAAATTTACAATCTTGATTATTAACTATCAAAATCATATTTATTTTTTGACTTAATTTTTCCTTTAATCCTTAACTTAAGTTTCACGAAGATATTTTCGTTTATTGATACAGGATTATATTTTGAATTTAAAATAAGATTTCTTATTAAATTATTCTTAATAATTAAATTATGTGAAATATGCCTATATATAAGTCTAGGAAATAGATGTATTTTTATATTTTTATGGTTAAGCAATAGTCCCTGAACAGTATGATCACCCCATCGGTTAATAATTTGTTGATCTGTGAGAGCTATTGTTTTTAATATTGATTTAATTTCCTCATTATTCCAAAATTTTACAGATGATGCATACAAATTTGTATATGGATTTCGATGATTGTAAACTTTATCAACATTTAAATCTGTATTTTTTAATAAGAAATAGGGTAGGGTTTTGTTTGTTAATCTATGAGTTTCTTTTGTAAACCTACCAGTAAGATATATTTGTTTTTTTTCTTCCATCTTTTCAAAAATAAACGGATCAAAATCGTTTATTTCAATATCTTCATCAACTCTTAATATATAATCGTAATCGGTAACTTCATCCCAAATATGGAACATGTTAAATCTACACATTTGTCTATAACCAAGACTGAACTTCGATTCTCCTTCAAGGATTAAACCATCATTATTAAAATATTTTGAAACGTCAACAAACTTTATCTCCACCTCAGATTCTGAATTAATGTAATCTTGATCTAAGCTAGAAATATTGCCTTCATGAAATAAAATCATGTCTGAAGCATTTTTCCTATGTTTAATAATAAACTTTTGGATTGATAAATTTCTTTTAATTAATGTTTGGTATTTAGATTGATCATTTGGATACCCTCTTGTTAGAGCTACTACGGCAATGCGTAAGTTCATATCAAAAAGAAATATGTGTTTTTATTTAGTAATAAATTTTTGATGAAGATTTTCATAATTACTTTACATTATTTTTAAAGTTTGCATTTCTCGTTTAATTGTAGTGTTTATTTTGCAATAAACCTTTATATTCATTACTTACAATCAAAATAAATAACTTTAAAATGTAAATGTGAAGAAAGATATATTTGCTAATGTAAAAGAATTATCTTTTAGATATGATATAAATTTTTTAAGAGCGATATCAGTTTTCGCAGTAATAATTTATCATATTGATAAAAAATTTCTACCGGGTGGTTGGCTTGGAGTTGATATTTTTTTCTTTATATCTGGATATTTAATATCCAATAAGATTCTAAATGATTTTAATAGTGGAAAGTTCAAGTTTAGAAATTTTTATATCAAAAGAATCAAGAGGATTCTTCCAGCAGTAATTTCTTGTTTATTTTTTACAATTCCTTTTGCGTTTACTTTATTACCACCCCAAGAGCTCTACTTATATTTAAGTAGTTTTCAATCAACTTTGTTCTTCTACTCAAATATTTTTTTTCAAAACTTAGATTTTTATAACACACCATCTACTAAATACTTTCCACTATTACATATGTGGAGCTTATCAATTGAAGAGCAATTCTACATTTTATTTCCATTGGCATTATTTGCTATTTATAAGTTTTCAAGAAAAAACTTAATAACATTATTATTTTTGATTACATTTGTATCTATAATCTTCAATTTATTGAACTTCGGAAATATAATTTTTTATCAACTACATTTTAGAATTTGGGAATTTCTTTTTGGTGTTTTGTATATGTTATTTGAAAACAAAATTAAATTAACAGTTTCATTTAAACATTTAGGTTTGTTGTCAATTCTTTTATCCCTTATTTTTTTTGATGACGGAATGATTAACAATGTTTTTACAAAAATATTGTGTTTATTTAGTGTTATGTTGTATCTTTCTAGCAATGAAGAAAGTCAACTTACTAATTTTCTGAATAAAAATAAAATTATTCAGCTATTTGGAAGTATTTCTTTTTCTTTATATTTATTTCACCAACCTCTTTTTGTTTTTTATAGAATTTTCAATGATAGAGTAAATGAGTTAAGTAATGGTATTCTTTTACCTTTAGTCATCTTTTTATTATTCATTTCTTATGCAAATTGGAAATTTGTTGAGGTTCCTTTTCAGAAAAGATTTTTTAAAAAGAAAAAAGTATTATTGTTATCGGTTTTTTTTATTTTTTCAATACTTACCATCTCACTACTTCAAGACAACAGTTTTCTAAATAGGTTTACTGATTTGCCAAAAAAGGCATTATTACTTTCATTCAAAAATCAAGATGTAATTAGTCAAAATGGTGTAGATTGTGACAACAGGTCTGTAAAAGAAACCTGTGAATTTAAAGGCAATGAAGCAATTCAAAATATTGTTGTGATAGGAGATTCTTCTTTAAGAACTTTAAGTACGGCACTTCTTGAAGATGAAAATATTAACAATTTTAATCTTTTACATTTTGGTGGAGATGACTGCTTATATCTTATAGGTGTAAAATTAAGCGAAACTTCATGTCCTAATAAAGAAATAGCTTCTATGGATAGTTTTGTTAGCAAGATTGAAAATTCAATAATTATTTATGGTGGAAGAATTCCAAGATATTTAAGTGGGACTGGCTTTGATAATTCATTTACAAAAGAAGACAATGATATAGAGGTAATAAAAAATTTTGAAGATAAACTTTTACAAACTTTAGACTCTTTGCAGAATAAAAACAAAGTAATTCTGCTTTATCCGATTCCTGAGCAAGGTTGGAATGTTCCAGAGTTGTATTTCTACGGAAAGTTTGAATGGGGTGATACTATTTCATATCCATCAAGTATCTGGTATAAAAGAGTAGAGAATAGTAATAAAATTTTAGACAAAGTTAGTTCTAAAAATATATTAAGGATTTATCCTGACAAAATATTTTGTGATTCTTTTCTAAGCAACCAATGTGTTGCTGCTTATAAAGATAAAATATATTATCAAGACGACGATCATTTATCTTTAGAAGGCGCAAGGCTTTTAGCAAAAGAAATATTATCATTGTTAAATAATAGAAATTAAACAATCAGAGTTATATAAATGGAAAAATTAAGATTCAGAACCAAAGTTAAGCATTTTTATAATAAAAGTAAAAGAAACATTTTAAATTTACGGTTAAATTTAGCAACATATTATAAATTTTCGAATTTAAAAAAACAGAACATTGATAATTACTTATCTTTACAAAATTACTTTGATAAAAATAAAATTAAAATAATTGAGGGAAACTCTACTCAGTCAGAAAAACAAAAAGATTATTTACTAAAATATAAAGAAAAATTTGAAAATGTTTTAGAAATTGGATTTAACGCTGGTCACTCTGCTGAGTTATTTTTATATTCGAATCCTAGTTCGAAAGTAACATCTGTTGATATAGGATATTGGTATTATTGTAAATTTGGGGCAACATATTTAACCAAAAAATATCCTGGCCGAATTAAAAATATTTTTAAAGATTCATTACTTGCTTTGAATGATAATTCATTTATTGATGAAGGAGAAATGTTTGATTTTATATATATTGATGGAAACCATACTTACGAATACGCTTTAAATGATATATTAAACTGTAAAAAATTTGCTAAACCTTCATCAATATTAGTCTTAGACGACGTGGTGATCCATGAGTCATACCGTACTAATTCAAACAGAGAACCTACAAAAGTATGGAAAGAGCTTGTTAGCAAAAATTATATATCTGAGATTGATTATGCTCATTTTAAGGATATAAATAGAGGCGTAGCTGTAGGAAAATATAATTTTTATGAATAAAGATATCAAAATTGAAGAAATTTTAATCATAGGAGCAGGGCCAGCTGGCTTAACTGCCGCATGGGAAGCTGAAAAATTTGGAATTAAAACAGTTGTGTTAGAGGGAGATAAAGAAGTCGGAGGAATTAGTAGAACTGTTGAACGAAATGGTTGGAGATTTGATATTGGTGGGCATAGGTTTTTTACTAAAGTTGATGAAGTTTACGATGTTTGGGATGAAATCTTAGACAAGGAAGATTTTTTACTCAGGCCAAGGATGAGTAGGATATATTACAACAAAAAATTTTTTGATTATCCTCTGAAAGCTTCAAATGCACTTTTTAATCTAGGAATATTTGAAGCAATAAGATGCGTAATTTCCTATATGATTGTCAGAATAAAACCACCAAAAAATCAAGATAATTTTGAAAACTGGGTGGCAGCAAGATTTGGTTGGAGATTATACAATATATTTTTTAAGACATACACCGAAAAAGTTTGGGGTGTAGATGCAAAAGAAATTGGGGCAGATTGGGCGGCTCAACGTATTAAAAATTTATCACTTTTTAAAGCAGTCCTTAATTCTTTAAAAATAAATAAATCTGGTGAAATAATTACAACATTAATTGATGAGTTTAAATACCCTAAGCTTGGCCCTGGAATGATGTGGGAGGAAGCATATAGAAAATTGTTAGAAAAAAA
>MDTD01126447.1_pt1 | contig 10186 bp, 10 predicted proteins | sample 811221 | NCBI WGS metagenome assembly MDTD01 (sample SAMN05326646, study PRJNA326480) | marine metagenome | isolation source: seawater | place: Pacific Ocean: South West | collected 2011
GTAGTTAACTTTATCTTGATTTCTTTGTATTATTTTTTTCTCTTTAAAAAGTTCATTATCTATAATCTCTATTTGATCTAATGTTTTATGCTTAAAGTTTTTATTATTCACAAAAATAAGCTCATTTTTGACTGCTAACTTGCGAATTTTGCCTACAAAATTTAGTTTTAACTTCATATTTTAGAATTATTGAATAGATATTGTTGTATATTTATAAAAAATATAATTTCAATGAATAAATTGCTCTTCAGGAAACTTTCACTAGACATTATTTATTTTTTTTTAGTCTCTTCTATAAGTATTACTCTGATAATTTGGGTAATACAGGCAGTAAATTTCCTTGATATAGTATCCGAGGATGGACATAGTTTGAAGGTGTATTTTGCATACTCAATTTTAAGTATACCAAAAATTTTCGGTAGAATATTAATTTTTATTTTTTTTATTTCATGTTTCTACATAATTAATAAATACGAGGAGAATAACGAAATTTTAGTTTTTTGGACAAACGGTATTAAAAAAATAAGTTTAATTAATTTTTTATTAAAACTTTCAATTTTTTTTATAATTTTGCAATTAGTTTTAAGTCTCTATCTAGTACCTTTAACTCAAAACCTTAGCAGAATTTATTTGAAAAATTCAAATGTTGATTTTCTACCCTCTTTGATAACCGAGAAAAAATTCATAAATGTTTTTAAAAATTTGACTATATTTCTCGATAGTTATGATCAGGAAGGAAATATAAAAAATATATATATAAATGAAAAAATAAACAATAACTCATCAAAAATAATAGTTGCTGAAAGCGGAAAAATAAAAAAAAAAAATGATGAATTCATGATTAAGTTATTTAATGGAAGTATAGTTAATTCTAGTGAAAATAATTTCTATAATATGAACTTTAAGGAGACTGAGTATGATCTATCAAATTTTTCATCAAAAACTGATTCACACCAAAAAATTCAGCAAGTCAATTCTCTAAGTTTATTTCAATGTTTTTATAATTTTTATATAAAAGGAAAAATGAATAAAAAAATTTGCACAAGAAAAATTGATTCTATTACAGAGGAAATTTATAAACGAACTGTAATTCCTTTTTATATTTTAATTTTATCTCTAATCTCATCAAGTCTATTAATAAAACCTAAATCTAACAAGTATTTGAAATATTATAAAAGTTTTATTTTTATGATTGGTTTTATATTTATTATAATTTCTCAAATAGGACCTAGATTTGTAAATCAAAATATAATTAATGATTTGATAGTTTTATTTGCACCAATAATATTTGTTATCATATTTTTTTTAATAATTTTTTTTAAAACTAGTTTTAAATTAAAATATTTATAATGTTTAAAACATATCAATTTTATATAACTAAATTATTTTTAAAAAATTTATTTTTAATTTCTTTAATATTTTTAGGATTATGTTTTATTTTAAATTTTTTTGAAGAATTGAAGTTTTTTGAAAACTATGATGTAGGAATTAAGTATCCAATTCTACTTACTTTTCTTAATTCACCATCAATATTATTTGAACTTTTTCCTTTTATTTTTTTAATTACTATAAAATTTTTTTACATTCACTTAAATGAAAAAAATGAAATCGAAATATTCAAAAATCATGGTATAAATAACTTACAAATATTGTCTTTACTATCTTTTTGCACTATTATTTGTGGAATATTTTTATTACTTGTCTTTTATACATTCTCTTCAAATTTAAAAAACCATTATCTAAATTTAAAAAATAAATTCTCATCCGAAAACGAATACCTGGCAGTTGTGAATGAAAATGGATTATGGATTAAAGAAGAAATCGATGGATCCTCAAATATTATTCATGCAAAAAAATTTAATAAAAATAATATTGAAGATATAACAATAACTCAATCAACCTCATCGACTGATAACATAAACATTATTACAGCAAAAAATGCTGATATTTCAACCAAAATTTGGTTATTAAAGAATGTAAAAATAGTTGATAAATTATCAGGTAATAATAAATATGAAAAACTTAATTATATTTCTTCTTTTGATGGAGAAATAATTTCAAATTTATTTTCAAATCTAAATTCATTAAATGTTTATCAATTGAATTTATTATTGTCTAATTACTCAAAAATTGGATATTCAACAACCGATGTAAATGTCCACTTAAATAAGCTATATAGTTTGCCAATATTTTATTTGTTAATGACTATTTTGGGATTATTAATAATGATGAAATTCACTTTTATTAAAACAAAATTTTTTACAATAATTATAGGTGTTTCAGTATCAGTATTTGTTTATTATATTAATTACTTTTCTAGTTTATTTGGTTCAAACGAAACAATTCCTATTCTCTTATCTATTTGGTTACCACATCTTATTTTATTTTTAATTTGTATATTGGGAGGATTAAGAATTAATGAAAGCTAAATTATATATTTATTTAATTTTTTGTGTTTTGATAAATTTAAATTTATCTGCTGATGATATTGAAATTTATTCAGATAATATAAAAATTTTAAATAATAATAATATTATCAAATCTTTTAATACAAAGGCAAATATAAAGGAAAAAAAATTATTCTTGGAAGGGAATAATTCTGTTTATGATAAGAATAGGCAAGAAATTACTTTGACAGGAGATGTAATATTTATAGATGAGTTAAAAAATTTAAAAATATATTCTGAAAAAGCCCTTTACAATCAAATTACTGATACATTGACAACAAAGGGAATTACAGAAATAGAAATAGAAGATGAATACAATATCTTATCTAAAAATATGATTTATGATAGAATTTCACAAATTATCTTCTCACGACAAGAAACGACAATTAGTGATAGATTGGGAAATGTATATAACATTAAAGATAGTTTTAAATTTAACTTAAATAATGATGTAATATCAGCAGAAAAAGTTAATATTTTAGATAACAAAAATAATATATATTTCTTCGAAAATTCTAAAATTGATTTAGTTAATAAAGAAATAGCTGGAAAAGAAATAAAAATAGAATTTATAGATAATTTTTTTGGTAATTCAGATAATGACCCAAGATTGAAAGGTAGATCCGTAATTTCAAATAGCAAAGAAACTAAAATTTATAAAACTGTTTTTACCACATGTAATACTGAGAATAAAGTATGCCCAGGCTGGGAACTTGAAACAGAGGAGTTTACTCATGATAAAATTAAAAAAACTTTTAATTATAAAAATTCCTGGCTTAAGTTATTTGATAAAGAAATCTTTTACTTCCCATTCTTTAGTCACCCAGATCCATCAGTAAAAAGAAAATCTGGATTTTTACCAGCTACGTATGGAAGTTCAAATAATTATGGTAGTTGGATAAACATTCCGTATTATAAAGCAATTGATATCGATAAAGACTTTACATTTAAACCAAGGTTATATCTTGATGATAAATTTATTTTGCAGTCTGAATATAGGCAGGCTTTTGAAAATTCAAAATTAATAGCTGATTTTAGCTATAATAATGATGGAAAAAATACCAATTCCCATTTTTTTACAAAAACAAATGGAACAACAAAACAAGGAACTGAGTACCAATTTAATTATCAAAGTGTCTCGAATGATGAATATTTAAAATTACATAATTTATCAAATTCTTCAAATATTATAAATAATGAGAGTCTATTAACATCGGAATTTAGTTATAGGATGAAAATAGATGATAATACTTCTTTTAAAAATAACTTTTTCATTTTTGAAGATTTATCTATAAGAGATAGTGATCGTTTTCGCTACGTATTTCCAAATTTTGATTTTAATAAAAAAATTAATATTGATAAAAATTATAAAGGTAATTTTTATTTTAATAGCTCTGGTTATCAACAAAACTACAATACCAATAATTATCAAGCTGTAGTAACTAATGATTTTCTGTTCAATTCAGATAATTTTATTTCAACAAATGGTATTAAAAGCAATTATCAATTTTTAATTAAACAAGATAATTCATTCACGAGTTCTCCAACAGATGATACCGATACTACTGATTTATATCAAACAATTTTATTAAGATCTGAATTACCTTTAATGAAAAATACAGATAAATTTAATACTTATTTAAAGCCAATTTTTGTAACTAGATACAGTCCAAATAATTCAAAGAATATATCAGGCAAGGATTTAAGATTAAGCTACGATAATATTTTTTCTTTAAATAGAATTGGGTCAGAAAGAAATATTGAGGAAGGAGGATCTATTTCACTTGGAATTGAATATGATATTAACGATAAAAAAAACAATAGCATTTTGAAATTCAAGATAGCAAATTCAATTAGCGATAAAAAAAAAAATAATTTGCCTACGAAAAGTAAACTTAATCAGAGAAGATCAGATATTGTTGGCAAAATAAATTTTAAACCACTACAAATGTTAGATTTTAATTATAACTTTTCGTATGACAGAGATCTTAAAAATTCAAATTATCAGTCTATTTCAACAAATTTTAATTATAGTAACTTTCAAACTTTTTTTAATTATTTATCTAAAGATAATGAAATAGGTAATACAGAAACTGTCAGCAATACTTCAAGTTATAATTTTAATAAAGAAAATAAAATAAGTTTCGATGTTACAAAAAATTTAAAAACAGATTTTACAGAATATTATAATCTTACATATAAATATCAAACTGACTGTTTAATTACATCTATAAAATATACTAAGAAATTTTATAAGGATGGAAATATACTGCCTGATAAAAGTTTATTGTTCTATTTAAAATTTATTCCATTTGCAGAATTACGACCGCAAGCAACAGTATTTAAATAATGTTATTTAAAAAAGATTATTATTTTTTTTTGATTTTTATTTTAATTTTTTCTTTCAAATCAATAAATATATATTCAAAAGAAATAATAATAATAAGTAAAATTAATAATGAAATTATTACTAATATAGATTTGGAAAACCAAATTAAGTATTTACTAATAACAAACAGCAATTTAAATGATTTAAGTAATAAGGATATACTTGAACTATCAAAAAATTCATTAATAAGAGAAATATTGAAAAAGCAAGAGATTAATAAGTTTATAAATATCGATGAAAAATCCAATCTGGAGGGTAAACTTATAAAACAACACTATAAGAGTTTAGGGTTTGAGAATAAATCAGATTATAAAAATTTTTTAATAAGCAAGGGAATAACTTTGCAATTAGTCAAAGATAAGCTTATTACAGAACAACTCTGGAATACTCTTGTATATGAAAAATTTAAAGAAAAAGTAAAAATTAATGAAGATAAAATTAAACAAAAAATTTATATGTATAAAAGTCAACAAAAAAAACTTTATGAGTTTAACATTTCAGAAATATTATTTAATTTTGACGAAAGTTTTAATGAAATAAATGAATTTATTAAAAAATATGATTTCAGAAGTGCTGCGATTAAGTTTAGTATTTCAGATACATCTTCAAAAGGGGGTGAAATCGGATGGGTTAACTTAAGTAATTTATCGCCAATATTGGAGGAAAAAATCCGTTCTTTAAAAGTTGGTGAATATACAAAACCTATCAAAATTACGAGTGGAAATTTAATACTAAAAATAAACAAAAAAAGAGAAGTTGAGGATCAATTTGATTTAGATAAAGAAATAAAAAAACAAATTATTTTTGAGCAAAATAGACAGCTAAATAATTATTCCCTGAACTATTATAATAAGGTTAAACGAAATGCAATTATAAATGAATATAGGTAAAGTTTTAATTGTTACAGCAGAACCAAAAAGTGTTTTTTTAGAAACATTATTCAAATATTTAAATTCAAAAAATAAATTAATAAAAAAAAAATTAATATTAATTGGAAATAAAAAAATTATTTTTAAACAAGCTAAAATTAATAATTATAAAAAAGAAATTAAACAAATTTCTAATTTTGAAAGTGCAATTAAAAATAAATTAAACATTATTAATATCGAAATAAAAAAGAAAAATTATAAAAAATATATTGCAGATTGTTTTAAAAAGTCTATCTCAATCTTAAATAAGGGCCAAAATATAGCACTAATCAATGGACCAATTGAGAAAAAAACATTTTTAAGTAAAAAATATTTAGGTATCACAGAGTATCTTGCAAAAAAAACAAATTCGAAGAACCCTGTTATGCTAATTTATAACAAAAAAATTTCTGTTTCTCCAATTACTACTCACTTACCAATTAAATATGTCACAAAAAATATAAATAAAGTCAAAATTATTCAAAATATTCGATCAATAAATAATTTTTATAAAAAGATATTTAAATTTAAACCTAAAATTGCTGTTCTAGGTCTAAATCCCCACTGTGAAACAGTCAGCAAAGTTAGTGAAGAAAAAAGAATAATTGTACCAGCTATAACAAAACTAAAAGGTGAAATGATTTCTGTGAAAGGACCATTTTCGGCGGATTCCTTTTTTATTAAAAAAAATATAGATGAATATGATGTAGTCGTAGGGATGTACCACGATCAAGTTTTAACACCCTTAAAAACTTTATTTAACTTTGATGCAATCAATATTACAATTGGATTACCTTTTATTAGAATTTCGCCTGATCACGGTCCAAATTCTGAGATGTATCTTAAAAATAAATCAGATCCATCATCTATTTTCTGTGCAATGGATTTTTTAGACAATATTTAATGAATGTAATTCCTAAAAAAAGTTTAGGACAAAATTTTTTAGTAGATAAAAATATTATCAAAAAAATATGTGATAGTGGTAATATAAGTGAGAAAGATTGTGTATTAGAGATAGGACCTGGAACTGGTAAATTATCAGAATTTATTCTTCTAAAAAAACCTGACAAGTTCTATGTTGTAGAAAAAGATAAAAGATTAATTGAGCATCTTAATAAAAAATTTCAATATAATGTCGTTGTAATCAACAAAGATATTTTGCAATATAAATTTGATGGATTAAGTAAAAAAAATTTGATTGTATTTGGTAATCTCCCATACAATATTTCAAGCCAAATTCTTATAAAATTCATTAAATACCACAAAAAAGATTTAAGGTTTAAAAAGTTGATTTTTATGTTTCAGAAAGAAGTTGCAGATAGAATTCTAGCAAAAGATAATACAAATCTCTATGGAAGATTATCAATATTTTCTTCATGGAAATTTAAAATAAAAAAAATCATGGATATAGACCCATCTTGTTTTTATCCAAAACCAAAAGTTACTAGTACATTGCTGATGTTTGAACCAAGATCAAATTATATTGAATTTAAGAACTCTAGTAATCTTGAACATATTACTAATATATTTTTTAATCAGAGAAGAAAAATGATAAAAAAACCACTTAATATTATTTTTAAAAATGCGAAGAGAGTGGCTGAAGAGTTAAAATTAGACTTAACATTAAGACCACAAAATTTAAGTAAAAATACTTTTTATAAACTATGTTTAATTTACGAAGAGTTAATTAAGTAGACTCTCTACATGTAAAGATATCGATTTTTGATAATTAGGATCTTTTTTATTAGACGTAAATTCAATAAATTTAATTATTTTCTTATAGCAATTTTCTAAATCGTCGTTGATAACCACAAAATCATAATCTTTCCAATGAAGTACATCTTCATTAAATTGGGTCATTCTTTCTTTTGCTATTTTCTCGTCATTTCTATCTCTATTTAATAGTCTATTATAAAGCTCATCTCGGCTTGGTGGTAATATAAATATTGTAACTATTTTATAATTTAGCTTTTGTTTCTTAATTTGTTGTGTCCCTTGCCAATCAATATCAAAAATAACATTTTGTCCTTTTTTAAGTTTTGTAAAAACAGCATCTTTAGATGAACCGTAATAATGTTGAAAAACTTTTGCATATTCTAAAAATTTATCTGCATCGATTAAATTTTTAAATTCAGTTTCGCTGACAAAATAATAATCTCTACCTTCTATTTCGATTGAACGCGGTTTTCTTGTTGTATGAGATATGGATATCTGAAAGTTATTTCTTCTTGAAATTTCTTTAACTAAGGTGGTTTTACCTGCACCCGAAGGAGATGATAATATTACAATTATCCCCTCATTATTTCCGGACATTTGATACTAAAACTTAATTAGCTTTATTTTCTATAAATTTTACAGCATCCCCTACTGTAAGAATCTTCTCTGCATCACTATCTGAGATCTCTGACCCGAATTCCTCTTCAAAAGCCATTACCAACTCAACAGTATCTAAACTGTCAGCCCCGAGATCATCGATAAAACTTGATTCTTCAGTTACTTTTGCCTCGTCAATTCCTAGATGGTCTGCAACTATTTTTTTTACTTTACTTGAAATATCGTCTGACATTTGTATCCTTTAAATTAAGTCGTTAATAAATATTTTGTTGATTTTGTCAACTAAAATACATGCCACCATTAACGTGAATTGTTTCACCTGTGATATAATCTGAAAGTTTCGAACACAAGAAAATGACTGTATTTGCAACGTCATTTGGGGTTCCAAATCTATTCAAAGGTATTTTAGATTTTAAAACTTCTTTGTAATCATCATTTATTTTATCAGTCATCTCAGTTGTTATAAAGCCTGGGGAGATACAATTTACATTGATATTTTTCTTTCCATATTCTAGAGCTAAACTTTTAGACATTGCAACTACTCCAGCTTTAGAAGCAGTATAATTTGCTTGACCAATATTACCTGTATGTCCAACTATGGATGTAATATTTACAATCTTTCCTTTTTTACTTTTTAGCATTTTTTTTACGACGCTTTTGCTTAGGAGAAAAGTAGATGTTAAATTAATATCGATAACTTTATTCCATTCCTCATCTTTCATTCTTATAGAAAGATTATCTCTGGTAATTCCTGCATTATTAATCAAGACATCAATTCTTCCCCCTAATATATCATTTGCCTTATTTATGAAATTTTCAATCTCTATATGATTTGATATGTCAAATTTCTCTGTTTGAACATTTTTGTATTTTTCTTTAATTAAAAACAGTTTTTCCTCGTTGGTACCTGTTGCTAATACATTCGCACCAGATAAAACTAAATTTTCTAAAATAGAATTTCCTATACCTCCTGTGGCTCCAGTAAGAATAATATTGATATCTTTTAGATTTATCATTTGTCTATAACTTTTTTAAATCTTCTAAATCATTAATTTGTATAAGCTCTGTATTTTTATTTATTCTTTTTACTAATCCTGAGAGTACTTTTCCTGGACCAATTTCTATAAATTTATTTATATTTTTTTTTATCATATAATTAATAATTTCTCTCCATCTTACAGGTTTTTCTATCTGTTTTATCAATAAATTTTTTATAACAGATATCTCATTAATTGGTTCTGATGTCACATTTGAAATAATATCAATTTTCGGCGGTTTAAACTCCAAATGAGATATTTCTAATTCCATAATTTTTGTTGCACTATTCATAAGTTTGCAATGAAACGGGGCACTTACTGGAAGTTTGATATTTCTAATCTTGTTTTTAACTAATTCTAAGGAAAATTTTTCTAAGTCTTGATTATTTCCACTGACTACTACTTGACCAACTGAATTATCATTAGCAATATAACAGGTAAATTTATTTTTATTACTATCTAAAATTCCATTTATAACTTCAATATCAGATCCTAAAACCGCTAACATTCCACCTTGCCCTTTTGGAACAGCTGATTGCATTGCGTATCCTCTTTTTTTTAATAATTTAATTGTTTCAGAAAATGTTAAAGATTCTGCACACGCTAATGCAGAATATTCACCTAGTGAATGACCAGCAAAATAATTTGCAGCATTTATATCGAATGATGTTTCTTTTTTTAAAACTTGAAAAATACTATAACTTACAAGAAATATTGCTGGTTGAGTATTTTCAGTAAGGTCGAGTTGATCTTTAGGACCCTCTAATATTAATTTACTTATTGAACTTTTAAGTAAATCATCTGCCTCTTTAAATAAAAATTTAACATAATCAAAGTTATCATAGAAAACTTTTGCCATCCCAGGAGAGTGGGATCCTTGACCTGGAAATAAAACAGAAAACATTAAATATATATATAAATATTGTATTTTTAGTATTGTAATTAAAAATTAATAATAGTATATCCTCACTTTTTTAAAAGAATAAACATGAACTTTTACGAACATACAATTATAGCTAGACAAGATACTAGTCCTACACAACTTAAACAAATTCAAGAAAAGTACTCTAA
>MDTD01033708.1_pt1 | contig 10185 bp, 3 predicted proteins | sample 811221 | NCBI WGS metagenome assembly MDTD01 (sample SAMN05326646, study PRJNA326480) | marine metagenome | isolation source: seawater | place: Pacific Ocean: South West | collected 2011
AGTTCTTCTAAAATCTGATTCTTGTAAATGAAATGCATTATTGCCGTGCATAGACAAATACGGATAATCAAAACCAATATTATTCGAAAATGACCCAAACCCCATACCATCTTGGCCAGGAGATTTATACTGTGTTCTGCTAAGATCATCATTATAATATTGACCAGTTGCTTCTCCTATAGCATTATAATCAGAGTAAAAGCCTATTAAGTCATATGTCATCGGTCTTAATTTAAAGAGATATACACCTCCAACATTACCTGCGCCACCGCCAGGATGACTACCTTCTATATCACCACTAACAGCAACGGCAAGATATGAACCTTGCTGTTTCATGTTTATGCCAAAATCATCACCATTTAAATTAGATGTTCTACCTTCTAGATTATCTAAACCAGGATTAAATATTGTATATCGGTATTCTGGGTCGTCATAAGGATAGCTATTTGGACCTGTTGTATTATTAGCAATCACCCATATGTGTACTGCTCCTCCGTAACTATTATAACCTGATAATGCTGGATGTCTTTGTTTAGTAGCAGCAATACATACGTAGTTTTCATCAGCCTGTATACTATAACCAAAATATGGGTCTTGTGAAGAATGCGCAGAATCGTGAGGTAATGGATTAAAAAAGTTCATTTCAAAATTACCTTGACCATCTAATAGCCTAACACCTCTTTCAATTCCGCCACCAACAGACACTGGTAGAGAATACAAATATCTAGGATTATCATATTGATCTTCAAAAGCACATACATCTTGTTTATGAATACTTGCTCCGCCTGGTAACCATGCAGCACCAGCAGCAAGTGTTTTCATAGTAGTTAAGTCAACATCAAATATTTTTATTTGTGAAGTAGTAGCTGTTTCTTTTCCATCGCCACATCTAATTATAACTTTTCTACTCTTATACGGTTGTGAGGCACCAGATGGATCTGAGTCAAAGTTGTTATCCAAAATATCCATAGCATAAACATACTTATGTGTTCCGTCTAATGTGTATGTTTGTTTATTAGCGTCTGTAAATATATCACTATCATTTTCTTTAAAAAGATCTACACGGTTTTCTCCAGAAACAGCAATCCAACCATGTTTATTGCCTACTGTATCACCGCCGCCTCTAACCATCTTATATGCATATTCTGGTATTGTATCTTGTTCGTATAATTCAGCTATATTAGCAGAGTCATTAAATTTATGCCAGTCGTGTCTTAACGGTGGTAAAATTTCACCTGACTTAGTAGCATATTCTGTTCTACTATTAATGTTAGTCCATACGGGTTCCATAGCTGTGCCGGAATAATTTGCACTTACTATAGTATTATTTCCACCAGATATAGTATCCAAACTACCTATAGGCCCATAAGAACCTGATGTACCTGTTAAAATATTCATTTTAGCATCAGTATCACCGTAATCATATTCTGTATACATCCAAGTACCTAGATCATGTCCTACATCTAAAACTCTTAAATTACCAAAAACATTACCAGTTCTTCTAAATCCAGCGTGTGTATTATCACCCAATCTATCATAATTTTTACCAACCTCATGATTAGGTAAACTTACTGTGTAATTATATCCTTGTCCACCGTATGCACTTTGTCCTGAATCCCAATATTCTCCTGATAAAATTATATTATCACCATTAGGTGTCACATAGTAATTATCATTACTAGTACCTTCTGTAGAAAAAATACGAAATTCATCTAATAATTTACCATCTCTATTATATTTGTAAAGAGCATAATCATTAACATTTACAATTATTTTTCCTAAATTATCAATTGCCATTGTAGTCATGGAATTAGTTCCGACTCTCATCATATTTCTTTGCCAAACTATATGTCCATCTGAACCTTTTATCTTAGCTAATAATCCACGCCGCTTATTACCATCACTAACTTTCATTTGACCTGCTGCATAGATATCTCCATTACTATCAGTGACCATAGCAAAAAATTGATCTTCAGGTTCTAATACAGAATCAGTATAATTATTCCTTGATTCGGTTGGTATTCCTATTGAATCTTCTGGTACAAATCCTTCTGGGTGTCCGTATGTATTAGTCCATAACTTATTTCCATTTGAATCTAATTTTATTATAGAAGGATATTCTATTCCTATTTGGCCAGATCCAGTGATTCCTGCGTACTCTATAGAAGCTTGGCAAAAAATATTATTATCTTTATCGACAACCATTGCTCTACCGATATTATCACCAGTATCCTGTATATTATCTCCTAGTCTTTTATACCATACTATATCGCCATTACTTTTATCTAGTCTAGCAACCATTGTGTTTTTTCTATTAATCAGATCACTATGTTCTTCAGTCGCATATACAATTGGATCACCATTAGATAAAGCATCTATAACATATGGTGTCATACGATATATTGCATATTGATATGCAGAACCAGTTAGAGTTTTTGCTGAGTCAATTACGTCTTGATTAAATAGATTTCTAGACCATAATACATTACCCACACTATCCCATTTTGTAACTTCTGCTGTACGACCATCCATAGCATGTGATGAATTTATCTCTTCTGTATTAGCACCGGTTAATGAATAACTATGGTTATCACTAGTAACAGCCATTGATTTTCCAAAAGCTTTATATTGACTTAAGGCTGAGCTTGTTTGAGCACCTCGTGGATGAAGTTTTTTGCCCCATTTATATGTGCCATCTGCATTTAATGTATATCTAAATATATTTCTTTCATCAAGAGCTCCATTTGTTTTTTGAGACATATGATGGATATCACCATTTGGTCCAACTACAGCATCTAAATATCCACCACCACCTGCAATCTGGCTTCCATCACTAGAATCTAATCTATATGTAGAAAAGAATCCGTCAGATAAATTTCTACCGACTGGTATAGTTCCTGTAACTAAAATATGATTTCCCATACCCAAGCCGTGTGTTTCACAATAATAATTTAATAGACTAGGAGCATTAGCAGTCACATTTATGCTAACTGATGCAGTATAACCATCTCCCGGAGTACCAGATATAGATACGCCACTATCATATGTACTAACACCGCTGTCAGCCGTAAACCTAAATGGATGACCTGCGTTACTAGAATGACTCACATCAAAGTTGTAAGTTTTACCTCTAGTAAATTTTAATTTTGGTCTAAATACTGCCATTTTACTTCTAAGCCTTAATAGTTAAAATTAGAGTTATCACCTTCTAGATAGAAGACATTACCTTCACTGTTTGCACTGTCTTCATATAGAGGCCCTGGTTGTACTGTAACTGTCCAATTCAAAGATGTTGCAAATCCATTGCCATCACTATCAGAACCAGATCTACGTGGTGGCGGAGATGAATCTACAATTGAATATCTTCTTATAGACGAAGTACCGTCAATTGTCAATGTTGTATACAAGTAGTCTTTAGTTGAGAATATATCACCTGTTGCATCCGTAACATTTCCGTGCGGAATGTTTTCGATTTGTAGAAACTTAGATGAATCCCATGTAGCAGATGTAATATCCCATGAATCAGCTAAATCAAATTGATATATACCGATTCCTCTATCAGGCGCACCTGGATGCATTGCAGAATCTATGACACTAGAATTTGCAAGCATATAAAGTCTTGTACCATCATAGCTTACATGCATACCTAAGTGGTTTGTATAAACTTCGTTATTTGAAATAGCTGGATAATATAATGCACCGCTATCGTACATATCTAAATCTATTGTATATGGAGCAGATAAATGCCATTGAGAAATAATAGGTGGAGAAGCAGCAACGTTTGTCCAATATAGTCTTCGACCACTATCACCGAACTGAATATTATCAGGTCTTTGACTGCGATTAAATCCAGTTTGATCTTCAACTGTTGCAAAGAATGCTAGCGTACCCCAGAAATCTTCTCTGTTTGAATCTATTGCATTATCGATTCTATCAATACTATAAGTACTTGCTCCTCCAGATATATCAAATTGACTAATTTCATTTTTGTAAATATCTGATGCGCCACCGATACGTGTAGTATATAGTTTTGTCCAATCATCATTGAACGTCATACCAAACTCTTTCATCTTATGACTTGAGCTATCCATAGTTAGAGTAGGTTCTTTGTTAGTATCACGTGATGCTGTTCTTAGATCCCATGCTGTACTCATTGAGTAAGCACGCCAATCGTTTATACCTGCATCTTTCATTACAATTGTTTTACCATCTGGACTTAGCTCTAATCCATAAATTGGATCAACAGTTGAATCGTATACAAATTCTTGAGTTGAATCGTAAACAAATCTTTCTACACTAACTTTAGGTGTAGCTGGTTGCGCTGCAGCTTGTGATGGATCATATGTTCTCCAAGCCTCGTGTCCAGGTCTTAAGTCTGCTGCTCCAGCACTATCAGCTATTTCACCATAAACATAAACTTCACCAACATTTGTTCTTCTATAATTGCTGACTGTATAAAATTGAGAATGATATGGTGCACCAACAACTGTTCGATGGCCATAAAAATCAAATCCTTGACCTGTCTTACTATAGCTATTACCATTATATTCAGCATTACCCCATTGAATATCATATCCTGGACTACTTGGTCTAGTGATATAAGATATAGGAGTACTATCATTGTTATGTAAATTGTTTACATCATAAAAGTAAATTCTCTTAACCATTTCACCATTACTATCAACACCCATAGGATCTTGTTCTGTGTTATGTCCATCTTTACTTAATAATGCAGCTATGTTACCAGACATTCTTACTGTATGAAATTCAGGTGCAACATTACCTTCTGTAGTATATACGGTATCTCCTAATGAATCCATTCTAGGATCTATAATAGGTCCAGCTATCTTATTACCTGTTACAATATTAAATACATACCATTGACCTTCACCATCAAGAACGCTAAGGTTTGTACCTTCCATTGCTATTTCATTACCAAATCTTTGACCAGTTTTAAATGAAGGATCACCGTGGAATGATCTTAAATAACTATTATCATTTAAATTAAATAAATGTACTGCACCATCTTTAGTGTAAGTAGTATCTGAATCTTCGTATTCAAAATCCGCAACAGCTAAGTAATCACCGCTTAAAGCTATACGTCTACCAAACTCATGTGCAGTTGCTGCATATGGATTATCGATACTACCAAGTAATTCACCAGTAGTTAATTTATAAGAATATACTCTACCTGTTCTACTACTTCTACCATATTCACCAATAACTAATCTATCAAAATCTGAATCCATAGCTATAGTTGAACCAAAATAACCATCGGTTGTTGGTGATGGTGCCATCAAAGTATATGATGTTACTTCATGGAATGTATTATTACTATATAATTGAGTCCCGGCCGCACCAGCAGAATCTTGCCCTATCATGCTTTTTACCCATACGCCGCCGTATGAAACGCCAGTATATCCAGATCCTGATGCACCATTATCATAATGAGGTGAACCTACAGCAAAAGTTTTACCAGATGCGGCAACTGTTAATCCCCATTCGTCTTCATTAGTAGCATCAGTTACAGCAGTTCCGTCAGGCATATCTGGAGCCGGCTCCATAATACTGCCATTTAACCACTGTTGTAATAATGTATTATGTTGATTATTTAAATTAACAGCATAACCACCTTGACCTCTTGATACTCCACCAGGACTTTCTCTTCTACTATTTGGAATACCGGTAATTATAAGGTCTTTAGACATTGCTACTGACCAACCTCTACGGTTACCTGCAATCCAACCAGTATCAAAGCCTAAACCTGTTGGACTATCAGCATTATTTTGATATTCTAAATTAGAAATAGCAGGCGTTGAAATTGTTAAATTAGAATCTGGATATAATAAGTTCGGATGATTACCACCAACTGTTATACCATCTCCTGTAACACCTTGGAATATGCTGTTTCCTGATATTGCGCTATCATTTGACAATGTAGCACTATCAGATGCGCTAGCACCACCACCTTGTTGTTGGCTACCAGCACTATCGGGTACATATGTACCTTGAATCATAGGTGCAACAGTAATATCAGGAGTTGTAATTAGTGATGATCCTGCACTATCACCTGTACCACTAAATTCAAATATTGACCAATCACTATAGTTTGGCGTTCCTGTTTCATTGCTGCTAGTTCCCATCCAATAGAATCTAGAACCATCGGGATGGAATGTTAATGAGCCAGATCCCCTTATAGCTGTTGGTGCACCTGAACTATCTGATAAGTTTGTAATTTCAGTCTGACTAGCAAAACTCATAGTAGTAATGTCATATGGTGTATCAAGAGTAGCTTTGACTAAGTTAACTCTCCAACCGCCTAAACCATTACCGCTTACTGCAAAGTCTGAATCAGAAAACTGTTGATGAATAAAATATCTTTCTGTACCATCATGATTAAACTGGCCACCGTCTGCAAATCCTAATTTCAAAGCATCATTGGCATATTCTTTGCCATCGCTATCAGAATCTGAATATAATGTATGCCCGTAATCTCCAATACTCTGAGCAGTAAATGAAGTTGTAGCAGTAGAAATATCATATGGTGTACTAAACTCTTGTTTAATAGTTGTACCTCTACTACCTAAAGCACCACTAATAAGAGTTCTACCACTGTCTATCCACTCATGTGAATAGTAATTACTCATTTGTAAATTACCGTCATAAACCCAATTGTTTATTAACGTACCAGTTTGTAAAGCACCCATATATCCTGTTGCAATCTTATGCTCAGGTGTAATTGTACCCATAGGATTCCAAGCAGAATCCAATGCAAACTGTATTACTGTATCCCATGAATTACCGCTAACCCACATTTTTGTACCATCAGGGTTGAACCACATGTCAAGCATGTTAAATTCATCGTATTGACCAGGATAAGTTTCATAATCTAGTATATTTGCAAAGTAAGGATTAAGATCTAAAATACCAGCACCAGTTGCACTATCAATAGTTGTCAGATCATAACCTTTATTGAGGTTCATACCATATAGATAAGCACTATTTGACTGTGCTCCACCAGCTACATAAAATAGTTTCTTACCATTATCAGCAAAAATAATATTACGTGGTATACCCACTATTGAGCTATGACCTGCAAAGTTGTATTTTTCTTCGTATCTGATAGTCGATGTACCAATACTGATTGCTGAGCTATCCCATATCATACCAGTTGATGTTTGTGAAACTGCTGTAGTATAATCTGAATCTGACATAAACCCTTGAGCAGGCGGCGGTGGAGCTTCTGTATTTGTGCCAACCACGTATTCGCCTACTGCTAATCCGACATGAACCCATCCATTCGTATCTAATAGTTCTAATGTATCAGTTGCTGAATTTGGAGTATATTTTAGCTCTAATCCATATATTACTCCATTTTCGCTATGAGTACCAACTTCTAGTCCAGTCACACCTAAATCTCGTAGACCTTGATAAAAGTTTCTATTCGCATTTGTTGTTGGACCATATGTATAAGTAGCACCACCTGCTTTAAATGAATATGTTTTATTCGTTGCAAAACTTGGATCACTTATATTACCTTGTAATATTATCTCAGTTGCTGCAGCCGCAGCGTTACCACCTTGTGAAGGTGGAATCGGTGTAGCACTATCACCTATAGCAAGATCAACTCGATCGCCTTCAACGCCGTATTTACCTTCTAATAATCCTAGATGTATCCACCCTGCTCCAGATATTGTTATTGTGTCGCCTGTCGTTTGTGGAGTGTATTTAATTTGTATTTTAAGTGTATTTGGAGGTTCAGCCAAATATAATCCAAATTCTAATCCAGGTACATTTAAGTCTTTTATACCTTCAAAATAATTTCTGTTCTCATAATTATTAGCATCATATTGATATGATACTCCATTAGCAATTATCTTGTATTCTAATGGAAATTCAAAACTAGGATCTTCTTTAGTACCTCTAATAATTACTGTATCAGGTGTAGAATTTTGAGTTACAATCGCTGCAGCATTTTCTAGTGCCACCGTAGCTGCTTCAGGTTCGCCGAATGGATTAGACTCAGTAAAGTCTAAGAAATCAGAAGCCTGATCATCGAATTCAGAAGATACGTCTCCAGCAATATCAGGTGTCTTTACTGCATCGACTAAACTTTTAGCTGTACCATCTACTGATTGAACTATAGAATTTTTTGCAGGTTCTACAAAATCTTCTGTATCATTTGCTATATGGATAACAGTTAACTTACCACTGCTTTCTTCCCAATTAGCTACTTCACCAGTTACTGTTGCAGCCGTAGAATCTGCATCTACGCCTGTTATTTTTACATCTTCACCTATTTCAAAATCTTGGTTTGGAAATGGTTTATCAATAGTAACAGTCGGTGGATTATCTGAATCATAAAAGTTGCCGCTATCTACAACATTTATTTTTGTAACTGTACCAGTAGCTGAATCAAAATCTAATGTTACTTGTGCAGCAAAATCAGATTTAGGATCAGTAGACTTAGCAATTGTAACTGTTGGAGGGCTAGAATATCCAGAACCAGAATCTGTTATCTCAACTTTTGAAACTTCACCGTTATTAATTATTGCAACACCAGTAGCTTGTGTACCACCCGAATCAGGTGCACTTAAAGTAACAGATGGAGGATTACTATAAAAGTTACCCCCGCTATCTAAATTTACTTTATCAACACCGCCGCCGACCAATGTTGCTGTACCTTGAGCCTCTTGTTTAGGAGCAGCCGGTTCAGCGATTGTTACAGCAGGTTTTTCTTGATATCCTTCGCCTGAATTAGTTACACTTACTCGACGTAATCTTTTCCATCTATGACCCATTAATCAAGCTCCACTTTGCCGGCCGCTGTAATACCTGTGTTTAGAGTTAATTCATATCGATATGCTGCATCTCTTTCTAGCTGTTCGATATCGTCATTATTAACATCAAAGTCTTCGTCGTTGTACTCGAATAATTCGCATTGTAATTTAAATACTGGTAAATTGTTTAATTGATAAAAAGGTTGTTCATGCTCAACATGCATGATTTGAAATAATTTTTTAGAGAAAGGTGTAAAAATTAAATCGCCCTCAAAGGGACGAGTACCTGTAATTTCGTTATCATATCTCATTACAGTTTGTTCCCATCTACGCTTTGATAGAGTAAATGTAACTTGGTCTCGTATCTCAACGCCAAATTTTGTAAATAGATCTCCTTCACCATCGAAACCATCGATGTTGTCTACATACATTTCTAATAAATAATTAGAATTGAAACTTGATACAGGGTCTTCTCTGAAAACAGAGTCTACGTTCACTAGATCACGTGGTAAATAATATAAGTCTTGTCCATAAATTTTTATGGACTCTATAATTAAATCTTCATATAAATTCTGTTCAGACCTTGCACCAGCACTGAAATAAAGATTGCGCATATTCTTATCCTATGAAAAACGATACTGGGTCTTCTTGTTCTAATCTTAACTCCTCTTGCAATCGTAAAATCTCTTGAGTTGCCTGTTCATATATAGCATCGCCATTCATAGAAACGCCACCAGGAAGTTGCATTCCTGAGAACTTTATTAAGTTTGCACCCCATTGTTGTTTAATTAATTGAGTGCCATATAGCTTTAACCATTTATCATTCCAAATACTATTATGTGCATTCTCATCAATTTTTATTAAAGCTTCAATTACAACGTATTTATCGGCCTTTAGTGTTTCATCTTCGAAATCACCGTGGATATAAACTCTTTGCTGATGATAAGCATAATCATGTTGAGGATGACCATTTAGTGTCATATCTAACAATTGAGTATATTGTTGTATCTGACTGAAGTATCCAACATCTCCAAGAAATGATGTCATGTTTGTAATATCGTGAAGCATTAATTGATACTTAACATCAAACATAGTCGACCCTTGGCTAGAGATCATAAATGGCAAAACTCTCTTAACCTGTAAGACATTAGATGGTACACTGATATACTTATTTGCAACATCTGTTGCTGTTAACTGATGTTGTATATAAGTTCTTATCATTGAATCTGCATGAAATTCTCTGTAATATTCTAAAGCCTGATCTACTCTATCATCTAGCTGATCTTCGTCTACATTTATTTCTATTACAGGATCGCCTAGTGCCCTTTTGCAATAGTCGATATAAGTATCTCTTGTTGTTGGAATGGCCATTTTAATATCCTATAGAGTTTATTTACTCTATTTA
>MDTD01066092.1_pt1 | contig 10185 bp, 10 predicted proteins | sample 811221 | NCBI WGS metagenome assembly MDTD01 (sample SAMN05326646, study PRJNA326480) | marine metagenome | isolation source: seawater | place: Pacific Ocean: South West | collected 2011
AGCCGGAGTTTCTCGGTGATCTCGTCGACGATGGCACGCAGGTGCGGCTCGTTGGAGCCGGTGGCGATCACGAAATAATCGGCAACGGAGGAGAGTTCGCGGAGATCCAGAAGGGCGATGTTTTCGGCCTTTTTATTGTCGGCCAGCCGGGCACAGGCGAGTGCGAGCGATTTGGATTCCATATAAAATCAGACGGGCTGTCCGGGCGCTTGGCCAAGCGCAGCCACCGGCCGGAGGCTAAACCAAGCGGGCCTTTTGTAAATCGCAAATTGGCCGACCGCGTCTCCTGCGCTTGCGATTTTTCCCCAATCGTCTTGAATAGCGGCACAGCGGGAACGGTCTTGGCCAAGCGCTTGGCCGGGCGAGAACGATGAGTAGCTACACACAGGTACTGGTGGAGAAAGGGTTGGTGACCGTGGAGGACATCGACTCTGCGGAGCGTCTGCGTGAGGATCAGGGGCTGCGGCTTGACCAGGCACTGATCCAAAACGGCGCCCTGTCCGAGCAGGATTTTCTCAAGGTGATGGGCGAGCGGCTGGACTTCGAGATCGTCGACCTGCCGAACGCCACGATCGAAGACGAGGCGATTCGCTCTTTGCCCTCGCGGTTTGTGTATCGAAATCACCTCGCCCCCATCGCCCGCGAGAACGGCACGCTCAAAGTGGCGACGAGTGATCCGTTCGACCTTTATGTTTTTGACGAGATCAAGCTGTTGACCAACCTCGAGGTCAGCCCGGTGCTCGCCCCCCGTGACGAGATCGACAAGGTCATCAAGGAACACTACGGCGTTGGCGGCGACACGGTCGAGGAGATGGCCGGTGATGACGACCTCAGCCTCACCGGCTCGGAGGACGACAGTCAGGACCTGCTACAGATGGCGCAGGAGGCGAGCGTCATCAAACTCGTCAACGAGATCATCCTCGAGGCGATCAACGAGCGGGCGAGCGACATCCACATCGAGCCGTTCGAGCGCACGCTCTCCATTCGCTACCGGATTGATGGCGTGCTGCAGGAGGCCGCTGTGCCGCCGCAGATTAACCGCTTCAAGGCGGCCATCATCAGCCGTGTCAAAATTCTCTCCAACATGAACATCGCCGAGCGGCGGCTGCCGCAGGACGGCCGCATCAAATTCTCGGTCGGCAGCCGGCAGGTGGACGTTCGTGTGAGTGTCATCCCGATGATCTTCGGCGAGGGTGTGGTGATGCGTATTCTCGACAAGACGAACGTGCTCTACAGCCTGACCGAGCTGGGGCTGGACGAGGAGACGTTCGAGCAATTCGAGACACTGATCGAAAAACCGCACGGCATTTTTCTCGTCACCGGCCCGACCGGCAGCGGCAAGACCACCACCCTTTACGCCGCGCTTAACGCCATCGTTGGCCCGGAGAAAAAAGTGATCACCACCGAGGACCCGGTTGAGTACAACCTCGAGGGCGTGAACCAGATTCCGGTCGACCACAAGGTCGGCATGTCATTTGCCATGGGGCTGCGCGCGATTCTGCGACACGATCCCGACGTGGTGATGATCGGTGAGATTCGAGACCTCGAGACTGCGCAGGCAGCCACTCAGGCGTCGCTCACTGGTCACCTTGTTTTGTCCACACTGCACACCAACGACGCCGCCTCAGCCGCCACGCGATTGATCGACATGGGCGTCGAGCCGTTCCTCGTCAGCAGCACTCTCAGTGGCGTGATGGCTCAGCGTCTCGTGCGCGTCATTTGCCCCACCTGCAAGACTGAGATGAATCCAAAAGAGGCCGGTCTGCCGAAAAACATGAAATGGCCCAAGGGCGCCAAGGTCTACACCGGTAGCGGCTGCCGGGCCTGTCGGAGCAGCGGTTATCGTGGCCGAACCGGCCTGTACGAGTTGTTGACGATGAATGAGGAACTGGGCGAACGCATCATCGAACGCGTGGCCGCCAGTGAACTCGTGCGCATCGGCCGCGCCAACGGCATGCGCCTGTTGAGCGAGGACGGCTGGTTCAAGGTGCGCAACGGCGTCACCACGCCGGAAGAGGTGTTGCGCGTGACCGCCGCCTAGTCATGCCCAAGTTTCAGTACACAGCAAGAAACCTGAACGGCGCCAAAGTTACCGGCCAGATTGAGGCCGATGCTGTGGGCGCTGCCAGCCGTCTGCTGGAGAACCGCGACCTGTTCCCCATCGACGTGTGGAATATCGAGGACAACGAAAGCGCGAACTCGTTCAGGCGCCGAATCGCCACGCGCGACCTTGGCATCATGTACGGCCAGCTCTCCGACCTGCTCGGCTCCGGTGTGCCGTTGCTGCGCGCGCTCAAGTCGCTCGTCAAGTCCACCGTCAACAAGCGACTCGCCGATGTGTTGCGCGAGATTCACAACGAGGTTGCCGACGGCAAATCGCTGCACGAGTCAATGGCCGGTCATCAGGAAATATTCCCGACCCTGCACACGGTGATGGTGCAGGCCGGCGAACGCGCCAGTTTCCTCGAGGAGGTGTTATCCAGTTTATCCGTTTTTCTCGAGCGCCTTGACGAACTGCGCAGCAAGGTGCTTGGCGCGCTGGTATACCCCACCATGCTGGTGATGCTGGGTACGCTGGTGATGATCAGTGCGCTGATATTCTTCGTCCCCAAGTTCGAGCCGATGCTCGCCGACGTCGATAAACCGATGCCGACTGAGGTAGTTTTCTTCATGAGTGAAACGCTGCGCAACCACTGGCTGATCCTCATCGCCGGGGTCGTCGGGGTGATCGCCTTCTTTTGGAGTGTGTTACAGAGCCAAGCCGGCAAACAGGCGATCGAGCGTTGGCGCCTCAAGATACCCGTGGCCGGCAACGCATTGAAGATGGTTTCCATCACCCGCTTTTGTCGCATCCTTGGAACCATGTTGGCCAACGGTGTGCCGATCCTGCAGGCGTTGGCCATCAGCCGGGACGCCACCGGGTCGGCACTGCTCGCGGTGAACATCGACGAGGCACTTGAAAACGTTCGTGCCGGCGAGCCGCTGACCGCTCCACTCAAGGCCGGTGGCCTGTTCCCCGAACAGGTCATCGCCATGATCTCCGTTGCCGAGGAATCAAACCAACTGCAGAAGGTCCTCCTGCAGATCGCCGACGCAGTGGAACGCCGAACCAACCAACAGGTTGATCAGGCCGTGCGGTTGATCGAGCCGGTGATTCTCTGCCTCGTTGCCGCCGGTATTGGCTTTCTTGCGCTTGGCTTGTTGCTGCCCATCTTCACCATGGCCAGCTCTCTAGGCTCCTGATCCCTTGGCCAAGCGCTTGGCCAAGCAGGTATTTTTCCGTAACATTCCGGGCGATTTGGGCGTTTAAGCTTTGTTTGGCCGATTGGCTTTTAGCCGGCAGCCAAGCGGAAACCCCTTAAATATGAGCATTTTCAGCTCCAGATGGGCTTTTGCAGCCCTCGCACTTGGCCTGTTCATCGCCAGCGGCCATCAGCTGTTTGCGGCGGACAATCGCTTCCGGGTGATCTCTGAGCGAAACGCATTTAACCTCTCCAACGAGCCGCCCAAGCGCGAAGAAGTCGGCCCGCCACCGGAGCCACCGAGAAGCGAGGACATCAAGTTGACCGGCATCTTCCGGCACAAGGGTATCGAGCGCGCCGCGATTGCTGTCATCGATCCCAAGAAAAAATCTGAGCCGCCCAAGTACCTCGAACTGGCAGCCGGAGAAAAACAGGGTCACATTGAAATCGTTTCCATCGACAAGAGAACCGGCAAGGTGACACTCAAGGAACTGGGTGCACTGCGAAGCCTTTCGTTTGAGACCGATTCGTTTGCGACATCTGTCTCCAAGGCACCGTCCCGCAGCTCGTCCAAAAGTTCATCCAAGTCATCCAGCTCCCGTTCCTCTTCGGAGGCAGCCAAGCGGGCGGCCGAAATCAAGGCTGCCATCGAGCGCAGAAAACGGGAAGAGGCAGCCAAGCGGACGTCCAGCAGCAGCAGTCGATTCAGCACGGAACAGCGCGAGCAAATGCGAGCCACATACGAACAATTGACACGTGGGAAGAGCGACGCTGAGAAGGCCGAAATCCGCTCGAGATTTCGCGAGCAATTCAGTCGGGGTAGCAGTGATGGTGGCGATCGCGGACGATCCGACTACAGTCGTGGTGGAGACAGTCGCCGGGGTCGCGGTCGTTGATCGCGCTTGGCCAATCGCTCGGCCGTTAAAAAATTCAAAAACAAAAAAAGCGGAGCCGGTCAGCTCCGCTTTTTTGTGAGTCCTGATAATCAGTGCGGTTATTCCGCGATAGAAACCTCAAAGGGTTTACTGGCTTCGACCTTCGGCAGCACCACCTTCAACAGGCCGTTTTTAAATTCTGCCGAGATCTTGGAATTCTCAATCCCGCTCTCCAATTGGAAGGAGCGACTGAACTTGCCGTAGGCGCGTTCGTAGCGGTGACCAAACTCGTTGCTCTCGCTGCGTTCGCCCTTGCGCTCGCCGGATAGCGTCAGCACACCGTCCTCTACTGTGAGGTGAACATCGCCCTTGGTCAGGCCGGGAAGATCAGCGGTCAGCGTATAGGCATCCGTAGACTCAACAATGTCCACCGCCGGGGTCCACGAGCCGGTCTGCGCGGCCTTGGCCAACGCTCCCACCGAATCGTTGAACAGCGTCCCAAACACATCTTCAAACACATTGAGCGGGTTGTCGTTTCGTTTCTTAGTCGTAATCATAATCATTTTCCTTTCTGTTTTAAGTTAACGGTTTCTATCGAACCAACTGCCCCACTAAATGCAACCCTCGTGCCATGCAAATTTCAGCCAAAAAAAGACAAAAAGTGGCTATTTTATGGCAAAAACGACTGAAAAGAGACACATTGACACACTGTTTAATGACGCAAAAAAGGGACATTATGTCCCTATTTTCACGGTTTTGTTCATTCGGTAGGTGGAGGGTCTTTACAGGGGTGGTTCTGCGGGGGCATGGTTTTTCGCGGTGAGCTTGGCTTATTTTTTGAAGCGCGTGGCGATGCTGGTGCCGTTGATTCTGGTGATCAGCTTCCTCGCGTTTTGCCTTGTTCGCGTCGCGCCGGGCGGGCCATTTGACAAGGAACGCGCGCCGGCCTCGCCGGACATCGAGCGTAATCTGAAGGCCAAGTATCACCTCGATGATCCGTTGTGGAAGCAGTACCTGCGTTTCGTTGGAGTTGGCTTTGATGGCGGACTGGTTCGCGGCGACTTCGGCCCGTCGCTCAAGTATCGCAACCACTCAGTCAATGACATCATCGCGCAGGGGTTGCCCGTGTCGTTGTCGCTGGGCTTCGTTTCGTTTGGCTTCGCACTGGGCGTGGGGATCCCACTGGGGATGTGGACGGCGCTGCGCCGGGGGCGTTGGCAGGATCATCTCGGCAGTTTTTTTTCCATCCTCGCAGTGTGCATCCCGGCGTTTGTGTTGGGGCCGATCTTAATCGTGTTGCTTGGCGTCAAGTGGCCGGTGTTCCCGGTTGGGCTTTGGGGGGGGCCGTGGCACGTGATCCTGCCGGCGATCACGTTGGGCACGTACTTTGCCGGCAAGGTCGCCCGCCTGACCCGCGAGGGCATGAGCCAGGCGATGCAACAGGACTTCATCACCACTGCCCGGGCCAAGGGAGTCAGCGAGCGGGCCATCGTGTTTCGGCATGCAGTACGCGAGGGCCTTCTGCCAGTGGTGACGTATAGCGGCCCGCTGTTGGCCGACCTGTTGGTGGGCTCGTTCGTTGTGGAGAACCTGTTTCAGATTCCCGGCATCGGGGTGTTCCTTGTGAACAGCTCGATCAACCGCGACTACACCATGGTGGTCGGGCTTGTGATCCTGTACTCGGTGTTGTTGCTGATGCTGAACCTGTTGGTGGACGTGGTGTATGGGATGCTCGATAAGCGCGTGAACTATGGCTGACGCAACCCCATCCAGCGGCCAAGCGCTTGAGCTGGGCGAGTCGCCCAACCGTCGCGCTTGGCTTCGTTTCCGAAGCAACCGCCCGGCGATGGTGGCCTCGGTTTTCTTGATTGGCCTTGTGTTGCTTGCGGTCTGTTGGCCTTGGGTGTCCGACCTTGGCAACCAGCACAGTGACGCACAGTTCGCCGAGCCAAGTGCCGGACACTGGTTTGGCACCGATGTGCACGGGCGCGACCTGTTCGGCCGCGTGATGGCCGGCACGCGGATCTCGCTGCTGGTTGGCCTCGTCGGCGCGTTGGTGAGTCTGGTAATCGGCGTACTTTGGGGGGCGACTGCCGGCCTGCTTGGCGGGCGTTGGGACAACTGGATGATGCGTACCGTTGACGTGCTCTACTCGTTGCCGTCGATCATCTTCGTGATCGTCATCATCACGACGCTTGAGGGTGTGGTTCAGGGCTGGGTCGAGTCTGCGTTCGGCGGGGACGGCGGCGAAACCGCGCGGCATCTTTTGTTGTACGCCGGACTGGGCGCGGTGTCGTGGCTGACCATGGCGCGCATCGTACGCGGACAGGTGTTGGCGTTGCGAGAGCAGCAGTTTGTCGAGGCGGCACGATCGCTTGGCCTCGGTACGTGGACGATCCTGTGGCGGCACATTTTGCCCAACGTGTTCGGTGTGGTAATCGTCTACCTGACGCTGACGCTACCGGCGGTGGTGCTGTATGAGTCGTTCCTAAGCTATCTAGGGCTGGGCATCCAGCCGCCACAGGCGAGTCTGGGCTCGCTGATCGCCGAGGGTGCGGCGCAAATCAATCCGGTACGCGTTTACTGGTGGATGATCGTGTTCCCTGCCGGCGCTCTCGCGGCGTTGCTCATGGCGCTGAACTTCCTCGGCGACGGCCTGCGTGATGTCTTTGATCCCAAGTCCACCAACGAACGCTGACAAACCAAGCGCTTGGTCAAGCGTCAATCGTGCGTGGATCGATTATGGCTCCTCGGTTGAGTTGAGTTGATCGCTGGTCATGGCGCCCCGGCTGAGGAGGAGGTCGATGATGATTTGATCCCCCCAGCCGATGGCATCGTCGAGCACCGTGTTGCCGTATCTATCCATGATGTTCACGTCGATCTCGCTATTGATGAGGTAAATGACCACTTTCTTGTGGTGATACAACGCTGCACGGTGCAACGCGGTATCCTGCCACTCACCAACCTTGGCGTTCTTGTTCACACCCGCCTCGATAAGTTGCGTCACCAACTTGAGGTCTCCGCTCTCCGCCGCCCGGTGCAACCTCACCACATCGCTTTGAGGGAGTTCAGGAAGCTCGGAACATCCCAACAAAAAAATGGTGGTGAAGACGATTAGGGCGGTGTTTTTCATCAAGATGTATTTTTTGCGAATGTTCCTGATCAGTCCTGTATTGAGTTTTGTCTCTCCAGTTCTTCGGAGTGAATGAATTTAATTTTCAAGCGCCCCCCATCCATCACGAAGTAGGCGTTCTCCAGCCAGTGAAATTTGAGGACAGATTTTTTTCCATCCTCTGTTTTTGAAACGAATGTCCCCACGTTTTTGTAGCTGATATGGGCGGAACGATGGTCGGTGGAGATTTCAAAATCTGAAAGCTGCCAATCGTTTGAGAGCGTCGCTTCCGAATGTGTACTTTCGATAAATTCGAAAAAATCATTGCGGGACATATGCTGGCCCGCCTCGTAGATGTGAAAGTCATCGGTGATCAAATCCCGAAACGATTCTCGGTTGTACACTTCAAAATCCACATTTCGAAAAAACTCGTGCAGAACACGTTCCGCATCTGTTTTTGACACACGATCCATCGTGGCGCAGCTAGCCAACATCGCCACCGCCGTTATGCAGAGTATCTTAAGATAAACTTTCATCGTTCACTCCTGGGTCATTGTCCGTTGGGTAGTTCATAAAAAACACGCTCGTTCACTCTTTGGTAACCACTCGATTGGTAAAGTTTTTGCGCACCTATGTTGTTTGTCGTAGTCTCAACCAAAATACTCTTGGATTGGGTTTCAATTCCGAATGATTTGATCTCCTTAAGTAACTGGGTTCCGATTCCCAATCCCCGGGCGGTCTCGGTGACGAAAAGATCATTTAGAATCCATATCCGTTTTGCCGAGACGGACGAGAAACTCGGATAAAGCTGGGCGAACCCCAAACACCGGTTATCCGGAGTGCAGGCACAAAAAATGACCGACTCCGCTTGGCTCAAGCGTTCGGCAATGAAATCTTTCGCCAAGGCCGGATCACTTGGTTGGCCATAAAAAACCCGGTAGGCATCAAACAACTCTGCAAGTCGCCCAACATCACCGGCTGTGGCTTTTCGGATCGTCACATCCATTTTGAGTTCATCAATTGCGGCGGATAAAATTGACCACCCCGTTCACCAACCTCGCGGCCTCGTTTTCGATGTGCACATTGTGCCCACTTTTTGAAATGACAATCCATGCTTTGTCCGGGGATTTTATCCGGCTAAAAAAGGGCGCAAGTTGATCAACAGGAGCGTACGGATCGTGAACCCCGTTGATTAGCAACGTAGGTGTGTTGATTTTTTTTGGGTCCAGTTGCTGCCATTGGTCGATCCTCTTCCAGTCGACCAAAACTGGATCGTGCTTTAGGCACGCGGACACATAGGCATCGATAACTGCCTTGGGCGTTTGGCCGGTCATGAATCCGTCCGAGGACCACTCGACGGAGTTCGATTTTCTGGGGGGATCGACGAGCGCCTTGTCCGCGCGGATCGCATCTTGATTGATATTGTTGAGGGAAGAGATGGGATAGCCAAATAGGATCACTTCCGATACCAGTTCAGGATTCTTTTGAACAATCAACTGGGAATGAAGTGACCCCAGCGAATAACCGAACAAAGAGAGTTTGTTTTTTTTTGGGTGACGAGCCGCCACCCATTCCAAAAGTTTTGCCACATCGCCAGCCGCTTTTTCCGGAGTGTTCCAACCGGTCTTGTCTCGTGGTGTGTTGCCGAAGCCACGGAGATCGATCGCATAAACCGTGAATCCCCTGGCGACAAATGCATCCATGAAAGAAATATTTTTTGATTCAAGCTGCAGGTCAAAATTGGGCAGCGCACTGATCGTTCGCCCATGGATCAAAACGAGAACATCTTCGGTTTTTTCGGCCCGCTTCTCATAAACGGCGAAAGCGTGATCGTTCAACTCAACCCGATGTTGGATCAACGCCTTGGCGGCAGGTGAAGCGGCATAGACTGCATTCACACAAAGAGAAGTTAAGATGATCGCCAGTATTTTTTTCATACTTAAAAACAGAAATCAGTCGGTGTTCCCCGGTAGCCTCAACAGCCAGTATTGTTTTGGCAATCATTTAAAAAAATCCGTTTCACAGGGCGCTTCAGCGTTCTTTGTAATCCGGAACGCGCTTGGCCAAGCGGAGGCATTATGTTGAGACCACGGAAGGCACGGAATACACGGAATAGATCCTGCCCATCCTGTGCATCCATGTTCAAAAGGACACTTGCGAAAGGTAACTGAAGGGGAAGAAAAAGAGATGGTCGGGACGGGGGGATTTGAACCCCCGACCTCCTAGTCCCGAACCAGGCGCGCTACCAAGCTACGCTACGTCCCGACCAAGGGGCCGGGAAGTCTGCCGATGGTCAGGCGGCTTGGCAACTGGTTTTTCTCGGTGGTGTCGTCCGCCGGATTCTCCGCTTGGCCAAGCGTCGCCGTTGACCTCGGGCGTCCGGGGGTTTAAAGATGCCGGCCCTAAATGAATGAGAATATTCGCAAGCTGCTGATTCTTCAGGATCGGGACATGAAGTTCACCCGGCTCGAGGACGAACTGGAGTCGCTGGATCCGGAACGCGAATCCGCCCGGCGTGAGAGCGTGAATCGCCAGCAGGTACTTGAGCAGGCCAAGCAGCACATGATCCAATTGGAGGTGCGCCGCAAGGATTTGGATAACGATGTTGAGTCCAAGAAGGAGCAGATGCACAAGTACGCCCAGCAACAGCTCGAGACCCGCAAGAACGAGGAGTACACCGCACTGGGCCGGGAGATCGAGCATGTGAAGGAGGCGATCTCCAAGATCGAGGATGAGGAGCTGGAGTTGATGGAGGAGATCGACGACTACAAGCCGAAGATTGAGGAGGCCAAGGCGGTGGCCGAGGAGGCCAAGGCGCACGAGGCCAAGGCGCTGGCGGATTTCGACGAGCGGGAGAAAAACATCGAGAAGGAACTAGACGAACTAGAGGAGGAGTTGAATACCCTCTCCGGCGAACTGGACGCCAAACTGGTCAAACACTACGAGCGTCTGCGGG
>MDTD01129028.1_pt1 | contig 10185 bp, 14 predicted proteins | sample 811221 | NCBI WGS metagenome assembly MDTD01 (sample SAMN05326646, study PRJNA326480) | marine metagenome | isolation source: seawater | place: Pacific Ocean: South West | collected 2011
AAAATGGTATATTAAGAGTGCGTTTCAATTAAGTGTGATACGCAGCCCTGTTGGGAAGCCCTCTTTTTGGGGGCTTCCGTTATTTTTGCCTACTTAGCTTCTGATAAGATGTCTAAAGTATCTCCCCAAACAATATCCGGTATATAAGCAATTAAATATGAACAACCTTGCTCTTTAAATTGATTGATAGTATTAAATACTTCATCCCTCGTTCCAATTAAAGGACGATCGTAATAATAATCTTCAGGTATATTTGTATATTCTGCAAGTTTACGTATTTTTGAATCTAAGTCATTTTTATCTTTACCAATAAGAACATTAGTATGAAGAGTTCTACCGATTTCTTTAAAATCACGTTCTTCATTAAGACAGTGTTCTTTTAATATTTGTGATTTATGTTTAAAACCATCAACATCTACATCCCAGTTTCCATAATCACCGTACTTAGCTAGAAGTTTAAGTGTAACTTTTTCACCACCTCCACACACCCAAAGTGGTGGATAGGGTTTTTGTAGTGGTTTAGGCTGGTTGATTGCTCCATTAATTTGATAATACTTCCCTTCAAAACTTGGAGATTCCTCAGTGGTCATCAATTTATATATTATCAGTGACTCTTCAAGCATTTTTAATCTTACTCCAGCTGATGGATATTCATATCCATATGCATTGTATTCATGATCATACCAACCAGCACCAATAGCATATTCAAGACGACCACCAGACAATACATCAATATTAGAAGCTACTTTTGTTAAGTAAGCTGGGTTTCTATATGAGTTACAAGTACACATTTGACCCAATCTTACTTTGGAAGTTTTTTGTGATAAAGCTGACATTAGAGTCCAACATTCATATGTTGGATCTTGAGTAGGTTTAGGGACTGTATGAAAATGATCATATACCCATATTGATTCATAATTCAAATTTTCTATTTTAGAGGCAACATTTAATATGGTTTTCCATTGTTCGTTAATATCTATACTGTTTAAATCCATTCGCCACCCTTGTGGGATGAATGCTCCAATTTTCATATATTTATTATAGTTTTTTATTATTACGACGTTTTAAAAGACTAAGAAGATCTGAAATATCTTCTCTCTCTGTTCTACTATTTAAATACTTAATACCAGAGATAAAAAATACGATGCTTGATATAAAAATAAGAAAACTGTTAAGAATTTTTACTACAGCTGTATTTTTACAAACTACTTCATTCATTCTTAAATTCTTTTCACTGTACTCGATATTATTAATTAATATGTCAAATATTGATCCACAGTTTAATTTGAATTCTTGGTATTTAAATCTCGAAACTCCTACAAATTCAATTTCTACATCATCTACGAGATAAATAAAAGTAAACATATATATTAAAAATAAAATTATTAATAAATATTTTTTATTATTCATAAACTAAATACACTTTACATTATGGATGAAATAACTTTAATAGAAAATCAGCTAAAAAGAATGCGCTCAATGAATAAGTTTTATCATAAACAATTCTTAATAGATGTTCGTCTATTCTTTTTTTTAGGAACAGGATCATTAATAGCGTGCTTAAATATTGTAGAAATTAACTATGTTTTACCTCTTATTTCGCTGTTTGGTAGCGTAATTCTTGCTTTTCATGCTTATTATCTTATTTTTTCAAGGAATTATTCTGAATATTTAGAAAAAAAGCTAAATATTCTCTTAAATAAAGATGTATATATTACCCATAAATTAGAAAACAAATATTTTTTTCCAATTCAAGATAAAAAAATAGTTGTAGCAAAACTCGGTAATGACTTTTCCTGGTTTAGTTTTGTAACCCTGTTTATTACTTTTTACGGAATTTCTTTACATGTATACGGAATGTACAATATTTTCACTACATTAAATAGCATTAATTTTTTTCTGTTTATAATATTTGTTACAATTGTAACCTTCATAGTAGGTTATTGGTGGTTCATTAATAATGAAGGTGAATCAAGATTAAAAAAAATATATGACGAATAAATTTAAAAATTTTGATGGTGACAATTTAGATAATTATCTTGGTCATGAAATGATTGAAATAAAAGAAAATTTTGTTAAGTCTAAATTAAAAGTAAAAGATTATCACAAACAACCAATGGGACTTGTTCATGGTGGTATATATTCGACACTAGCAGAAACGATATGTTCTTATGGTGCAAACTTTTTAGTTGAGGGAAACTTTGTAGGAGTTAATAACAACACTGATTTTTTGTCAAGCGTCCAAAACGGTGAAATAATTTGTATAGCTGAGCCAGTAAAAATCGGAAGATCATATCAACTTTGGGAATGTAAAATGTACCATGATGAAGAATTATGTGCTGTATCAAAAGTAAGACTTAGAAAAATTGGATAATGAAGTTACTCATATTTGGTCTTTTATTTACAACATGCACTTCAAGTTCTAATTTAAACCCAGATTGTTGGAAAACACAAAATGATAAATGTACTGAACAAGAAAGAGTCAATACAAAAAATATAAACATTGGTAATGTAGGGGGTGCAGGAGGTTAGGTGAAAAAATATTTAGTTCTTTTTTTATTATTTTCCTTTTGTATATCAAATAATGAATCCCAAATAATACCTTTAGAAACTACTACTAGTACAACGATAGGAGATCAAATGAGTGACAAAATATATAATGCCCAGCCAAATATGGAAATAGATGTAAGTAAATCCTATACCGCTTTAATTAAAACTAATTTAGGGGATATGACTGTGGAGTTTTTTATTGATGATGCACCAATGACAGTTAATAATTTCATTACTCTTTCAAATGATGGTTATTATGACAGTGTGATTTTTCATAGAGTTATTTCTGGGTTTATGATCCAGGGTGGGGATCCATCTGGGACCGGCCATGGCGATTATGGGAAATATCCAGGATATGAGTTTGAAGATGAATTAAACAATCAAAGGCCATATGAAAAGGGAATTTTAGCTATGGCTAATAGAGGTCCTAACACAAATGGAAGTCAATTTTTTATTATGCACGAAGATTACCCGCTTCCTTATAGCTACACAATATTTGGCCAAGTTGTAGATGGATTTGATGTTATTGATAAGATTGCATCTGTCGAAACTGACTCAGCTGACAAACCAACAACAGATGTTGTTATAAATACAGTTGAAGTTACAGAGAATTAAAATACTTTATAGTTTTCTTGCTAAATACTCCACCTGGCACACCGGTTGAGTTTTTTAAAAGGTACTTTTTTACAAAGAGTTCTTTTGAAAGATTTTTAATATAATTTTCTGAATAATTTAATTTTTTTGCTAAAAATAACGAATAATTATTGTGATTTGACTTGATATAGAAGTCATAAACGTATGCATATTGAAACATTAACTCATTACGATTTAAAGTATCTCTCGTATTTATATTCTTTACGAATTTTTTAACATCAATTTTGTTGAAGTTTTTATTACCTGTTTGCTGAATAAAGTATTTATTGTCTACATCCGCTAAGTTAGATATTTGTTTTTGTGCATTTTTGTTCAAACTGTATATATTCAATTTTCTTATATCTATAGAACTAATTGCATTTCTAGATTTTGATGAAATTTTAATTGATGTATTTTGTAATTGATATTCATTTATGAAATCGTACGTAAGTTCTACAATATAATTACCATTTACATTAGATAATGTATATAAAATTTTTGAATTGCTAAATTTTATATTATTTTTCATAAAATCATTTTATTAGGATTATTTATAAATATTTTTAATTAATTATGAACTTCAGAGTTACGTGTAAGAGATATTATTATTAAATCATGAATGTTGACATTACATTACCTGATGGTTCAGTAAGAAAGTATGAATCTCCTGTTACTGGTTATCAGATAGCTAAAAGTATAGGCCCTAGGTTACTCAAAGATGCTATTTGCGTAGAAATAGATAATAAATTTCGAGATTTAACTTTTGAAATAGTAGAAAATAAAAATTTAAGAATTGTAACTACAAAAGATCTTGATGCATTACATATACTCAGACATTCTTCAGCACATATACTTGCTCAAGCGGTAATAAATTTATACCCAGGAGCTCAATTTGGTGTGGGCCCAAGTATAGAAAATGGTTTTTACTATGATTTCCTTTTTGAAAAACCTATCAAAGAAAATGAACTTGAAAATATTGAAAAAGAAATGAAGAGGATAGCTAAAAGTTCTCAAAGTTTTGTTAGAACTGAAATTTCAAAAAAAGAAGCCATAAAAATATTCAAAAATCAAAATTTAAAATTAGAATTAATTGAATCAGCTGAATCTAATGAAGGTGTTGGCAAAGAAGTTGTATCAACATATACAAATAATGAGTTCGTTGATTTGTGCATGGGCCCGCATGTTCCGAATACTAACCTTTTAAAACATTTTAAACTTACAAAAATTTCAGGAGCTTACTGGCGTGGTGATGAATCAAATGTACAACTTCAAAGAATTTACGGTACTTCATGGTTTACAAAACAAGATTTAGATCAATACTTAACTCAACAAGAAGAAGCTGAAAAGAGAGATCATAGAAAATTAGGTAATGAACTCGATTTATTCACATCAAGTGAAGAATTAGGTTCTGGTAATTTTTTATGGAAACCAAAAGGAGCTGTATTGAGAGATGTCATTGAATCGTACAGTAAGAAAGCACATATTCAAAATGGTTATTCTTTAGTTAATACTCCACATATAGGGAAATCCGTTCTATGGGAGACATCTGGTCATTTAGAACACTATAGCGAAAATATGTTTCCAGCTATAAATCATGAAGAAAATAATGAAACTTATTATTTAAAGCCGATGAACTGTCCTTTCCACATACTTGTTTATAAAAGCGATTTACATTCATACAAAGAATTGCCTTTAAGATATTTTGAATTTGGATCTGTATATAGATATGAAAAAACTGGAGTTCTTCATGGGCTTCTTAGACTCAGAGGGTTTACTCAAGATGATGCACACATATTCTGTACTACTGAACAAATAAATGATGAAGTTAAAACTCTTCTTTCATTTTCCGTAAATTTATTAAGTAGCTATGGTTTGACTGAAATTGAAGCCGATTTGTCTACAAAGCCAAAAAAATACATTGGGAGTGATAATGACTGGGATATTGCTACAAACAGTCTCAAGCAATCATTATCAGATTTAGAAGTACCATTCCAAACTGCAGAAGGTGAAGGAGCATTTTATGGTCCAAAAATTGATTTACATGCAAAGGATGCTATTGGTAGGAGATGGCAGTTAAGTACAATTCAGATTGATTTTGCACAACCGGAAAATTTTGATATTGAATATGTTAATTCTGATAATAAAAAATCGCGTCCAGTAATGATACATAGAGCTCTTTTAGGTTCTGTTGAACGATTTACAGCTGTTTTACTTGAACATTATGCGGGAAATTTACCAGGTTGGCTTTCTCCAATACAAGTAGACATACTTACTATTGGTGATGTAAACGATTATGCTGAAAGAATAATAAATGATTTAAATTCATTCAGAGTTAATTTAGATAATAGAAATACCCGACTTGGTGAAAAATTACATAATTCTGAAAAATCAAAAACACCTATCCAAATAATCATTGGTGAGAAAGATTCAACAAACAACACCATGGCTTTCAATATTTATGGGAAAGAAAACATGAAGGATGTAGATTATAAAAAAGCTATCAGCAATATTAAGAAATCATTAAAAGAACCGGAGTTTAGTTTAAATGGTTGACGGAATTGAAATTGATAAAGATATTGCTGAAGAAGCGCTACTCCCTGAAGATTTAAACTCCTTAGCAGTAGGGAGTTATGTTGTTCCAGATCCAAGTAATAGACGAAAATATCCTTATGTTGTGATAGTAGTTATTTTATTAACTTTTCTAACATCATTAATAATTGATTTTGTTTCGTTTACACCCGTTTTTATTATTTTAAGTTTTATTGCGTTTTTATTATTTTTTGTTGACAATAAATTTAATATTCAACAACAAGAAGTAATAGAAAAAATTACTAATAATATCGCACATTCAATTGGATATTACTCAATCGCATTGACATTTCAATTCACGACAAGAAAACTATTAACACCTGTTTGGACAGTAATTGTATATTCTCACGAAAATCCACCCAGAAATAAAACAATTATCGAAATAAGTGCTTTTAGTGGAAAAGTAATAACTGAACCGTATACTGAAAAATTAAATGCTTGAGAAATACTTTAAAAATGCTTCTGAAGCATTTGCGGTTCCATTTATAAAAATTCTTAAATATTTTAATTTAAAACCTAATACAGTATCAATTTTTGGTCTGGTCGTCATTATTTCAGGATCATATTGTTTTTATCTTGAAAATAGAGTACTTGGCATTATATTAATTTTCTTAGGTAGTGCTATAGATGGTCTTGATGGTCCTTATGCAAGACAAATGAATTTAGTTAGTGAAAAAGGTGCAATTCTAGATTCACTTATAGATAGGATAGGGGAATTAATTATTTGGAGTGTTGTTGGCATTTCATTTACCAACAATGATATTGAAATCTTTACAATATTCGCCATAGTTGTATCATCTAATTTAATTCCATACATGCGCGCAAAATCTGAATATTACGGTTTGTTAAATAAAAAAGGTTTAGCTGCCAGACCAGAAAGAGTAATATTTGCAGTATTATTTATGTTTTTTGATTTTAACTTTTCTTATGTTTATATTTTCGCTGTTGTAACGTGGATAACCGCAATCCAAAGATTTATATATTTATACCAATATTTATCAAAATGAAATTTTTAATAATTAAGTCTGTTCATGTGTTCTTAAGAAATTTTAGTTTAAGAACTATATTGTTTATATCATATCCAATTGGATTCTTTTACTATTTACTTACGCCTATAAGCAACATCAAGCTTAACAATCGAAAAAAAAATATAGAAAATTACTCTCCATTAAAAGTAAAAATTAATTATGTAAAATATTGGATTGAAACTATTTGGTTATCTAACGAAGGTTACAGTTCACAAATCTATTCAAATGTAGAAATTATTAACGAAGATGAAATCAAAAAATTACATAAAAACTATAGTTCATTCATTATTGCACTACCACATATGGGCAATTGGGAATTTGCTATACCTATGGGTAAACCATTAAGTCTTAATCTTTTAGCTGTTGCAGAGCCACTTTCAGATCAACGTATACTCGAATGGTTCACTAACTTAAGAGAATCACTAGGTTGCAAAATAATATTAGGTGGTAAAGGGCAAAATACATATCAGCAGATAAGTAAATATTTAGATGAAGGCCATCACGTTTGTTTGCTTGCAGATAGGCACGTTGGACAAAGTGGAGTAGGTGTAGAGTTTTTTAATCAATTAGCTGCCTTTCCCAAAGGACCTGTAGCGTTATCTTTAGATAAACAAATACCTATTATTGCTGCTGCATTTTTAAAGATAGACAATGAATATAAACTTGTATTTGGAAAACCTTTTATTGTTCCACATTTTGAAAATGATGCTCAAAGCATACAACATGGATTGAAAGTATTAAGCAAAGAGATGGAAAAACTTATTTTATTAGATCCTAATCAATGGCACTCAATTCAACCAGTTTGGACTAGTGAGTATTAAAGTACTTTTATTGACCCCTTATTCATTTCAAAAATATGGGGGAGTTCAAAATCAAATCAATCTTATTGAAAAATATCTAACTTCCCAACATAAATTTGAAGTTAAAGTTTTTGCTTACGGTAAAACAGAGTCATTAGATTCAAATAAAATTTTTAATATTCCTTTTAATTCATCTATTTCATCAGTACTACTTTTTCCAAATAGAAAATTGTTACTTGAGTATATAAATTGGGCTGATGTGGTTCATGTACATGAACCATTTGTTCCATTATTATTTTGGAGACTACCAAAGAGTAAAAAATATATATTTACTCATCATGCATCTTTAAATCTGTTTGTGACGAAAATTTTAAAAATTATATATAAATTCATAAATCATAACAGTGTAAGTACTTATGTAAGCGAATCAGCTGAATCAAACGCACTCTCATTAAATAGAAATCCTGTATTGATTCCTAACATGATAGAAATAAATAAAAATAAATCATTAAATAATATTGAAGGTTATTTATTTATTGGACGGCAAGAAAAAAGAAAAAATTATGATTTCTTTTTAAAGTTATCACGTCATAAATTATTTAGTAACAAATTATTTTATTCAATAACAAATAAAGTTACTTCAGATAAGAATATTTTTACTTATATAAATCCATCAGAAAAATTAAAAACTGAAATATTCAAAAAAACAAATATTTACCTTGCTCTAAATACAAAAAGTGAAAGTTTTGGAATAACTTTAATAGAAGCGGTGAATAATGGCAATCTCGTTATTTCAAGTGATTTAAAATCTTTTGTTAACGTTTTACCAAACTCACATATTGTTTATAAAAATAAAGATTTTAATTCGTTGTGTAATGTATTGAATAACATTAATTCAAAAGATTTAATTACTCTGTTTAATAAACAATATAAAGATATTCAAATCTATGAATTACAGGAAAATATGAAGAAGTTCGTTTTATTATATTCAAACATATGATGTACTATTAAATATATGAAAATTGAGTCTACAAATAAGGTTAAAAAAGGCCTCGCAGAAATGCTTAAAGGTGGGGTCATCATGGACGTTGTTAATGCTGAACAAGCAAAAATTGCTGAAAAAGCTGGAGCGGTAGCTGTGATGGCTTTAGAGAGAATTCCTGCAGATATAAGAGCTGACGGAGGAGTAGCAAGAATGTCATCTGTCAGTGTGATTCAAGAAGTTATGGATTCAGTATCCATACCTGTTATGGCTAAAGCAAGAATCGGTCATTTTGTTGAAGCACAGATGTTAGATTCATTAGGTATTGACTTTATTGATGAATCTGAAGTCCTCACACCAGCCGACGAAGTCAATCATATTAATAAACATAGTTTTAAAGCACCATTTGTATGTGGCGCTACTGGATTGGGTGAAGCAACAAGAAGAATAGCTGAAGGTGCCTCAATGATTAGAACAAAGGGCGAAGCTGGTACTGGAAATGTTGTAGAAGCTGTAAGGCATATGAGGACCATTACAAATGAGTTAAACGAAGTAATTGCATGTGATGAACATGAGATAGTTGCATTAAGTAAAAAATTCAGAGCTCCACTTAATGTTTTAGAAGATATCAAAGAACTTAACAAATTACCAGTAGTTAATTTTGCAGCTGGAGGTATCGCAACTCCAGCAGATGCTGCATTAATGATGCAACTAGGTTGTGATGGTGTTTTTGTTGGGTCTGGGATTTTTAAAAGTGGAGATCCTTCTGAAAGGGCTGAGGCAATCGTTATAGCAACTACTAACTTCAAAGATCCTAAAATTTTATCTGAAGTATCAAAAGACCTTGGTGAACCCATGGTTGGTATAAATATTGATACCTTATCTGAGGAAGAGAAATTAGCTAAAAGAGGTTGGTAATTGAAAGTTGGAATACTTTCATTCCAAGGCAGCTTTTTTGATCATGCAAAGAGTATATCCAAGATTGGTTTTCACCCACTATTAATTAAACAATCTAAACATTTAGATTCTATAGATGCTCTAATTCTTCCCGGTGGAGAATCTACAGCAATGAAAAAGATTAACGAATTTAGTGGTTTACTTAAAAATTTAGATCAGATTATCAAAGATGGAGTACCTACTTTATCTACTTGTGCTGGAACGATACTTTTAGCTAAAGAGGTCATTGGTGGTGAAGAGACTATTCCAAATATAGATATTGAAATAACAAGAAATGCATATGGTAGACAGTCAGAGTCATTTGAAGGCAGTGTTAAGTTTTTTGATAACCAAGATATTTATTGTTTCATTAGAGCACCAAAAATATCTAAAATTTTATCTGACGAAGTTAATATTATTGCTGAACACAATGATGAAATTGTCGGTGTTGCTCAAAATAATATAGTTGCACTTACATTTCATCCTGAATTAAATAATGACGATTATTATTTAAATTGGTTAAAAGATTTTATCCAGGAAGGGAAAAATGTCAGGTCACTCTAAATGGTCAACCATCAAAAGAAAGAAGGGAGCCAATGATGCAAAAAGAGGTAAATTATTTGCAAAATTAATTAAAGGAATAGAGGTAGCTGCTAAAAATGGTGGT
>MDTD01069128.1_pt1 | contig 10184 bp, 8 predicted proteins | sample 811221 | NCBI WGS metagenome assembly MDTD01 (sample SAMN05326646, study PRJNA326480) | marine metagenome | isolation source: seawater | place: Pacific Ocean: South West | collected 2011
GGCCGACAGCATGGACCGCTATCCGCACGAATTCTCCGGCGGCCAGCGCCAGCGCATCTCCATCGCCCGTGCCCTCATCACCCGGCCGGACCTGATCGTCGCCGATGAGCCCGTTTCGGCGCTGGACGTGTCCATCCGCGCCCAGATCCTCGACCTGTTCGCCGAACTGAATGACAAGCTGAAACTGGCCTACCTGTTCATCACCCATGACCTGACGGTTGCCCGCGCCATCACCGACGAGGTCATGGTCATGCATGACGGCCGGATCGTGGAGCGCGGCCGCACCGCCGATGTCCTGTCGAACCCGGTGCATGAGGCCACGCGCGCGCTGGTCGATGCAGCGCCGGACCTGGAACGGGCAATTGCGCGCAGGCTTGAACGGGCCTGACCTCAGGTGGCGCCGGGCGTCTCGTTGAGCTTTTCGATGGTCCGGCGGATCACGCCGGCCTCCCGTTCGTCGAGGTCGTGATCGGATCGCGCGATGGCTTCCATGTGCTCCACCAGCGCCTTCTTGCGCTCGTAGGACATGGACTGGAACACTTCCGCCGCCTGCCGGCCGGTGGTCTCGTAGCCGTATTCGTGAAGGTAGCGCACCACGTCGGGGAAACTCTCCGGCCCGATGCCGAATGCCTCCTCGGCAATGCGCTTGAGCATGTCCATCTCGACCTCTTCCACCTTGCCGTCAGCCAGGACGACACGGAACAGGAGAAGCAGTTCGGCCGTGATCGTCGGGTCGTGCGCCACCTTGCGGACCGCAGGGTCGCCTTCGAAAAACGTCACCAGTCTGTCAATGATGCTCGGTGCCATGGCAGGCCTTCCCCCTCCAAAGGGCTTGATCGTCAACCTGGCACCGATGGTAGCCGCTGATTTCGCTTGCGCAAGATCGTTCGCCATGCTGCAAACCGGCGCGCCCGCGCATCGCGGCCTGGAAGTCCCCATGATCGAACTCTCGCTCGAAATCGCAGCCCTTCTCGCACTGGCCGCCTTCCTGGCCGGCTTCATCGATGCCATTGCTGGCGGCGGCGGCCTGATCACCGTTCCCGCCCTCCTTCTGGCCGGCTTCGACCCGGTCGTTGCGCTTGGCACCAACAAGCTGCAAAGCCTGTTCGGTTCGGGCTCCGCGACGCTCGCCTATGCAGCGAAGGGCCACGTCCACCTGCGCCGGCAATTGCCCGCTGCCGTGGCCTCGTGCCTCGGCGCCGTGGCTGGCGCCATGCTTGCGACCGTGCTCCCGGATACGGTGCTCAAGACCGTCCTTCCGGTTCTGCTCGTTGCCATCGCGCTCTATTTCGCCTTCAAGCCGTCGCTCTCCGACATCGACCGGGCCGAGCGCATCGGCCCCTTCCTGTTTTCGCTGACCGCCGTGCCGCTGATCGGCTTCTATGACGGCGTGTTCGGTCCCGGCACCGGTTCCTTCTTCATGCTGGCCTATGTCGGACTGGCCGGCTATGGCGTGCTGAAGGCCACTGCCCACACCAAGGTGATGAATTTCGCCTCCAACATCGGTGCCTTCGCCGCCTTCGCCGCCGTCGGCGTCATTGCCTGGAAGGCCGGTCTCGTCATGGGCGTGATGCAGTTCGCCGGCGCGCGCCTCGGCGCCCATTTCGCCATGCGGAACGGGGCGCGTATCATCAAGCCACTGCTCGTGGTGAGCTGCACCATATTGGCGGTCCGGCTCGTCATGGACCCGGCCAATCCGCTGCGCGCACTGCTTCCATGAGCCGACGCACATCGGCTGTGCGGCGATTGTGTACACGCGGAGCATGTTGCGCCGCCCCCAGCTTGGTCTAGATTGCATGAGAGGAACCTGATGACGGGGAGGATGACATGGATGCAAGCGTCGACATGAGCGCAGGCCAGTTCGAGTTGAACGAGGACCAGCGCGCCATTCAGGACATGGCCCGCTCCTTCGCCGAAGACCGCGTGGCGCCGCATGCGCTGGAATGGGACAAGGCGCGCCACTTCCCCGATGACGTGATCCGCGAGACCGGGCCGCTCGGCTTCGGCGGCATCTACGTGCGCGAGGATGTCGGCGGCTCCGCCCTGTCCCGTCTCGATGCCGTTCTGGTCTTCGAGGCGTTGTCTACCGCCTGCCCGGCCTTTTCGTCCTTCATTTCCATTCACAACATGGCGGCCTGGATGATCGACCGCTTCGGCAACGAGGAGCAGCGCCAGCGCTTCCTTCCGAAGCTGACGTCGATGGAACTCCTCGCAGGATACTGCCTGACCGAACCGGGATCGGGCTCCGACGCTGCGGCGCTCAAGACGAAAGCGGTTCGCGATGGCGACCATTACGTGCTCAACGGCGCCAAGCAGTTCATTTCCGGCGCCGGCGCCAACGACGTCTATGTCGTCATGGTGCGCACCGGTGGCGACGGCCCGTCCGGCATTTCCACCATCGTGGTGGAAAAGGACACGCCGGGCCTGTCCTTCGGCGCGCCGGAAAACAAGATGGGCTGGCACATGCAGCCCACTGCCCAGGTGATCTTCGACAATTGCCGCGTGCCGGTGGAAAACCGCCTGTCCGACGAGGGCATGGGCTTTCGCATCGCCATGGCGGGGCTGGACGGCGGCCGGCTCAACATCGCCGCCTGCTCGCTGGGCGGGGCCACGTCGGCCATCGAGAAGGCGGTGCAATATGCCGCCGAACGCCAGGCCTTCGGCAAGGCGATCAACCAGTTCCAGGCACTCCAGTTCAAGCTGGCCGACATGGAGATCGAGCTTTCGGCCGCCCGGCAACTGCTCTACACCGCCGCTTCCAAGCTGGACCGCAAGAGCCCGGATGCCTCCAAGTGGTCGGCCATGGCCAAGCGCTTCGTCACCGACGCCGGTTTCGGGATCGTCAATGACGCCCTCCAGATCCACGGCGGTTACGGCTATCTGCACGACTACGGGATGGAGAAACTGGTGCGTGACCTGCGGGTTCACCAGATCCTTGAAGGCACCAACGAGATCATGCGCATGATCGTCGCCCGCCACATGATCGGGCGCTGACCGGCCAACCGCGACGGAGGAGAAACCAGACATGACCACGATTGCATTCATCGGCCTTGGCAACATGGGCAATCCCATGGCCGCCAATCTCGTCAAGGGCGGTCACCAGGTGCAGGGTTTCGATCTCGTGCCCGAGAACCTCAAGGTGGCGCGCGACAATGGCGTCACCGTCATGGCGAACGCGGCGGCTGCCGTGCGCGAGGCGGATGTCATCATCACCATGCTGCCGGCCGGCAAGCACGTGCTTTCGGTCTACAATGACATCGTGGCAGCGGCCGATCGTGCCGCCCTGTTCATCGATTCCTCCACCATCGACGTGGAATCCGCACGCAAGGCCCACGCCATTGCCGAGGCCGCGGGCATGCAATCCCTGGATGCGCCGGTATCGGGCGGCGTTGGCGGCGCGCAGGCCGCAACGCTGACCTTCATGTGCGGCGGATCGGAAGCCGCGTTCAAGCGCGCCGAGCCCTATCTGGCGCTGATGGGCAAGAAGGCGGTCCATTGCGGCGACGCCGGCAATGGCCAGGCGGCCAAGATCTGCAACAACATGATCCTCGGCATCTCGATGATTGGCGTCGGCGAGGCCTTCGCCCTGGCCGAGAAGCTGGGCCTTTCGCATCAGGCCCTTTATGACGTGGCGTCCACGTCGTCAGGCCAGTGCTGGTCGCTCACCACCTATTGCCCGGTTCCCGGCCCCGTCCCCTCTTCGCCTGCCAACAATGGCTACAAGCCCGGTTTCGCGGCCGCGCTCATGCTCAAGGATCTGCGCCTGGCCCAGGAAGCGGCCCAGGCTACGGGCGCTGCGACGCCGCTTGGCGCCGAGGCAGCGCAGATCTATACGCTGTTCAACGCCCAGGGAAATGCTGACACCGACTTCTCGGGAATAGTCAACTTCCTGCGTGGCGGAAAGGGTTGACGTCCGTTAACCCCCGTAAACGCAAAAAAGACAAAAAAATACGCGATTTAGATTTGCTTAAGGCCTCGCTAACCAGCCGGTAACGATAGCGCTTTAAAAGGGATGACAAGGCGCTCGACAACGCCTTGCCGCTCCGGATCAGGTATCGCGTACCGGAGCGGGCATGTTCCCCGGCCCAGCGTATCTTCCGGGCGGGAGCCATGCGTACTGGATGGCAAAGCCGCGTTCCCCCGATAGCGGGCGGACGCGGTTTTTGCCATCAGGTCATCACTTTATGGTTGTATGATTGCCGGTCATGCAACTATGATTCCCGCGTAACTGAATCGCGGGGACATGATGAAACACGCGAAAACCTTTCCGGCCCTCCTGGCCTTCCTCCTGCTCTCATTGCCGGTGCATGCCGAAGACAACGCGGACATGCGGGAACTGCGCGGCGTGGTTCGCTCCAAGGCGCGCCTCGAAATCGCGACCGACCTGACGATCCCGGTGGCCGAAACCCCTTTTCGCGACGGAATGCGCTTCCGGAAGGGCGACCTGCTGATTGCGTTCGACTGCCGCCGCCTGGAGGCGGAGCACCGTGCCGCCAGCGCTGCCGTCCGTGCCGCGACAGTCGAGCACAACCAGAAGGCGCATTTGCGAAAGCACGGCGCGGCCGGCAAGGGCGAGGTGGACCTGGCCATGGCCGGACTGGAAAAAGGCCGCGCCGAACTGGAACTGGCCGACGCGAAGATGGCTGGCTGCCGGATCGAGGCGCCGTTCGACGGCCGCATCGTCGAACGGTTCGCCGACGTCCACGAGATCCCCGAACCCGGCAAGCCGCTGATGGTCATCGTGGACGACAGCAATCTGGAGATCGATTTCGTCGCGCCGTCGCGCTGGCTGGGCTGGCTGGAACCCGGGGCCGGTTTCGCCTTCGCGGTGGACGAAACGGGCCTGTCCGTGCGCGGCCGGGTCGAACGCATCGGCGCCGAGGTGGACGCGGTCAGCCAGACCGTCCGTCTCACCGGAACGCTCGACGGTGGTGCCGGGGCGATCCTCCCCGGTATGAGTGGCAGTGCCCTTTTCGACGGGCGGACCAGGCAGTGAAACCATGAACGCCCCGGTGCGAAAGCAGTTCTCCCTGAATACCTCGGCATCCGCCCCGGCCGTGACGCCGGACGGCACCAGCCCTGGCAGGCCCGTGACACCGCACGCAGCGCAGACCCGGAATGCCGAGCGCTCCGGATCCCGTCTCGAACTGCTCCTCGAAATCGAGGGCGGCCTGCGCGAAGCCCGGACCGAAGCGGAGCTAGGCCAGTACATTGTCGACGAGACGGGCCGCATCCTGTCTTTTGCCGGAACCTGCTACCTGCTTCTCATGCGCGCATGGAACGGGCGCGCTGTCCTGTGCCATGCCTCCGGCGTTTCCAGCCCCGACAGGCAATCGCCCCTCGCAGCCTCTCTGGAAAAAGCCGTGGCACGCAATGCCGGGACGCTTGCCGCAGCCAGCCCGACCATGTTGCGGCTCGATGAGCCGCTGCCGGGGAGCGGAACAACGCGCCTGCTGACCATTCCGCTGCGCATCACCGGTGGAAGCACCGCCGGCTTCCTGGCCATTCCGGTCCACAAGCCCCCCGCCGATGCCGACCTGCTGATTGCCGCCCGCCTCGCCTCCGCCTACGGTCACGCTCTCACGCCCTTCGCGCGCAGCCTTGGCCGCCAGGCCCTGCTGGCACGCCGGCGGCAGATCGCAATGGCCCTGGTGCTGGCCGGCACGCTATCCCTTTTCATACCCGTTCCCCTCACGGTCCTGGCGCCAGCCGAAGTCGTGCCGCGCGATCCCTTCGTGGTGGCCGCTCCCGTCGACGGCGTGATCCGGCGCCTTCTTGTCGATCCCAACCAGTCCGTCGCCGCCGGCGATTTGCTGGCCGAGTTCGATGACACCGAACCCAGCGGCCGCCATGACATCGCCGCCCGGGCCCTCGACATCGCGTCGGCGCGCGAGCGCAGGACGCGACAAGGCGCGTTCGCATCCCAGGAGATGCGCCGCGAACTGGCCATCGCCGAGGCGGAGCGCCGCATGGCGGAAGCGGAACTGGCCGAGGCCAGGGACCGACTGGAACGGACGCGTATCCGCGCCCCGGCCGCGGGCATCGTTCTCTATACCAACCGGGATGACTGGACCGGCAAGCCGGTCTCCACGGGCGAGCGGATCATGCGCATCGCCGATCCGGGCCGCCTGCAATTGCGGATCGAACTGGCCATTGGCGACACCGTGGCGCTCGACGGGGACGGCGACCTGCGCCTTTTCCTGGATGCCGCTCCCCTGTCGCCTGTTTCCGCCAGTGTGGAGACGGCCGCCTATCTCGCGGAAGCGACACCGGACAACCGCCTTGTCTATCCCGTCCTCGCGGCCATCGATGAGGCCGCCATTCCCTTGCGGCCGGGCCTCAGGGGTACGGCGCAGATCTACGGCCCGCGCGTCTCGCTGGGATACTACCTGTTCCGCCGGCCCATCGCCCTTGTGCGGCAGAGATTCGGAATCTGACGCCATGACCGCGGCAACGGCACCGAACGGGCCTGACCTGCCCCGCCTGCGCCCCGATCTTCTATTCCACGAGGCGCCCGGCGACGCGACCGGTGCCCCGGCCTGGCTGATCGAGGATCCCGTACGACAGCGGTTCTTCCGGCTGTCACGCCCGGCCTTCGATCTCCTGTCGGCCTGGAGCGCCGGTCCCGCCGCCGAGGTCATCCGCCGCCATCACGCGATAGCCGGGCGCGCGCCCACGCCGGAGGACATCGAGGTCATGGTCAGGTTCCTCAAGGCCAACGAACTGGCCTGTCCCGGCCCCGGTGACTGGCGAACCCTGGCCGGGACTGCCCGGCGCGGCCAGCGCGGCTTCCTGTCCGGCGCGGCACACACCTATATCTTCTTCCGCGTGCCCCTTTTCCGCCCGCAAGCCTTTCTCGACCGCGCCTGGCCGGTCGTCGCGCCCCTTTTCACGCGCGCCTTCGCGCTTTTCACCGCCCTGGTGGCGCTTGCGGGTCTCTGGCTGGCATCGCGGCAATGGGATGTCTTCGTCCACACCTTCGTGGATTTCCTCAGCCTCGAAGGCTTCATGATCTATGGCGCGAGCCTGGTCGTCATCAAGTCCCTGCACGAACTCGGCCATGCCTTCATGGCGCGGCGCTACAACGTGCCGGTCCCGACCATCGGCGTGGCCTTCATCGTCCTGTTTCCGATCCTCTACACCGACACCACCAGCGCCTGGCGGCTGCCGGCCCGCCAGCGAGTGATGATCGACGCAGCCGGCATATTTACGGAACTGGTCATCGCCGCCTGGTGCACCCTGCTCTGGGCGCTGCTTCCCGACGGCCCGCTCAGGGGTGTCGTCTTCGCCGCAGCCACCCTGTCATGGGTCACCTCGCTCGCGGTCAACCTGAACCCGCTGATGCGCTTCGACGGCTATTACCTGCTCGCCGACATCATGGATTTCCGCAATCTCCAGCAACGCGGCTTCGCGCTTGCACGCTGGCGGATGCGCGAACTCCTCTTCGGCTGGGGCGAACCGCCGCCCGAAACGCTGCGCCCGTTTCTCCGCCGCTTCGTCATCGTCCATGCCTGGGCAACCTGGGTCTACCGCTTCTTCCTGTTCGCCGGCATCGCCCTCCTCGTCTACCACATGACGGTGAAGGTCATCGGCATTGCACTCTTCCTTGTCGAAATAGGGATTTTCATCGCCATGCCCATCTATCGGGAGATCGCGACCTGGTGGGCCGAGCGCAAGCGGTTCGCGCTCAACCGGACAATGCTTCGCACCTTGCTTGTGGTGTCCGGCCTTCTCCTCGTCCTGTTCCTGCCATGGAAGGGCTCCGTGCAGGCGCCTGCATTGCTGCGCGCCGCCCCAGCCTATCCCGTGCATGCGCCGGCGAAAGCCCGTCTCGTCGAAGTGCTCGCCACCGATGGCGCATTCGTCGGCAAGGGACAATTGCTTTACCGGCTCGAAGCGCCGGACATTGCCTATCGCAAGCGTGTCGCCGAAGCCCGCCGGTCGCTTGCCCGCGCGCGCCTGGCACGAATGACCGCCGACATGCGCGACCTTTCCGAACGCGGGGTCATCGAGAACGAACTGGCCTCGGCGAACAGCGAGATCGCCAGCCTGGACGCGCTGGAAACCGCGCTGGAAATCCGCGCCCCGATCGCCGGCCGCATCGCCAACGCGCTGCCCGACCTTCATCCCGGCCTCTGGATATCGCCCTCGGCACGGCTGGCGGTGATCGCGGCACCCTCGGCAGCGTCACTGGCCGCCGTCATTCCCGAAGAGGATGTGCATCGCCTCAAGCCCGGCGCAACCGGCCGTTTCATCGCGGCGGAACCGGAAATGCCGGCCCTGCCCGTCACCCTGACGGGCCTTTCGCCCGCACCCTTGAAGACCCTGCCCGGCGCCATTCTGGGCTCCGCCCACGGAGGGCCCGTTCCCACCGAACCCGATGGCAGCGGGGAAGTCTCCGGGAGCTGGTATGGCGCCACCTTCGCAGCCCTCGACCGGCAACCGGTTGCCCACGAGATGCGGGGAAGCGTGACGCTGGAAGCCGCGCGCGAGAGCCTGGCGGCAGGTTTTGTCCGGCGCATCGCCGCCGTGCTGGTCCGCGAAAGCGGCTTCTGAACCGATCCTCGCCTAGCGCCGGACCAGCCTGTCGAAATTGTGCCGCACGGTCCGCGAGGTGGGTTGCAAGGCGGCCCGCGATGCCCGTTCCAGCGACTCGGCCATCAGGTCGCCCGGGTGACGGCCTGAAAGAACGGCCGGCCAGAACTCGAAAGCGCCCGCCCACAGCGAAAGCTGCGCCGCCCACAAGCCCTCCGCTCCGGCCGCGATCTTCTCGTCGACCGCCCGGTGCGTTTCGTTGCGGGCCAGCCCACCGCCTGCGGCCTCGGCATAAAGAACGGGAAGCCGCATCGCCACCACGAAGGGCGCCAGCAGCAGGTCAGCCATGGACCCGCCGCCAGCCTCCCTGCTCCCGGAACGCGCCCTCCGGCCATTGCCAGAATTCCGGCCGGCAAGGCTCATCGGTCCGTCCCCGGGCGCATCTCCGCCATCCTCATGCCGGTCCCTTCCGCAGGTCGCGCTCAGCGGCATCCAGGGCAAGGAGAATCCGGTCGATGGCCATGTCGATGGTCTCGCGGGTCCAGATCAGCGGCGGCGAAAGGATCATGGTATCGCCCACCGCGCGCATCATCATGGCGTTGGCGATGGCGTGGTCACGCACGGTGACGCCCGCGGCGCCGCCGCCAGGGAACCGCTCGCGGCTGTCCTTGTCCTTGACGATCTCGATGGCGGCCATCAGGCCGATGGAGCGCGTTTCGCCGACGATACCGTGCGGCGCGACGCGCTCTGCCAACTGGCTGGCAAGATAGGGTCCGGTCTCGTCCCGCACGCGGTCGATCAGCCCTTCCCGCTCGATGATCTCCAGGTTCTTCAGGGCGACGGCGCAGGCGACGGGGTGACCGGAATAGGTATAGCCGTGGAAGAACTCGCCCCCCTTCTCCACCAGCGTACGCGAGATCCGGTCCCCGACCAGCAGAGCCGAAAGCGGCTGGTAGCCCGATGTCAGCGCCTTGGCCGTGGTGATCGTGTCCGGTTCGAGACCGTAGGTCTGCGCGGCGAACCAGTTCCCGGTCCGCCCGTATCCGGTGATCACCTCGTCGAGCATCAGCAGGATGTCATGCTTGCGGCAGATGCGCTGGATCTCGGGCCAGTAGCTGTCGGGGGCGATCTTCACCCCGCCCGCGCCCATGACCGGCTCGCCGATGAAAGCGGCCACCTTGTCGGCACCATGTTCGAGAATGGCCTCCTCGACCGCGCGGGCCGCCCGCAGGCCGAAATCATGGTCGCTTTCGCCCGGCTGCTTCAACTCGAACGCATAGGGCGGCATGACGTGGACGATACCCGGCACCGGCGCACCCAGTTGCGCATGCATGGCGCTCATGCCGCCGAGCGACGTGCCCGCCACCGTCGAGCCGTGATAGGCCGTCTGGCGCGAAATGATGATCTGTTTCTCCGGCTTGCCTTCCAGCGCCCAGTAATGGCGGACGAGGCGCAACGCCGTGTCGTTGGATTCCGATCCCGACGAACCGTAGAACACCTGGCCGACATTCGGCGGTGCGATCTCGGAAAGTTTCTGCGACAGGAGGACCGGCGTCGGCGTGGTGCAACGGAAGAAGGAATTGTAATAGGGCAGTTCCTTCATCTGCGCATGGGCAGCGTCGGCGAGTTCGTCCCGCCCGTAACCGACA
>MDTD01089857.1_pt1 | contig 10184 bp, 2 predicted proteins | sample 811221 | NCBI WGS metagenome assembly MDTD01 (sample SAMN05326646, study PRJNA326480) | marine metagenome | isolation source: seawater | place: Pacific Ocean: South West | collected 2011
CCACTAAGTGTTAGAACATATAATAATACAATAACTGATATTGCAGGAAATACTGCCGACCCTGCAAGTGGTGAATTAACTGGAATTAATGTTGATGCAACAAAACCTACATTAACTACAGTCACTATAGCATCAAACAATGGTGATAAGTCATTAGCTATAGAAAACAGTGTTGTTACACTTTCATTTACAGCAAGTGAAACTATACAAGAACCAACAGTAGCATTTAAATCTGGTGGTGACAATATAAAAAATGATGTTACTATAGGAAATAAAAGTGGTAATGATTGGGAAGCTAGTTATACTGTTCACGCAAATGATACAGCTGGCGCAGTAAGCTTTACGATTGATTATGTAGATTCGGCAGGGAATTCTGGAACACAAGTAACAACTGTTAATGATATAACTAGTGTAACAGTAGAATTTGAAAGCATCACATTAACAACTATAGATAACAAAACAATAGATGAGGATGGCTCGATCGAAATAACATTAAATAATGATGAGAATGAATCGAATGTTACATATAGTGCTGCAGTAAAAAATCAAAGTGATCAAAATAATGTAAATATTAGCGTAAATAATGATAAATTAACATTAACACCTACAGCTAATTTTAATGGAACAATTTCTATAGATGTAACTGTATCATTTAATACATTAACAGATACCAAAAGTTTTGATCTTATTGTTAATTCAGTGAATGATAAACCAGTTGCAGAAGATATAACAAATATAACTGTAAATATTAATCAACAAATAAATATTGATTTAGTTGGAACAGATGTTGATGGTGATAGTTTAAAATATATAATTACAGAATTACCAGATTTAGGAACATTAAAACAACGAAACAATTCAGCTGTAACTGTAGGTGATGAATTAGATAGTAATCAATTTATCTATATTGCTGGCGGTGATATAGGAAGCACTACATTTAAATATAAAGTAAAAGATTCAAATATAGAGAGTAGTGTTGCAACAGCAAATATTAAAATTAATGATCCTCCAGCAATTTTAGCAGATTTTACAGTTACCACATCAAATGACAATAATTTTCTAATAGATGGTGAAGCAAATAAAACATTAAATTTAGCACCTGGCACATATAATTTTGATATTATCAACGCAAATTCTTTTACAATTTATGATAGTTTTGATACAAATAGTATGAAAGTAGTAGGACCAGGTGAAAATACTACTGGATATTATACTTTAACAATAAATGATACTACATCAGCACTATATTATAGATCAGAAAAAACTGATTCTACAGTAATTACAGGTGGAGTAATAGATATACTACCATTATGGAAAAAACCAGATAATTATAGTTCCCTTTTTACAGTTACTTTATCTGGGTCCGATATTGTAATAAATGGTAAATTAAATGAAACCTTAAATTTGCAACCTGGCCGTTATGATTTTAATATTTCTGCAGCCAGCAATTTTAAGATTTATGATAGTTTTAATACAAATAAGGTAGAAAAAGGGAAAACTGATGCTGGAAACACAGATATATATTATATTGAAATTACAGAAACCACACCTACATTGTATTATTTTAGTAATAATACATTAGGTGGAGTGATAGATTTACATCCATTTTTTAATTAATTTAGTAATATAATTTAATAAAATATATTACTTTTTATATAAATGAGTAGAACTATAATCAACGGAAATGGTTGGTATTTATTTGGCGTTGCACACAATGAAACTATAAAGAATGTAATAGATAAAGAAAATAATGCAAGTAATTGTTTATCAAAATATATTGTTACAGATCATAGTGCAAATGTTGAATATGCTTATATTGTTGATAAACACAATCCAATAAAAGCCTGGATTACCAAATCTAGTAATACATATACTGCAAATAGCAATATGAAACTTTCTAGTGCTCAATATAGATGGTTTGTAAATGATGTAGTGCAGGAAACAAATAATAAATATACTAGTAGCAGCACATTTACTTATAATGTTACTAGTGGTGATGTTATTAAGGTTGTAATAACAAATTCTAATAATGAAAAGGTAGTTGCAACATATTCTGATCTTGTTATTATAGGAAAGAATAAAGATGGATCGACCAATGGATTGACGAATGCTGAAAGATATTGGAGTCAACAAGTAAATGGTATTTTAACAGCAATAGATAATACTGGAAATGCAGATACGTTTAAATGGAAACATCAGAGCGCTCAAGCAGGAACATATATTCAAGATTCAAGTTCTGCCGATTATACTTTGAAGGGTCCAGACATAGAAGAAGTTATTGTAGTTGAATCATATGATAGCTCGTCCCAACTTATAGCTACCGCAACTTATAAAAATATTGGTCCTGCCAAAACACCTTGGAATACGGAATCTATGCAAAAAATAATATATCCACCTAGAAAAAGTGCAATTTCAGGAGACAATACTAAAACAACCGGCCAAGAGTCAGAGCATTATTTACCAAGTTCTAAAAAAGAAATGGATTCAGGATCTGAAGAATGGAAAAATGAAACAAATTCAACATTGGGTGTTTGGGTTAAGGTAATAAATTTTGCTGATACTGTTCCACCAAAACTAAAGTCTAGTAATGCAACTATGGCTTCTGGTAGTGGTGATAGTGAATATAATCAATATATTGATATTGAGTTTACCAAGGAATTAATACTAGAATATGTAAATATTAAAGATTTTATAGTAAATATAACCGATACAAGGAGTGATTCGACGAAATATTCTGACCAAATGACAAAATATACCACGATTCAAGTTCACCCATTAAATGTTAAAACAAAAAATGGAAATGGTAAATCTGGAGCAAATCAGAGATATAATGACAGTAGCATATCAAAAAATAATGTTTTGAGAATTACATTACCAAAATATGATGGTCTTGGTCAGAACAATTTACTCACTGGCACTGATTATATAGATCAGAGAGATGCTGATACCACACAGGCTACTACGAGGCCTATGTTATATCCATATATTTTTGTCAAAAATACCCTAAAAGTCACTTTTACTAGGTCTGGTGGTGGAAAGGGCACAATATTAAAAGATACATCAAGTTTTGGCGGTCCATCAGGTGTAAGAACTGGGGGTCATACTAATCCTGGTAATAGCTATTATGGTGGCCGCACCGGTATATTTGGTAATTTGGTAAATAATTTTTCAAATAAAACTGTTACACCCAGTTCATCTTATGTAAATGAGTCACCTGTTTTGTCTGGAAAACCATCGTTGGATAGCACTGGAAAAATACTTACACTAACTTTTGATAGAGATATTTCTGGCAATATTGCAAATACTGAATTTGGAGTAAAGTATACCGATAGTTCAACGAACTTACAACGTAATGGTGGATTAATGAACACTATAGAAACAACAACATCTGGTAGTGATAGCACCAAAGCTAACAATGCAAAAAATCAGACAACATCTGTTACTACTAATGGATCTAAAACATACAATTATAAGGCACCCGACACTGCTGTTCGGACCACGGGCCAAACTAGAAAAATAACACTTACTATGGTGGACGCCGACCAGATTTATAAGCATTGGGGTTATGCTTCACAAGTAGTCAAACTTAAATTTGATAAAACGGGAACAGCAATAACAGCAAATCGTTTAACTGATACTACTGAATTTAATAATAGAGTAAATAGTTTTAATAATAAGTCTGTTACAAATAATGCCGCTACGGATTTTATATTTCCTGTTTTATATGGAGCCCTAGATTATAGAAGCGGAATTCATACACATAAACCGAAAGATAGCACAATAATTAAAATTATTTCTCCAAATGAAAGTGTAAAGTGGAAAATTACAGAATTTAGTAGATCAGGGGCTGGCACCGACGCTTCACCTTATGCTTATACAGCTTTATCTGGAACTGATTTACGCTTGACTAATGATAGATCTGCTAACTCGTCATCATTTACTGGTAGTGCAACTTCGGATATAACAATAAAACTAAAAAATGATCCAACTTTTATTTTTGGAACTTATGTTTATTATAATAATAATGCTACAAGTGTATTAAAAGGCCAAAATCTAGGTGGTTATACAGTATTAAATGATGCTGGGCCAAAAGAGCCTTTTGAAGTTAAAGACAGTAATGATAAGATAATTGCAGGTAAAAAATTAAGCGAATGGGTTACTAATGTAAATAACGCTGCCGCCACTGCCGCCAGCGTAGCCGTTACCAATGATGGTGGAACTACTGATGAAGCTGCTGCTGCTGCTGCGGCTGCCAAGACATTAAAATTAAATAAATATTATAATACTGTAAAATATACTTTAGTGGCAGATGACACCGCCGCCGAAGGCGACAAACCTAAAAATAAAAGAAGTAATCCTAAGTTTGTAAAGGGCACTGATACTTCTGTAAACTACACCAAAAATACGACTGGTATTACTAGTAAAACATATTATTTCCAAGTAGAAGCTCAAGATAGTGGTGCGACAAGTAGAATTACACAAACACCTATTTTAAATTTCAAACCCGCTGGCAATTCTGTGAATAAGGCTAATTATATATTAACAGAAGGATTAATAGCCGCTCAAATAGAAGTTGAAAATGGAAATTTAATTGCCTTATTAAATCAAAAAGATCCACTTACTTCTGGGGGTAGTGTAATTTCAGGACAAGGTGGTTCTATATGCTTTGGTCCTTACAAAAATAGTAGCACATATAGTAAACAATTTGATTCTGTTCCCTACGGAGGATGGTCAACATTATTTATTACTCTATCCAAACCATTGAGAAATGGAAATATGGCCCCAAGCGATATAGAAGGTTACTTTCCTACAGCTTTGGGCCCTGTTACGCTTAATGCTGATGATAATGGTCGCCTAAAGGGGAAAAATATTCAAACTGTTAAGTCACAATCAAACGCACACGCGCCGCACGGATTTAGACCGAAAGGTAAAATTTCTGCATCAAATTATGCATCTTTTTTAAAAATAAAAAAAAATACATTAGGTGACACTTCGACGAGCACTAGTAATTCAGGAAGAGAAGGTTGGGAAGCTATGCGACTTAAGACAAGAAATGACATCTCTGGCGCCCCCTTATATTTAGGTAATTGGCACGGCCACAATCCTAATAACGCGCAATATTTGGGCGTTGCAGCGGGTGCGAATAATGTTTTTGCCGTATTAGGTAAGGCAACTCTTTTGGAACAATTTCCTAATGATAATATAACTGATCCGGATGATGCGAGTAAAACTCTAGACCGACCCCATTATTATGCAACTATGGATGCAAAAATTCGTTGTTATTGGCATCCAATCAGCTCGGGTGGCGGCTCAGTCAAAAAAGAAAAGGATATGAAATACTATAATGTATTACCAAAACTAAAAGTAATAAATATTGGAAGAGCAACGGATTATTAATTATATTTTCATATTATATTATATATAATATGACAACAACAGCAAGAGTTGACTATGAGGCAGTATTTACTAGAGGTGATCTAAATACTGATTTAGCGATAACAACTACAGATATAGCTGCAGTTTACAATATAATTGCCGGTAAGCAACCAGAACAAACTGACGCAAATTTAATTTATACTGATCCTGATACTGGGACCAAATATTATCATACTATTAAAAGTGGTTATTTGGCTTGGATTGCAGATCTTAATGGAGATAGCGCAATAACAACTACAGATATAGCGACTATTTATAATTTAATTGCCGGAGGAACTTTAAGTGCAGCAGAACTAGCTAGACAAAATCCAGCTTTACCAAATGATATAGCGTATCAAACAACTGATGAAAACACATCAAAGAATTTATTAATTGTTTTTCCTAGAAAACTAAAAATATTTGATGATACACATTTTTCAGGATCAACATTTTATAATGAATTAAAAAAGAATTTTAAAATATATAGTGATAGTGACGAAACAACAGAAGTTTTAAATGTTATTGATAGTGTAAGTATAACTAATAATACTACAGGAACATTAACTATTAAGCTAACTACTTTGCCGGATGTAGCAACAGACTATTATGTTAAATATTTAAGTAAAGTAGATACAACCGGAGGTTCACATCAAATTGCGTATGATTCATTAGCTTATCAAAGTTTTTCTAAAGATACGGCTTATGGTGGTAGTATTTATGAGGGTATGTTAATACCTGATTTTATTACTAGAAAGTTTTCAATTCCTAAAAAAACAGACTTTGCTGCGGCAAACACACCTGCCACAGGAGATCTTGTTTTAGAGGGAACTTTAACAGTAGGACAAGAACTAACGGTAAAAACAGATAATTTGACTGATCCTGTAAATGGTTTGACAAACCCGGTTTATACTTATGAATGGTCGCGCGTGGATGACACAACTGACCCAGAAACTATAACACCAATTAGTAGTGCTACAAGTAATAAATATACATTAGTTGCAGATGATGTAGCAAAAAAAATTTATGTAACAGTAACTTTTAATGATAATGCCGGTAATAGTGAAACAAAAACGACACATACACAAACCACAATTAGCGATGTAACTCAACAGGATCAGGGTCCTAGTAATATAGCCTTAAGTGCGAATCAATTTGATGAAAATATCGACGTTAATACCACAGTTGCAACTATAAGTGCTGATGGTAATAATTTAACTTTTGAGTTAGTAGATGATAACGATAGCGGCAAATTTACAATCAGTGGCACAAGCTTAAACATTAACGAATCACCAGACTTTGAAACAAAGCCATCTTACACAATAAAAATTAAGGCAACTGATGATAAAGGAGATACAGCAGATAATATTTTTATTCTAAATGTAAGTAATAAAAATGATCCATTAACAGGTGATCTTATTATTACTGGAACACAACAAAAAGGACAGCAACTAAGTGTGAGTGAGGCAAGTCTAAATGATCAGGATGGTATTAAATCTAGAACCTATCAATGGTATCGTGTGGTTGAATCGACTGACACTGAAATTACTGGTGAAACAAATAATAATTATACATTAACAGCTGATGATGTAGATAAACAGGTGAAAGTTGTTGTAACAATAACAGATAATCTTGATAATACACAATTAAAAGACGCAACAACGGGAACAATTACACAACCTGCAAATATACAGGCATCCGGTGGTGCCCTACTTGGAGTTCAGGGAGTAGGAAGCACACTAACTGTAGATATAAATTCTATTTTGGATAATAATGGTTTGGTAGGTGTAACTTACAATTATGAATGGAAACGTGATGACTCCACAATTGCTGGTGCGGTGAATCAAACATATACTTTAGTAAGTGAAGATGAAACGGCCATTATAAGTGTAGTAGTTACATTTAATGATAATAGTGATTATGCAGAAACTATAACATTAAATACTGGGATTATTAAGGCAGCAAACAGTGCTGCAACATTAATAGAAGGTAGTAGTTTAATAAGTGGTATAGAAAAAGTTGGTGAAGTATTATCAACAAACATTGCAGCTATTTTGGATAATAACGGAATTGGTTCAATGGAATATAAATGGGAGCGTGATGGATATACAATTTCTACTAGTGATGATTATACGCTAGTTGATGATGACCTAAACAAAGTAATAAAATTAACTGTAACTTTTCTTGATAACGATGGATATAGTGAAACATTAACTGAAGAAACGGGAAATATCAAATCAAATATAAATAATCCTGCCACTGGTGAAATTCAATTAACAGAAAATAATTTTGATAATATATTAATTCGTAAACTAAAACAATTTACTTTCAGTAATAATGATTTTACTGTAGGATCAAGTGTAATACCCAAATGGAGTGCTATGAATACTGATCTTATAAAAACTGCCATAGGAGATGTTGATGGTTTAGCTTCTGATTACACTATAAATTGGAACATAAATCATGGAGGAAATAATGTTGCATTGACTGATAATTCTTCTTTTGATATAGACACTATAAGTGTAGATAATCTAACATTAAGTGCTAGGTTTCAAGATAGTCTTGTTAATGATGAACTACTGACAAAAGCTTATACCTTAGAAGATGTTATAACTATTAAAACTAATTTACAAAATAGTGGTTTATCTGACCCTACAATATATTTGGCTGAAAATCAAAATTATGAATTAACATTTGAGACAGAAATTCCTGATATAATTACAAATACTAGTAAAAATCTAAATACCTTTTACGACTGGGAGTTCGAGTTTACTAATGATCAGAGTCCTGCGAGTCCCACCTGGGTTGGAGGATTTTATAAATTATTAAATAACGATCAGGTTAATTTAACAGACTGGGATAATATTAATAGCAAATATAATAGTATTACTACGGATGATAATATAGATGGAATAAAACTTGTTGTAAATCTTACAGATGCGAAAAGTGAAGATTTTCTACTAGTAAGAGCAAAATCCAAAGTGTTATGGACACCCCCTAGTAATAGAGACGGTGTTGATAGTAATAATGACGATACTATAATTAATTATCCCTGGCAAGATAATACTAATAGAAGTTTTCCTAGCGGTATTGACAATAGAGAATGGAGAGGAGGTGAAGTTATATCAGAAACTATAACATTTAAAAGGGTTATTAGCGTTCCAGAAAATAAAATAGTTAGTTTTGAATTTGCTGGAGAAAATATAGTAAGTTTTAGATTAAATGATTTTATTTTTAGTGCTGATCAAATAGTAAGTATAAATAATGAATCAACAACTAAATACACTGATTTATTTACATTAAAGAGAGGGTCTTCAAACATTGCAGTTAATAAAATACAAGTAGATAATATAACAGTTGGTGCAGTTGAGAGTGCAAGAATCAAATTAACCATTGATAATTCAAATATTGCATATAATAGTAACGATGTTTATAGTGTATCATTAAATCAAACATATGGAAGTTATATATTTTGTAATTCTATTGATGTGAATAATACAAAAAGTTATAACATATCATTTTCAACATTTAAGAATATTGATAGCACTAATTTAGAATTTTATAGTAATAGTATAAAATTAGGTTTAGATGCCACTGTAAACAGTCTAATATCATTAGATGGATCAATAATAGGAGACAATCGTATTACATCTAGTAATGATTTGGTTGGAATTTTATGGAAAAATCAAAATGATGAGGGTCAAAATAGATATATTCTTTATAAAGATAGATATGAGGAATATACTTCTACAGATACTGATACACCAACATCAACAACAAATTTTGGTGATTACACACTAGATGATTATATTAGATTTAGAGTTGAAAATAATGATTTAAAAGTAATATTATCACCAGTTTTTGGAGAGAGCAATCCATTTAAGGATTGTTATATAAAATATTTATCATTTTATAATAATACTCAAAATTTTATAAAGTTAACTACAGGTGATCAAAAAGATAGATGCTTAATTACAAAAATTAATTCAGCAAGAACTGAGCGTCCAAAACCGAGTAATAATGTATATCAAATATCAACAGTTATAGGTTTGAGTCAGGATAGAAGCGATATGGCCTCTGCAATAAATACGTATGCATTTAAAATAGAAAATAATTTAGTAATAGCAGGGTTAGCAAGTTAAATTATCAATAATCCATTTATGAATTAAATTTTCTGTTGGTTTAAGTATTTTATTAAGTCCTTGAACATATAAATTTATATTATTTTGATTTGTTTCCTCAGACATAATCTGAAAAACACTATAAATAACAACTAGCATTTTTCGGTCATAAAGAGAAGTTATTTTTTTAAAGACATCATCAACACTAATACTTTGTTCACTTTCATCTTTAAATAATTCTTCTGAGTCCTGAGTTAAAATATTTTTATACAAACTTAACGTATGTGTAATAGTAGTAATACCCACTTTATTATAGGTATCAATAAGTTTTTCAATACCACAAATAGCTAACTGTAAAATATTAGAAAAAACTTCATCATCTCTATTTTTATACCATTTATAATATCTTCTAATGGCGTGAAAAAGGTAAAATAGATCATCTTTGTTATCATTTTGATACCATCGAACAACGCCCTGAAACATTGTGGGTTGTTGTAAATATAAAATATTATTACTTATTGAAATTTTAGTCCCGACAGGTAAAAAAGATAGTATAGCTAATTGAGTTAAAACTTGCAAGGGTTCTAATATCATATCAATTTTTTCTTTGGGATGACTTTTAACGAGATCCATATTAAATATATAAAAAAC
>MDTD01176085.1_pt1 | contig 10184 bp, 9 predicted proteins | sample 811221 | NCBI WGS metagenome assembly MDTD01 (sample SAMN05326646, study PRJNA326480) | marine metagenome | isolation source: seawater | place: Pacific Ocean: South West | collected 2011
TCTAGTTTATCTATTTCGAGGGGAATTTCATTAATTTCAACTTTTCTAGTTAATTTTAAATTTTTTAATGATATTATTTTTTTATTAAATAAATACTTTGGAATGGAAAAACCTAATAACAATAAAGTACTAGTATCAAGAATTGTAGAAAACAACTTTACATAGTACAAACTATCATTCAACTGTAAAGGAAAAATATTGTACGCATTAATTACAATGAATATTACTAAAAGGACTTTACCAACAAATAAAAATTTATTTTCAAATAACATTGAAAATTAATTTTTTAAACTTTTGTTCTTCAGTTTCCTATAGTAATAAAAAAGGGCTCCTAATCCTAGTAAAGGCAAACCTCCTGGGGTTGTGGCTGTACTATTTAGAGGAAATTCATTACCAGCACCTCCTGCCGTGTATTGCTGAACTAAACCTCCTGTGTTGAAAGTATCATCTCCATCATTTGTTGTGAAACCAAAAGATGTAAATTGTGAACTAAAACTTTGGTTTACATCAAATGTACTGCCGCCTAAGTTCCAGTTAACTTTTCTGAAATCACTTCTTGTTTTTGTAACTGAGTTATTTGTAGAATCATCATCATCAGGGTCAAAAGTCAAAGATATTTGAGTAATCCAATTAGGAATTGGCGTAAAGTGAGTATTACCAGGTGAATTTCGTTCGTTTCCAGTATCTAAAGAAAGATCTAATACCATAAAACCATCCAAGCCTCCAGATCCTCCAGTATCTTCACCATAGTTGAAATCAATACGGTAAACATTCGCCAAAAGAGGTGATGAACTGAAAGCGGCAAATAAAGATATTAAAGCTAGTTTGACTGATCTTTTCAAAGTTGTTAGGTTAACCAGTATCTTTTCAGAACAATTATAACCAAAAAATGTCTCTAAGTCAATATAATTCATATATTTATAAATGCATTTACTTAATTTCTTGAGTTAGGATTTTTTAATAAATTAAGACATCAATTTTATTACTTAAATATCTAATAGTTTTTAGTATAAATAAAAATTTGTTATCGAAAATAGAGGAATAAAAAGGCCCGAAAGATTTAAAATATGACTATAAATTTAATCATCTATAACTTTATAAACACCATATAGAGAATATATATCTCTTATAGGGGGTAAAAATGTGCTTAAAGCATAACTTGTCTTACCAAAAAGATTTTTATTAATTTGGATAATATCTCCATCTCTTAATGAAACTTTATTGTTCCTACTAATCAATTTATTATTATCAAAAGTCAGTTTTTTTATTTTCACTTTCCCATTTCTTTTAACTCTAAGGAGTCTAATATTATTTTTTTGATATTTCCAAACATTAGGTCCTCCCGCAATCAGAATTGCCTTTTTAACCGTTGTATTAACTGAAACCTTATACATACCTGGCTTCGCCACCTCTCCAACAACATAAATATTAATATTTTCTGGTATCAAATTATTGGGTAGATCCTCAATACTTTTTGAAGGATCTTTTATTTTTGGAATCCTTATTAAATCTCCATCAAAAAGATTTGGATTATTTATCTGATTACCTGTATTAATCATATCTAGCAGATCTAATTGTACTTTTTTAAATTTTCTCTTATCTCCATTTAATTCCCTATAGAGAGAAATTTTAGAAATGTCTGCATCTAAGGTTACTCCTCCAGCCTTTTGAATCGCATCAACAAGTGTAGGGAATCCTTTTAATGAAACATTTCTAGTGGACCCCATAACTTGTGAATTCTCATTAATGTTAAGACTATATATACCTGGACGATAAACCTCTCCAACCAAGGAGACTTTAAGAGGTCTCATTGAAATTAAGCTTAAATTTATTTCAGGTCTTATAAGTTCATTACTAAAAAGCTTGATTAATTTATTTTTCGCCTCATTCAAAGTTAAACCAGTTAAAGAATGAGTACCTATTAATGGTAGCTGTATATTTCCATCACTTAGAATTTGATACTTTGAAGACAGTTCTTCAGCACCAAAAAAATTTATAGAAATAATATCTCCCGGTCCAAGAATATAAAAATCTCCTTGAATATCTTTTGTTACTTTATTTGAATTACTTTCGCTATTAATTTCACTTGATAAAAGACCTTGTTGCAAGGGAGTAAAAATTATTATGAAGAATAAAAAAAACAATCTCAATAATCGATATTTCATTTCGAGAAAATATAATTAAAAACTTATTATTTATATTAAACCACATTGCATTAAGGTATAATTGTCAAAACAGATTATTTAAAATTGGATTCAAATATTAAAATATCTGATAAGAGTGAAATAATTGATACTAACCAAATAAATTTCAAGGAAATATTAGATACATTAAAAAGAAGAAAAAAAATAATATTTTTAACATCATCAATCGTTTTTGCACTAACAATTATTAATCTTGCATATAAGAGATTTACAAATCCTCAATATTTAGGAACATTTTCAATGATGATTAGTGATCCTATAATCAATAAAGGCGGAGACGGCTCAGGGTCTGGTTTCTTTAAAGATTTAGCTATAAACAATACATATAGTGATATACCAACTTTAATTCAATATTTAAGGAGTGAAAAAGTAATAAGCAGTACTGCTAAGTCAAATAATATTTCACCAATTTCATTAAGAAACAAAATAAATATATATGTTCCTAAAACTGATTCGACAACATTTTTTGCAAGGATATTACAAGTAGACGTAATTGGGCCTGATAAGGTTAAATTATCAAAAATTGTTCAAGAACTTAGTAATGATTACATTAATATTGCTTCTGAGACAAAAAAAGAGAAGCTCACAGAGGGTATAAAATTTCTAAATAAAGAGAGACCTTCCTTAGAAAAAAGAGCAAACAAACTTCAAGATAATCTCGAAGAATTTAGATTAAAAAACAAATTAATAAACCCAATTAATGAAGCAGAGCAACTTAAATCAAGAATTGATAATATAAAAAGTAGAATCTTACTTCTAAAATCTGAAAATATAAGGCTTGTTTTTATAAAAGATAATCTCTTAAATGGAATATTATTTACACAAGGAATAAATGATAAAAGTGAAAATAGTGGTTTAGATATAACTGGGGCGGAACAATTACTTCTTCAAGAAATTCTTGATGTAAAGTCAGCATTAGCTAAAGCTCAATCAACCTATAAGAAAACATCATCAGTTGTCTTAAATCTAAAAGAAAAATTAAATCAATTAGAACCAATTTTATTAGAGAATCAGATGTCTGCTGTCAATGCTGCAATTATAGTAAATAAGGGTAAAATAAAATCCTCTCAAAATGAATTATTTGAACTTGAAAAACAGTTTTCTGATCTACCAAGATTAATAAATAATTACTCAAAAATTATAAGCAATCAAAAATTAATAGAGTCAAATTTAGAGTATTTACTATCTGCTAGAGAAAAATTAAAACTAGAACTTTCTCAGGGAACTTTGCCATGGAAGATAATTTCAAAACCATATATAAACCCTAAACCTTTTAAGCCAGAAATAAATAATAATTTAATTTATGGATTTTTAATAAGTTTATTTTCAGGATTAATGCTCGCTTTGTTAATAGATAAGTTAGATGATGTATATCATTCGCCAGATGAAATTGAAAAGAATAATGACTTGCCGCCATTATTGGGTTTTATTCCATTTTTTAAATTCTCTACAGATAACACATCAAAAAATAAAAAATCGTATCTAACAATAAACTCTTTCATAAAAATTGATGAAGATAATAAATCCTTTAATTTTATATTTGAAGAAACTTTTAGAAATTTATATACTTCTATCAAATATTCATCATCAGACAAAGAAATAAGAAATGTCGCAATAACAAGTTCAATCCCATCAGAAGGCAAATCTTTATTCGCAATTTTATTAGGTTTTAATATTTCAGAAATTGGTAAGAGAATATTAATAATTGACTGCGACCTTAGACGACCTTCATTACATAAAAAATTAGAAGTAGATAATGTTTTTGGTTTATCTAATCTTCTTGTTGATGACAAATATAAATGGCAAGATGCTATTAATAAATTTCAAGATTCTCCAAATCTTTCATATATGACAGGTGGTAAAATTCCTCCTAATCCCATAAAGCTACTTGACTCTCAAAAGATGAAAAATTTGGTAATGGAGATTAAGAAAAGTGAGCTTTATGATTTAATCATTTTTGATTGTCCTCCTATTTTAGGTCTTTCAGACTCCTTAATTATTTCTGAATTAAATGATGGTGTAATCCTAACAGTTAGTATTGATAAAGTTAAACGACAACTTATAAAAGAATCAATACAAAAATTAAATTCAACATCATCAGAAGTACTTGGAATAGTTGCTAATTGTATACAAGAAAAAACAAGTATTTACAGTTCATCAAACAAATACTATGAACAATATGGTTATGGAGGTCAATATAAATACTTTCCACTAGCATCAGGATATGCGGATTCAGATAATAATTCAAATTTAGAAGATGAATATAATGAAGAAATAAGTTCTAATAAGATAAGTAGGTCTATATACTTTCTTAAAAATATTAAAGATAAAATTATAAATTGGATTAATGAATGACAGAAAAAAATATAAGTTTATCTTTAATTGGGTTCTAATAAATAAATTAGCAGTAGGATCTTCTCCTTTAAATAAAGAAAATATTTCTTTTTTAAAAAAAAAGGGTATTAAAAATATTCTAGGTTTATGTCTAGAGTCTGAAATTGAATGGGAACAAAATATTTCAAAAACTTTCTGTTGCGAAAGAATATTCATACCAGATTCAAAATCAGAAGTTCTACCTAATACTAAAGATTTAAGCAGGATATATAATCAATTAATTTTATATTTAGAAAATGGTGCTACTTTTGTTCACTGCTTTGCTTCAGTTGAAAGATCTCCTTTAATTTGTATTTTATACATAATGAGAAAGTTCAACTTAGAAGTAGAAGATGCTTTAGATTATGTATTAAGCAAACATTATTTAACAAATCCTACTAATGCACAATTAAAAGTTATAAAAGGATTTAATAACAGATAGCTTAAAGCTAAATTTATATAAATCTAAAATAAATAATTTTTAAAAAATTTTATATCCAAAGAATTACAGTAAATTAATTTTTTATCTTTATAATTATCTAGATCAATATTTTCTGAATCTCTATTTAAAAGAATACTTAATACACCGGAGCTCAATCCCGCTTGGCAATCTGCGATTTTATCCCCAATTAATATTGCTTCATTTGGGTAACATTTGAAGAAATTTAAAGCATTGATTATAAGACCATTTTTTGGCTTCCTACAAATACAATTTTGTGATGGAATGTGAGGACAAAAAAAGAAATGATCAATACCTCTATGTAAAGTCTTTAATCTAATAAGTTTGTTTATTTCTTTATTGAATTCATGCATATCATTTTCAGAGTAAAATCCTCTCCCAATTCCTGATTGATTAGTAGCTACGCATATATTAAAAATTGTATCTATAGAAGAAAAAAAACTATATACATCATCAAATAATTCGCACTGAGATTTATCATGTGTATAACCTTTAGGATCCTTATTTAAGGTTCCATCCCTATCAAAAATAATAAGTTTTTTTTTCATAAATTAGATTAAAATGGATAAAAAAATAATTGAAAAAGTATTATTTATTAGAAGATTTGAAGAAAAGATAATTGAAATTTACCATACAGATGTGATAAAGTCTCCAGTTCACTTAAGCATTGGTCAAGAGCTTTTTAGTGTTTTGCTTACAAATAATATTAAAGATGATGATAAGATCATAGGAAATTATAGAAGTCATGCGCTTGCACTTTCATTAACTGATGATCCTCAATCAATAGCTGATGAATTATTTGCGAAAGAAACTGGAGAATTTGGAGGAAGAGCTGGTTCTATGCATTTAGGTTGTCAAGAGAAGGGTATGCCTTGGACCAGTGCAATTGTAGCTTCTGGTATTCCAGTGGCTATAGGTTTTGCAGAAGCCCAAAAAAGATTGAATGCTATTGATAAAAAAAACAGAATAGTAATATGTCAATTTGGAGATGGAGCAATGGAGGAGGGTGTTTTTACAGAATCTATTAATTATGCCGCATTAAAACAATTGCCTATTTTATTTGCCTGCGAAGATAATGGTTTAGCTATTCATTCTTATAAAAAAGCTAGAACGCCAGATACATCTTATGAAAAAAGAATTAATTCATTTGGGATTGAAACAAGTACATTCTCTTATAAGGATCCAATAAAATTAGAGAAAGGAGTTGATTTCGCTTTAGAAAATGTAAGAGCTAATAAACCTCATTTCTTATTAGTTAAATGTTACAGATGGATGGAACATGTGGGAGTTGGTTTTGATTGGGATTTAGGATATCGAAGCAAAAAAGAATTAGATTTATGGAAAAATTATGATATTGAGACCAATCCAGAATTATGGAATTCTTCAAGAGAATTTGTAGATAATGTTAATATGAAAGTTAAGATCGAAATAGAAAATTTATTCACAGAAGCATCAAAGAAACAGGATTCGTTAAAAAGCTCATTACTTGAAAATGTCTATTAATTTGAAAACAAAAGAATTAAATTATGGAGAAGCTTGTGGGGAAGCGACCAGATACTCAATGCGAAGAAATCCAAAAGTTATCGTATATGGTTTAGGGGTTGACGACCCAAAAGGTATGTATGGTACTACTAAAGATTTTGTTGAAGAGTTTGGGAAAGATAGATGTTTTGATACGCCTCTTTCTGAAGACGCCATGACAGGAGTAGGAATAGGAATGGCAATGAATGGATTTAGACCAATTCATATCCATCAAAGGTTTGATTTTTTACTTCTATGTATGAATCAATTAATAAATATGGCTGCTAAAGTAAAATACTTATCAAATGGGAAGTCAAATTGCCCTCTAATTATAAGAGCTATAATTGGAAGAAGTTGGGGGCAAGGAGCTCAACACTCTCAATCATTTCATAGTTTTTTATCTTCAATTCCAGGTTTAACAGTTCTGGCCCCAGTGACACCTCATGATATGTTTAATTGCATCATTTGGGCGACTGAATACTCTAATCCTGTAATACTGGTAGAGAATAGGATGCTTTACAATAATAAAGGTTTAGTAAATTTAGATAAATCATATTCTCCAAACATTAGAAAACTAGAGGAGGGCAAAGATATTACCATCCTTTCGATTTCTCATACTTCCTTGGAGGTTAGTAGAGCATTATCTGCATTAAAGGAAAAGGAAATAAGCGCTGATCATTTTAGTTTGATAAATTTGACAAAATTCTCAATTGAAAGATTATTAACTTCATCACAAAAGACCGGTAAGATCTTACTTGTTGATAATGGTTGGACTAAATGCTCCATAGTGAAAGATATTTTGAGCGACCTATTTATGATGGGATTTAAAGGAGAAGCTCAAATTATGGGTTATGCTGACTCTCCTTGCCCAACCCCAAGAAACCTTGAAGACATTTATTACCCAAATCCAACAACAATTGCAAAAAAAATACAGGAAATGCTAAAAATTGAAGCTAATATAGTGCTTGGATCGAGTCCAGAAATAGATTCATTCAGAGGCCCTTTTTAGATGGATTATTTAAAACATCAAACCGAATTTGGAAAGAGTTTTGATAATAAACTGAGAGAATTAGATGCTCTAATAAAAAACATTTATGAATTAAAAGATGAGAATGACTTAAAATTAAAGGATTCGCCTATAAGATTACATTCCTCTACTCTTGATGCATCTTCTGCATTTGCTTGTATCAGTTCTATTTTAGAGAATAGAATAACTATGGGCAAAACAGTAAAGGATTACGAAAACTCATATTACAAATATTTAGGAAAAACTCACAAGGTGCTTTCTTGCAACTCAGGTTCATCAGCAAATTTATTAGCAATTTCTGCTTTATGTCAAAGTGGAAGATTACTTCCCGGAGATAAAGTTATTGTACCTGCTCTTTCATGGTCCACAACTGTTTTTCCACTAGTCCAATATGACTTAGAACCAATATTTTGTGATGCTAATGATGTAGATTTCAATATTTCGATTGATGAGCTTGAATATCTAATTAAAAGCTATAAACCGAAAGCACTTATGCTTATCCATACTTATGGTTGTCCTGCTGATATGAACCGAATAAAAGATTTATGTGACTTTCATAATCTAATTTTAATTGAAGATACCTGCGAAAGTATGGGTGCAGAATGGGATAATAAAAAAGCAGGCACGTTTGGAGAGATATCCACTTTTAGTTCTTATTATTCTCATCATATTTGCACACTTGAGGGAGGTTTAACTTGTTTTAAAAACGAATCAATTTATCAAACAGCTGAATCAATTAGATCACATGGTTGGATTAGACATCTTGATAAAAAAGATAATATTTTTAAAGAATATTCTAATCTAGATCCAGGTTTCATTTTTAATTACATTGGCTATAACTTAAGGCTTTCTGAACCTCAAGCAGCAATTGGGCTTGAACAACTAAAACAACTAGAAAATTTTGTAAAAAGTAGAAGAATTAGTGCACAAATTTACACTTCTTTTTTTCAAAATTATCAGGATATTTTCAAATATATTAAACCATACAAAGAAGCTTATTCTAGTTGGTTTGGATTCCCATTAGTGTTGACAGGAAAACTAAAAGGAAAAAGGGAAAAAATCAGAAATGTCTTACTCGAAAATAATATTGAATCAAGACCATTCTTAGCGGGAGATTTTACTTTACAGCCAGTAGTTAAAAGATTCAAACATTTAAAAGGTAAAAATCTTAAAGTATCTTCTTCAATTGCCAGTGATGGTCTTGCAATACCTTGTCATCAAAGTATAAGTGAAAAAGATATTGCGAAAGTGACTTCAATAATCGAAAACTTTATTCATCAAGAAACATAAAATTATGACAATTTTAATAACAGGAATAACTGGAATGGTAGGTTCACATCTACTAGATTTTCTAATAAAAAATACTGATGAAAAAATTATAGGTATTTCAAGATGGAGAAGTCCTTTGAATAATATTTCTCATCACATTCCTCTCATAAATACCAAAAAAAGATTATTTCTTGAACACTGCGACATAAGAGATAGTTTAGGAGTTAACAATATATTTCAAAAAAATACATTTAAATTAATTTTTCACTTAGCAGCTCAAAGTTATCCTCATGTATCATTTACAAATCCAATAGAAACTTATCAAACAAATATTGATGGCACTGAAAATATTCTCAATGCATCATTGAAATATTCTCCAAATGCTGTAATACATGTATGTTCTTCTTCAGAAGTTTTTGGTAGAGTACCACAAGAAAAAGTTCCTATAGATGAAGAAACCAGTTTTCATCCTGCATCTCCATATGCAATCTCAAAATGTGGGACTGATTTAATTGGAAGATATTATGCAGAAGCATACAATTTAAATACTCAAATCACGAGAATGTTTACCCATACTGGTCCAAGACGTGGTGATGTATTTATGGAATCTACATTCGCGAAACAAATAGCTTTAATTGAAAATGGATTTCAAGAACCATTAGTCAAAGTTGGAAATTTAGACTCTATGAGGACGATTGCAGATGTAAGAGATGCTGTTAAGGCATACTGGTTATTATTAACTACCTCCCCTGAACCTGGATCTTATTACAATATAGGAGGTAAAAAAAGCTTGAAAGTGGGACAGATTCTTCAAGACCTTATTAATTTATCAACTAAAGAAAATATTGAATATGAAATTGATCCCGAAAGATTAAGGCCAATTGATGCAGATCTCCAAATTCCAAATATTTCAAAATTCTCTAAAAAAACAAATTGGGAACCAGAAATAAGCTATTTAAAAACCCTTGAGGATTTATTAAATTATTGGCGAGCAAAAATAAAGACAGAAGGAAATACTTTTCTTATAAGATGAATGATAATTACTAGATGTCCTTACAGAGTTTCTTTTTTTGGAGGTGGTACCGATTTCCCAAATTGGTATAAAAACAATGGTTGCAACATAGTAACTTGCTCTATTGATGCTTATTGCTATATAACTATTAGAAAACTTTTACCTTTTTATGGAAAAAACTACAGAGTTTCTTGGTCTGAAATTGAAGAAGTAAATGAAATAAAAAAAATAAAACATCCTGCAATAAGAGGAGCTTTAAAGCTTTTTAATATAACTAGTGGCTTAGAAATTCATACTGATGGTGATTTACCTGCAAGA
>MDTD01190096.1_pt1 | contig 10183 bp, 12 predicted proteins | sample 811221 | NCBI WGS metagenome assembly MDTD01 (sample SAMN05326646, study PRJNA326480) | marine metagenome | isolation source: seawater | place: Pacific Ocean: South West | collected 2011
TCTCAAAACATTCATTTTTTGTAAATCATTTTTATCAAACAACAATTCTTCTCTTCTCGTCCCTGATTTGGTTATGTCTATTGCTGGGTAAATTCTTTTATCTGCAATTTTTCTATCAAGTACAGTCTCACTATTTCCTGTTCCTTTGAACTCTTCGAAAATTACCTCATCCATCCTACTACCAGTGTCAATTAATGCAGTTGATATAATGGTTAGTGATCCGCCTTCTTCTATATTTCTTGCGGCACCAAAAAATCTTTTTGGTCTCTGAAGTGCATTGGCATCAACTCCTCCTGTTAAAACTTTTCCTGAACTCGGAATTACAGCATTATATGCTCTGCCTAATCTTGTTATTGAGTCTAATAATATAACTACATCTTTTTTATGTTCTGTTAATCTCTTCGCTTTTTCTATTACCATTTCTGCTACAGCCACGTGACGCTGGGCTGGTTCATCAAATGTTGAGCTTATAACTTCACCTTTTACAGTTCTTTGCATATCAGTTACTTCTTCTGGACGCTCATCGATTAGCAACACTATTAAATAACATTCTGGGTAGTTCTTTGCTATTGAGTTAGCAATACTTTGTAAAATCATTGTTTTTCCAGCTTTCGGGGGAGATATAATGATTGATCTTTGTCCTTTACCAATTGGACTTACAAGGTCTATAAGTCTTGGTGTTAAATCTGGTTTTTTCTCGGTTTTAGTCAGCTCAACCTCCATTACAAGCTGTTTATCTGGATAGAGTGGTGTTAAGTTATCAAATGCTATTTTATGTCTAGATTTGTCTGGTTCTTCAAAATTAATTTTACTTACTTGTAGTAATGCAAAATATCTTTCACCCTCTTTTGGTGCCCTTACTGGGCCTTCAACAGTATCTCCGGTTCTTAATCCAAACTTTCTAATCTGGCTTGGACTTACATAAATATCATCAGGACCTGGAAGATAATTAGACTCCATCGCTCTTAAAAAACCGAATCCATCCTGTAATAATTGTAGAACGCCAGCACCTGTAATTTCCTCTTTTTCAGCAACCTTTTTAAGAATCGCAAAAAGAATTTCTTGCTTTCTTAATGTACTAGCGTTTTCAATGCCAAGTTCTTCTGCTTGAGTTATAAGCTGTTCTGATGATTTTAATTTTAGTTCTTGAATGTTCATGATTTAAAATATTAAGGACTTAATATAATTGTAATATATATACTCTTTCAACTATTACAAGAGTGATCATATTAATTTAAAAAACACCGTTATTCCTAGGTTTTCTAAAAATTTGGCCATAATTCTCTGGCAAAAACATCAACTTTAGACCAATCTGTAAACTCATAAGACTGTGAAGTATCAGTCGGCCCCTTTGTAATAAACATAATTAATTTTATAATATATTTATCAAATAATCCGTACTTAGGATAATCAACCTTGCCTGCAAATACAGCGATTTTCTTTGGTTTCCATTTAGATTTTTTTAAAAATTTTCTAATATAAGGATTGGTATCAGGAGAATTTTTTTCTGGTTTTCTTGCAACAACATTAACTGAAAAAAAAGTGCTTTCTTTTTGATTTAATGTTTCTTTATTTAATTCAATAAATTTATAAAGATTACCGGAATGTTTGCCATACCTTATACTTGCTCCTATAATAATTTTATCATATTTAGAAATGTCGAGTTTCATAGCTTGATCCAAAGACACTATTTTAATTACGTTTTTATTATTTGAAGAGTTGATTATTCTTTCACAAATATTCTTTGTATGCCCATCTGTGCTGGAGTAAATTATTAATGAGTTAGACATTATTGAATAATATTATTTTTTACTCATTACTTGCTCTGGCATTTCTTGATAATATTTTTTATCAACCTGATATTCTATGTCTTCTTTTTCTTGCGCTGAGCCTTCCGCTTGAATGAAGGTATATTTTGCAAAATCTTTACACCAGTTTTTATTAGTATTGAGGCATTCTACGGGATAAACATTGCCGCCCCAATCTTTAGCTTCATTAACTAATTCATGACCCAGTTCGTCTGTTGTTTCCAAACAATCAGCAACGAAGCTTGGTGAATAAATGACAATTTCTTTTTTACCTTCAGATATTAATTTTTTTACAACGTCTTCTGTATATGGCGTAATCCATTCTTCAGATCCAAAACGACTCTGGAAACTCATCATGCATTGTTCTGGTTTAATATTTTTTAAATTTTTAGTTATTAAACAGAATGTTTCATAACAATGCCTATAATAATCATCACCTTTGTTAACAATACGCCTTTTTTGCATCCCATGAAAAGTAATTACGAGACTATCAATCTTTTTTCCTTTTTTAATTAACTCACTTAATTTCGTGTCTACTTGATTAACAGAATTGTCAATAAAAGCATGTGTTCTATGAAAATTTGTTATAACTTCGAAGGTTGGTATTTTTACCCTTTTCGACAATTCTTTTGCAAGCGCATCTATGCCCGACGCTATTGTGCTTTCTGAATATTGTGGAAACATTGGTATTACTAATAATTTCGTTGCACCGATACCTTTTTTTAAATCTTCCTCCCAATTGTCATAAACTTCATTTACATAGGGGGGCGATAAAAGAAAGGCATAGTTAACTTCTACATACCCTTTTGGGTCAATTTTTTTTAATTCTTCGCTAACATTTTTTGTAAAATCTCTTGTATTGGTAATTAAGGGAAAACTTTTACCGTCCCATATTCTAGCATAAAGTTTTGCTGATTTTTGAGGCCTAAAAGGTAATACAAAAAAATTTAGAATTATTTTCCAAAGCCATGGATTAATGTCAATAACTCTGGGGTCTCCTAAAAATTTTCTTAGATATTTCCTTAAAGCTTTTGTTGTTGGCTCTGAAGGTGATCCTAATTGAACAAAAACAACTTTTGTTTTTCTTTTTGGATGCACATAATTCATAAACTAATAATCCTTTACCATTTTTACTAAATAGTCCATCATATTTGGATTCGTTTGTGGTAACACACCGTGTCCCAGGTTAAAAATATAAGGATGATCTTTAAATATATCTAGGTATTTTTTTGCCTCTTTTTTTAAATTTTCTTTGTCGGTTAGCAATACCTTCGGGTCCAACCCACCTTGAACAGGTATTTTAATGTGTTTTTTTATCTCAAGTGGATCTACATCATAGTCAATACATATTGCGTCGGGCTTAACAATTTCACAGTAATTTTTGTAGTTTTTAATCCCTCTAGGGAAACATATAACTGGAATTTTTAGTGATTTGGCAAACTCAACTAGTTTCTGAGTAGGATTAAAAATATAATAATCTAAATCTTTCTCTTCTATAAGGCCAGCCCAACTATCAAATATTTGAATAACTTCTGCTCCACTTTCTGCCTGATTCTTAATGTGGATTTTTAAAAATTTTTCTAAGATCGATAAGATATTATTAATTAGTGGTTTATCGTCAAAAAAATTATCTTTTAAATTTTGTTTAGGTGATTGTTGATTAATCATGTAAACCATTAAAGTCCATGGAGCTCCAACAAATCCTATTGTACTCTTATTTTTTGTAAGAGGATTGTTTTTGACGATTTTAATTGCTTCATAAACTGGGTTAATTTTATCAATAAAATCTTTTTCCTCTATTTTTAGAATTCTGTTTAAATTTATTTTCTCTAAAATTGGACCAATATTTTTTTTAAAAATTACGCTTTGGCCTAATCCATAAGGTAACATTAAAATATCAGAAAAAATAATAGCAGCATCTAAATTGAATCTTTTTAAAGGTTGTAATGTTATTTCAGATGATAATTCCTGATTAAGACATAATTTTATAAAATCTGGATTTAATTTTCTAATCTCTCTAAACTCTGGTAAATATCTACCCGCTTGTCTCATAATCCAGATTGGTTTAATATCAATACTATTGTTTTTTATTACTTTAGCTAAAGGCGACATATTAATTATTAACTATATTTAATAGTATTATTAGCTTACTTTGTGAATAGTGGTGATTAAATTTTGCAAACATTTTATAAACAACTTGTTAACATTTAACGTCTAAAATTTAATAAATATATGAGAAAAATTGAAGCTTTGTTAACAGATTTTTAATTATATAGAATATTTTATACATATGTTTAATAATGTTAATAAAAGCCTTTTTTTACAATAATAATATTAAAATTTAAAAATGGCTTAATATGATTTAAAAAGTAAAAAGTTGTTCACAATTAATACATGGGTAATACATATCAAATTTATTTAATTTCAGATTCAACTGGAGAAACTCTAGATAGAATATTCATCGCTATCAAAGCCCAGTTTAAAAACATAAACTATAAAATTCACACTTATTCATTTACTAGAACTGAAAATCAAATCTTTAAGATTTTATACGAAGCTGGAAAAAGTACAAATTCTATAATTTTATATTCTATAGTAGATAATAATTTGGCTAAATTTTTAGCAAATGCTAGTAGTGAAAAAAAAATTCCATGTTTTGGTGTGCTTGGAGACTTAATATTAAGTTTTTCAAAGCTTCTAAACCAAGAAGCATCACATCAACCGAGTGGTCAATATGCCCTAAATGATGAATATTATAAAAGGATAGCAGCCATACAATTTACAATGAATCATGATGATGGGAATCTTTTAAAAGAGATAAATAAATCAGATATAATTTTATTAGGTGTAAGCAGAACAAGCAAAACCCCAACCGCAATATATTTAGCAAACAAAGGATACAAAACATCAAACATTCCATTAGTAAATGAAAATTCTATTCCCAAAGATTTAAAAGATAATCCCAAAATTGCCTGTGTGATAGGGCTCAATACTGAACCAGAAAGACTTGTAGATATTCGAAAAAATAGAATGAGCTCATTAAGAGAAACTGAAAACAAATCTTACACAGATTTAGATAGGATAAAGAAAGAAGTGAATGAGGCTAAGAAAATGTTTCAAAAATATAAATGGCCTACTATTGATGTAACAAGAAAATCTGTAGAAGAAACCGCAGCTTCTGTAATAAAAATTTACGAAATATATAAACAAAATGTTTAAAATAATTCTTGCCTCAAAAAGTAAAGTTCGAAAAGAAATTTTAGATAAAAACAACATCTTAAATGAAGTTGAACCATCAAATGTAGACGAAGATAGTGTTAAAAATAGTTTGCTTAAAAATAATGCTTCACCAGAGGTAATTTCAAAAAACTTAGCTGAACTAAAGGCTAACAAAGTAAGTCAAAAAAAAACTGAAATTTTTGTTTTAGGAGCTGACAGCGTGATTGATTTAGAAGGGGAATTAATATCAAAACCTAATAACAGAAATCAAGCTTTAGAAATTTTAAAAAAATTAAATGGAAAGAAGCATTACCTGATAAGCTCAGTTTGTTTATCTAAAAATGGCTCAATGATTTGGAATTATACTGACAAAGCACAGCTAACAATGAAAAACTTTCAAGAAAAAGAGCTCGAAGAATATTTGGCAAAAATTTCTGATGATAAATTATATGCATACAACGTTTACCAAATTGAAGGTGAGGGTAGAAAATTGTTTTCAAATATCGAGGGGGACGAAAATACTATTATGGGTCTTCCAATAAAAAAAATTAAAGAATATTTAAGTAACTATTAATAATATGAAAAATTATTTAGTGATTGGCAATCCCATCAAGCATTCATTATCACCAGATTTACACAATCACTGGATTAAAATTAATAAAATTAATGCTATTTATAAAAAGAAAAAACTTAATGAAAACGAAATTAAGAACTTAATCGATGATGTTAGAAGTAAGAAAATTAATGGAATTAACGTAACAGTTCCTTTTAAACAAAAAGTCATATCTTATTTGGATGAATTAACCGAACAAGCAAAAAAAACACAATCAGTAAACACAATATATCTTGGACCTAATGGGGTCATTGGACATAATACTGATGTTGCAGGTTTTGAGGAAAGCTTGAAATATTTAAATTATGATGTGAAAGATAAAAAGATTTTGATACTAGGTGCTGGTGGGGTAGTTCCATCAATAATTTTTGCACTTAAAAATAAACAGGCTCGAGATATAACAATAACCAATAGAACTCTAGAGAAAGCGGAAATTTTAAAAAAAAATTTTGATAATATAAAAATTAAAAAATGGGGAGATATACCAGAAGTTGATATGATTATAAATGCAACTAGTATTGGATTGAATTTAGAAGATAGAATTAATTTAGATTTTTCAAAAATTAAAAATAAATTTTTTTATGATCTTATATATAATCCAAGTGAAACCAATTTTTTGAAATCTGGAAAGAAATTAGGCAACAAAGTCACTAATGGAAAAATGATGTTTATTTTTCAAGCACTTTATGCCTTTAAAATATGGCATAACTTTCTACCAGAAATAAATGATAAAGTAGTAGGACTTTTGAGTAATGATTAAAATTGGTATTTTAGGTGATATTGGCTCGGGAAAGAGTTATATAGCAAACAATTTTGGTTATCCTGTATTTAACGCAGATAAAGAGGTAAGTAAATTATATAAAAGCGATAAAAAAATCTTTTATAAATTAAGAAATACTTTGCCAGATTTTTTTCAAAAATTTCCCATAGAAAAATATCAAGTCTCAAATGCTATTCTTGATAAGAGCTCTAACTTAAAAAAAATTGTAAAGATTATTCATAAAGAAATAAGAAAAAAAATGAAAATTTTTTTGAAAAAAAATTCTCAAAAGAAAATTGTAATATTAGATATACCGCTCTTATTAGAAAATAAAATAAATAATAAAAATTATATCCTTGTATTTGTCCAATCGAGAAAATCTGAAGTTTTAAAGAGACTTAAAAAAAGAAAGAATTTTAACAATGATATTTTAAATAAATTTAGAAAAATTCAACTGCCACTTGATTATAAGAAAAAAAAATCTCATTTTATTATTAAAAATAATTTTAAACAAAAATCTGTTAAAAAGGATATAAAAGAAATATTAAAAAAAATCATAAAATGAAAGAAATAGTATTAGATACCGAAACAACCGGCCTTTCAGTAAAAGATGGACATAGGATAGTTGAAATTGGTTGCATTGAATTAGATGATTTGATTGTTACCCAAAAAAAGTTTCATTGTTATTTGAATCCTGAGAGAAAAGTTTCAGAAAAAGCTTTAGAAGTTCACGGATACACGGATAAATTTTTGTCAGATAAACGAAAATTTAAGGAAATAGTAGAAGATTTTTTAAATTTTATAAAAGGAAAAAGATTAATAATTCATAATGCAGAATTTGATTTATCCCATTTAAATAATGAACTTGGGATATTAGGAATGGATAAACTTAAAAATGATGTTGTCGATACATATACTTTAGCCAGAGAAAAGTTTCCAGGCGCTTCATCTAGTTTGGATGCCTTGTGTAAAAGATATAGGATCGACAATTCTAAAAGAACACAACACACTGCATTAATAGATTGTGGCTTGTTGGCTAAAGTTTATATTAATCTAATAGATCAGAAAGAACCTACATTAAATTTTCAAATTCAAGATAAAGACATAATTAATAATTCTTCTAAAAAAATTGTTTATTTTAAAAAAGTAATAAAACCCACCGAAGAAGAGGAATATAATCACAAAAAATATTTAAATTTAAATATTAAGAAAAATTTTTTTTAATTAAACCTTTGATTATAGAGTTTTTCAAAGTCAATTTTTTTTTCAAATTTTATACCTGGGTATCCAGAATCATGAAGCAAGTTTATGAAAGAAGTCTCCATGTAAGGATAAATTTCTTTTTGAACCTCACAAAGAATAATTTTTTCTAAATCTTTTTTTTCTTTTATATCGTCTCCAACTTTAATGATAGTTGCAAAAATTATTTCAAAATATGATTTTTTTTTATTATCATCTTTATCCTCAAATTTTAGTGTTGTGTTTATTTCTACAAGCTTATTTTTCAGGGCTTTCGATGTGATATCTATATTCAGTTGATATTTTGAAATATAATCTTTGACAAACAGATAAGTCTCAATATCTGGCGTTTCACTGGACATATCTTTTATATATTTACCTAAAATTTTATAATCTTCTCTCATCATCGTCATCTATATCTTCGAATTCTCCTTCTATAAAATCATTTTTATTTTTTTTTGTTTTTTTAAATTTATTTGAGACTTTTGAAAAAAAAAACCTTCTCGTTAATGGAAAAATTAATAAAAACCCTAAAAAATCTGTAGCAAATCCTGGAATAATCAAAAGTAAGGACGCGAATGCAATAGCTGCACCAGAGATAATTTCATATGCGGGTAATTCATTTTTTACAAGTTGTGTGAATCCAGACCTGAGAGTGTTTAACCCCTCATATCTTGCGTAGATAATTCCAATTATGGCCGTAATAAATATCAAAGAAATTGTGTTAAAAGCTCCTATTTGTGAGCCAATTTTGATAAATAGATATATTTCAATTATTGGAACTAAAATTATAGCTAAAAGTACTGTGTTCATTTGTCTTTAATTTAATTGCTAGTTGAAATTATTCAACATAGTAATTAAATTATCTTAATGAATTATAGTTTCGAATATATCGATATCATCTTATTAGCCATGATTGCTGGATTTATATTTCTTAGATTAAGAGGAATTTTAGGAAAAAGAACAGGATTTGAGGGTAAAGCACCTCCTCAATTTGAAGAAGTTTTAAAAAATATAGACCCTAAGATAAAAACTAATCTAAAAGAACAATTTGATGATGAGGCTCAAAAAGATTTTTTAAAAGGAGCAAAAATTGCATACGAAACTATTATTACTGACTTTAGTGATGATGATAATAAGCTTATTAAAAGTAAACCACTTTTAAGCAAAAAAATACACGACCAGTTTAATGAAGCCCTTAAAGATAGAAATAAAAGAGGTCATTTTGCAGAAATTACTTTCATTGGAATTAATACTGCAAATATAAAAGAACACATGGAAATAAATAACATTTTAAAAGTAACAGTTGATTTTGTGGCTGAAGTAATTACTTGCATAAGAGATAAAGATAAAAAAATAGTTTCTGGTGATCCTGAAAAAATTAAAAAAATTTATGACACCTGGGTGTTTTCAAGAGATACAAGGTCCAATAATCCAAATTGGCAATTAATAGAAATTTTAACTTAATTGAGTAAAATTTCAGATAAAGATAAAAAAGATTGGGAAAAATTTTTACTTAATAATGAAAGTTTACCAGATAAAGATACTAATTTTAGTATAAAAAATTCAAAAAGAATAAATAAGATAGATTTACATGGATTCTCTTTAAGTGAAGCTAATAAAAAAATAAAAAATTTTATTTTATACTCATTCACAAAAAAAATTTATAAATTAATAGTTATTACAGGTAAAGGCATTCACTCGGAAAATATAAAAGATCCATATGTTTCTAAAGATTTAGGTATTTTAAAATATTCTGTGCCAGAATTTATTAAAAATAGCCCAGAACTTATGAATTTAATTTCTAGGATTGATGAAGCTTCAATTAAAGATGGTGGAGAAGGAGCTTTTTATATCTATTTAAAGAAAAAACTATAATATAAATTTTGATAGGTCGGTATCTTTAACCAAATCATCTAGATTTTTATTTATATACTCTTTGTTAATTATTATTTTTTCACCGGAACGATCTGTTGCAGTAAAACTAATCTCGTCTAAAATTTTTTCAATAATTGTATGCAATCTTCTTGCACCAATATTTTCTACAGTTGAATTAACTTCTGAGGCAATATTAGCAATGGCATCTATCCCATCGTCTGAAAATTCAAGATCAACATTTTCAGTTTTGAGCAAAGCGATGTACTGTTTAATTAAACTAAAATCTGGTTCTTTTAATATTCTTTTAAAATCTTTGCTTGTTAAAGCTTCAAGTTCAACTCTTATAGGAAGTCTTCCTTGCAATTCAGGTAATAAATCTGAAGGTTTTGCAAGTTGAAATGCTCCTGATGCAATGAATAAAATGTGGTCAGTTTTAATTGGCCCATATTTAGTATTAACAGTTGTTCCTTCTATTAAAGGTAATAAATCTCTTTGAACTCCTTCTCTTGATACATCACCACCAACTCTGTCTGCTCTTCCAGAAATTTTATCAATTTCATCTAAAAATACTATTCCATTATTTTCTGTAGAAATTTTTGCCATCTTAATAATTTTATCTTGTTCAATTAATTTGTCAGACTCATCATTTATTAAAATTTCATGAGA
>MDTD01057331.1_pt1 | contig 10182 bp, 8 predicted proteins | sample 811221 | NCBI WGS metagenome assembly MDTD01 (sample SAMN05326646, study PRJNA326480) | marine metagenome | isolation source: seawater | place: Pacific Ocean: South West | collected 2011
AAGAATTTGGAAATTTTGGAAATTTACTTAAAGAGTATACTTCTAGTCAAACAAGCAATGTAACTTACGGAGCATTGAACAGCATTCTTCCAACTTTTTCTACATTGTTCATACTTTCATTTTTATTTACAACTTCTTCTTTTGTAAAAACAATTTCAATTGAGTTTATTGGGGTGCTTTTGAGGCTTTTTCAGTCATTGAGTGCATTTAATAATGGACTAAATCTAGTAATAAATTCAAGTGTTCATGTTGAAGAACTTTATAAACTTAATAAACAGAGTCCTGAAATTGAATTAAACAATTATGTAATTAATAATGACTTACAACATGCAGTAGAAATTGAAAAAGTTAACTTTAGATATTTTAATTCTGATGAGAATCTCTTTACAGATTTGAATATTAATTTTAAAAAGGGTGCGCATACAATTATTACTGGTCCAAATGGATCAGGTAAGAGTACTATTCTTGGATTGATTTCAGGACTTTATATACCTCAGACCGGGAAAGTTAGCATTTCAACAGATAAGGTTGGATACATAGGTGTAACGCCACTTATTATTGACGGATCAATAAGAGAAAATCTTTTGTATGGTAATGATCTTGAAGTAGATGATAAAGAAATAATAGATATTTTAGATAAATTCTCATTTACCCCTGACAATAAAGACTTAAGCCTAGATATGATGATCAGTAATACTTCTTTATCTTCTGGGCAAATGCAAAAAGTTTCTTTTATGAGGTCTTTATTGAACAATTCAGAAATACTTTTATTAGATGAGGCAACTTCTAACCTAGACGAAAATTCAAAAAAGCTTATTTTCAGTATTTTAAGTGATAAGGAAATTACAATAATTAATTCAACTCATACAAAAGATGATTTTGTTTATGACTATGAATTAAAGATATCCCTAAATGAGAATCAGAGACAAATTAATATTTACTAATATTTGTATAGATTTCATATTCTTTATCAAGAATTATTTTTAAAGAATTATTTTCTTGAACTCTTTTAGTTGAATTTTTAGATAACTTTTTTTGTAAATCATGATCTGAATCTATTTTATGCATTACATCAACAAGATTATCTAATTCCAAATCAAACAAAACCCCATTTTTAAAATGTTCTATTAGCTCTACATTATTTTCAATTTTTGATGCAATAACTACACAACCAGAGGCCATAGCTTCAAGTATTGCTTTTGAATTACCTTCATATGTTGAAAGTGAGATAAAATATTTATGATTATTATATTCATTTAACAATTCAAAATTTTCTATTGTTCCTTTAAAGTGAATATTGTTACAATCTTCAATAAGTCTGTAGAGTTCCATCTTTTCGGATCCATCTCCAAATATGTTTACATTAAATTTAGTATTTTTAAGAGACTCAATTAAGAACTTATAATTTTTTTGCTTTTCTAGTCTTCCTACACAAACAACATTGTTTTCTCTGTCTTCAATTTTTTTTGTTTCATTTTTAATGTTTATCCAATTCGGAATTAAGACTATGTTGTTCTGATTAAATTTAAATCTTTTTTTTAAAAATTTCATATCAGATTTTGATGTTACTGAATATACATCTGCAACTCTTGATGCAATAAACGTCAAAAAGAAATAAAAATATTGTTTTACTTTATTTTTTTTATCATATTTACTGAACGAATAAAGGTCATAACCTGTTCTAATATACAGACTAAAACCTGTAATAATTTTGAAAATAATTGGAACCCAGGATCCGTTTAATTGATTAGTTTTAATAATTTTGAAATCATTACTAATGTTCTTCTTCAAGTAAAAAGGTAAAATTATACTTTTTAAAAATCTTAAGTATTTATTTTTTGAGTATTTTATAAGGTCATAAATTGGGATGATTTCAAGGTCTTCAATTAAATTTACGAATTTTAAATCATCAGAATTTCCGTATGTTACAAATGTAAATTTAATATTATATTTTTTGGATAATTCTTTGTAAAACTCTATCTCTCTCGAAAGTAGTCCTGAAGATTCCCAGTCTTTTAATGAAATTCCGTAGGTGAAAAACAAAATTACGTTCATTATCTATTTCACACTCTCATTTTTGAATTAATCTATTATAGATTAATAAAAAATGAAAAAAATATTACTTATTCACAATAGATATAGATACCAAGGTGGTGAAGATTTAGCTGTAGAAAATGAACTACAACTTTTAAAAAAAGACTACATAGTTGAAAAACTTTACTTTGATAACGATTTAAAAAATATATTAAGTTTGATATTTTCGTTTTTATTTAATTACAATCCCAGAAGTCAAAAAATCCTAAAAAACAAATTAAGAGAATTTAATCCTGATTATGCTTACATACACAATACTTGGTTTAAAGCATCTTTGGGGATTTTTACAGTTTTACAGAAACAAAATATACCAATAATTTTAAAAATTCATAATTTTAGATATTTTTGTACTAGGTCATTTTTTGCAAATCGACACTTTGATGGAGATGAAGAATGTAAAGCCTGTGGTGCTAAAAAGAAAGACTTTGGATTCTATAATAAATACTTTGAGGATTCTCTAATTAAGTCCTTATTTGTGAGTATGTATGGAAAGAAATACTTTGATATTTTAAAAAACAAAAATATAAAAATTTTAGTTCTCACAGAGTTTCATGAAAAGTTCTTACTTAAACTGACTGGTAATCAAAATGTAAAAATTTTTCCTAATTTTCTTAAATTTGATTTGGGGATGGAAGAGAGTAATGCGTCAGAAAAATTTATAGTTTATGCTGGAAGAATATCATCAGAAAAAGGAATTGAAGAGTTAGTAAAGGCATTTATAGAATTAAATGATAAAAATCTTATCTTAAAAATTATTGGTGAGGGCCCTCAGCTTAAAGAATTGAGAAATAGATTCGAAAGTAGAAGTGTTCAATTTCTTGGAAAACTTGATAATCAAGATGTTTTAAAAACTATGGCCTTATCTATAGGGGTGGTCACAGCAACTAAGTTATATGAAGGTCAACCAACTTTATTATGCGAGGCGTCAAAACTTTCAATACCTTCAATTTTTCCAAGGTCAGGTGGAATCAACGAATTTTTTCCAGAAAATTACGAACTATCTTTTGAACAGTTTAATTATGAAGATTTAAAAAATAAAATTCAATTATTAAGCAATGAAAAGCTAAGATTGACTATTGGTGAAAGTAATAAAAAGTTTATCAATTCCTATCTTGATAGTGGCAAACTCTCTAATCAATTTAAAGATATTTTAAATGAGTAAACAAAGATTAGTTTCTGTAATTATGAGTACTCATAATTCAGAGGATACTTTAGAAGAATCAATTAATAGCATTTTAGATCAAACTTACTTAGATATTGAGATATTAATTATGGACGACGGATCTAAAGATAACTCAAATGTCATTCTTGATAGATTAAACACACAAAATAAATCTATAAAAATTTTCAGAAATGAGACAAACATTGGATTAACAAGATCACTCAATATACTAATTAGTAAATCAAGAGGACAATACATAGCAAGACATGATGCTGATGATATCAGTTATCCAGAGAGAATAGGAATGCAAATGGAGGAGATTGAAACCAAAAATTTAGACTTTTGCTCTACTAGAGCACTCATTAAAGATTCAAATCAAAAAATTCCAGGATTATCTTATTATCTACCACAAAAAATAACGATGAAATATAAGAATCCCTTTATTCACGGTACTTTGTTAATAAGAAAAAATGTACTCAAAGCTGTTGGGAATTATGATGAAAATTTTTATTATTCACAAGATTATAAACTTATGAAAGATCTTATAGACAATAATTATAAATATAGTGTTATTAAAAAGCCTTTATATATATTAAATATGAAAGATAATATATCTATAAAAAAATTTGATGAGCAAGAATATTACGCTGATTGCGTAAGAAAAAATAAAACTCCCAAAGTATGAAAGTATATATAAATTCGGCAAAGGAGAACTGGGTTGTAGATAGATTCATTGAAGAGTGGAATGAGTATAATTTTAAACAGTCTAAAACACTTATTTTTGGCAATAAATTAGTTTGGTTAATTGCTCCATGGACTTGGAGAAAAATACCAATCAAATATTTAAAAAAAAATAAAGTACTTTGCACAATTCACCATATTGACGAAGATAAATTTACAAAGAGTGAACGTGAAGAATTTCAAAATAGAGACCAATATATAAATGCTTACCACGTAATATCTGATACGACTTTTGAACAAGTAGATAAACTTACTTCTAAACCAGTTTATAAAATACCTTTTTGGGTAAATCAAAATATATGGTTTACAATCGAAAACAAAGATTTTTTAAGAAAAAAATACGAAATATCTGAAGAGTCATATCTAGTTGGATCCTTTCAACGAGATACTGAAGGTAAAGATCTAATTTCACCCAAGCTTTCTAAAGGACCTGATCAATTTATAAAAATTATATTAGAGCTAAATAAAAAGCATGAAAATTTACTTGTGATACTAACAGGAAAAAGAAGAAATTATGTAATTAAAGAATTAGAAAAGCTCAATGTTGATTATAAATATTATGAAATGGCTTCATTTAAGGAAATAAATGAACTTTATAACATTTTGGATCTTTATGTTGTTTCTTCTAGATATGAAGGAGGTCCTCAATCTATATTAGAGTGTGGGATAATCAAAACACCAATAATTTCTACAAATGTAGGTATCGCAAAGGAAATACTAAGTCCTGAATCAATATTTGATATTGAAAATTTTGGTAAAGCAATACCAAATATTGAACTTGCATATCAAAATTCTAAAAAGTTTATAATCCCTGAAGGATTTAAGGAGTTTAATAGACTGTTAAATAAGATTTATGAAAATTAGTATAGGAACAAAAATAAAAGAAGGTCCATGGGGCGGTGGAAATCTATTTGCAATTAATCTTAAGAACTATTTAGAAAAATCTGGACATATCGTAATTAGTGACTTGATGGAAGACGATATAGATGTCATTATTCTTACTGAACCAAGAAAAACTTCAGAATCTTCTGCATTTACAGACCAAGATGTTTTGAAGTATAAAAAATATGTAAATAAGAAATCTTTAGTTATTCATAGAATTAACGAGTGCGATGAAAGAAAAAATACAAATTATGTTAACAAATATTTAATTCAAGCTAACAAAGTTGCAAATGAAACTATTTTTGTGAGCGAATGGTTGAAAAAATTATTTATAAATCAAGGCATAAATTCAAAAATTAACCATGTAGTTTATGCGGGAGCAAATAGTGAAATCTTTAACCCTAATGGATTTATACCTTGGGATGGTAAATCTAAATTAAAAATAGTAACTCATCATTGGGGAGCAAACTGGAATAAAGGTTTCGATATCTATTCAGAACTTGATGAGATGCTTTCACTTTCAAATTATAAAGATAAAATCGAATTTAACTATATTGGCAACTTACCAAAAAATTTTTCTTTTAGAAATTCAAATCATATATTACCTATGTCGGGACATGAATTAGCAGACACCATCAAAGGTAATCACTTATATTTGACTGCGTCGATTAACGAGCCATCTGGTAACCATCATATTGAGGCTTTACAGTGCGGACTTCCTATCTTATTTTTAGAAAGCGGGGGCACCACCGAATATTGTAAAAATTATGGTTTGGGATTTTCCAAGAATGATTTCAAAGATCAACTTAATACAATGATGTTGAACTATGATTTTTACTTGGACAAATCAAAAGATTATCCTAATAATTCAGAAAAAATGTCTCAAGAATATTTGGAGATAATCAATAAAATGGTTCAAAATAAAGAAAAAAATCAAGAAAATCAATTGTTTAAGAATAATAACTATTTGTCAAAATTTTTATATTTAAAATTTAGAAAGTTAAAAAAACAAAATTAGTGAATTAACTTAATTAAGTCTTCATTAAATTTTGATAAGTCAAATTTTTTTTCAATCAGGTCTCTCGATTTATTTTTTATAGCTTCACACCTCTCGCTATCACTCAAAATTAATTTTATTTCTTTTACCCATGTTTCTAATGAGTTATTTTCAATAAATATGATATGTTTGTTATTTTCAAAATTTTCAAAATCCCAAAAACCTCGGGTTTTAGTTATTAAAACAGGAACTCCCATTGACATTGATTGTAAAGCCACACTTTGTCCAGATGGTTGATAACTTTCTATTAGAGGTATTAATGTTAGTTTTGCCGAATCATAAAATTTTCTTATCTCAATATCTGTTAATTCTGATAAATTCCAATGTCCTTTGACTAAATTTACATTGTTGCTTAAAATTTCATTTTCAGTTATTTGTGATGTGATAATAGTAAACTCGTATTCTTTTAACTCATTTGCAATCTGAATTATTTTTTTAAAATCTCTTCTACCATCATTTCCTATGAATAGAATATTTTTCTTTTGTTCATTTTTAAGATTATTACTAACCCAAAATTTACTATCTATGGAGAAGGGTATGAAAACGTATTTATCTTTAAATTCTGAAAAATTTTTTGACGCTCTATCTTTTTCTGCTGAACTAAGGAAAACTACAAAATTTAGTTCCTTTAAAATTTTTTTGATAAAATAATTTTGCAAACTTTTTGATAATAAATTATCTGTTTTCTTTGCAAACAAGCCCATAGTAATCATCATCGATTTAGTGTCGTAAACTTTTTTAATTTTTCTTAACATAAAGAGGGACGAAAGAGCCAATCTTTCGTTTGTGAAAATAATAAAATCTGAATTACTTAATTCATCCCTATTTGATTTATTATGAGCAATTTCAAAATAAAAAGGCAATTTTGTTAATTTACGTAATATTTTATCAAAAATAGCCCATAAGAAATTTTTATTTCCTTTATATTCTAAAAAATCAACATTATCGAATTGATTTTTTAAAAAGTCATACCCATAAAAAAATTCTTTAGCGTAATGATTATTGTTTAATTTTTCTTCTCGCCCTATAGAGAAAACATATCTTATTTTTTTACTTTCCATAATTACAATCTATAACAAACAATTACTAATAATATATTCAAATAATTTAAATTTATGTTCTTTTGTTAAAATAGTTGAAATGATAGATAATAACTTTATAGCCGTATCATTCACAAGCTCTGGTTATATTGATATTACTTACAACCTTATTCTTTCGATAAAGAAAAACAATGTTCCAATAAACCTAAAGTTATATTGTCTAGATATTGAATCATTTAATTTTTTTCAAGAAATAAATCAAGAAACAATTTTCATAGACAATGAAAAAAGCTTTTCTTCTAGCTTAATGAAACAAAGCGATTCAAATTTTGGGGAACTAATGTTGAAAAAATTTTACATTATTCATAAAAATTTACAGCAAGATAGTAATGTTTTATATATTGATGGTGATATTGTTTTAAAAAAAGATTTTACTAATTATTTTCATTCTTTATTAACAAAAAATGATATTGTTTTTCAAAATGATAAAAGACCTTCAAAACCAAATCAGATAAATGTCTGTGCTGGGTTTATGTTAATAAAATCAAATAAAAAAATGATAAAATTTTTTGATCCCAATAAAATTCCTATTGAAAAAATAGTGAATTATAAAACACATGATCAAACATATTTAAATAAAAATTTAGCTAAATTCAAATATGAGATTCTTCCAATGAAACATTTTCCAAACGGACCATATTTTTATCAGAATTATAATAAAATCGACCCCTTTATAATTCACTTTAACTACATACTTGGAGAGGATAAAATATCAAGAATGAAGGAATTAAATGAATGGTATCTCTAACTTGCTTAAACCAAAGAGCAATTATTTAATTTCTCTTATAAATAGTAAGATCCCAAAAACTATTAAAGAAATATTTTATGGACTTACTTTAGTTTCGATTGGTTGTTGCATTCTGTTTACAAGGTCTTTCGCAGGTATATATTTGTTTGGAATGAGACTAGGTGAAATCTTGGTTGGAGTATCCTTAGTCCTTTCTTTTTGTATATTATTTTTTCATTACAAAGATTCAAGTATTTTTGACAGAAAATATTTAATACCTTGTTTCAAATTGTTAATTTTATACTTTTTTATCACTGTATTTATAACTGAAACAAATTTATTTAGACCATATGCATTTAAAACTAGTTCATATATTTGGACAATCAGCTATTTATTCGTAGGTGCTTACATTGTTGACAAAGTTGATAAAAAATATTTAAGGCTTGGGCTTTTACTACTAGTTTTGGTTTACTTATTTTCAAGCGGAAACTATCCCAATTTCTTAATTGATTTATTTTATAAAATCTCAGATAAATTTCAATTTATTAAAGGATCTGAAATGGCAATTGCATATATAACAATTGTTTTACTTAGCTATAACCTATTCGATAGTGAAAGAATAAAATTTGGTCTCCTTATATTTTTTGGGTCCTTATTTTTTCCAGCATTAGTTTTTAACAGCAGGGGTGCATTTCTAGGAGGTTTCATTTTCTTAATTCTTGAGTTATTCTATAAAAGAAAATTTATTTTCAAGAACTTTATTTATTCACTTTTGGTAACAGTTTTATGTATTCCATTATTCTTCCTATCTTCACTACGTGTATATGGAAACTTTGATTTTGTTAAACTTCCAGAAAATCAGCCTCAAGAGATAGTCCAAACTGTTGGAGAAGTAATCACAAAAAAAGAAACATCTAGAGTCTTTTTATCTTTCTATATTATTGATGGAACCCTGCTTTCTAGTGATCCCACAACACATTGGCGTTTAGATATTTGGCAAGATGTTGTAAAAGATTTAAGAGCTAAGAATTTAATTATGAATGGTTATGGTTATAACGAAATCATTCCTGTTATGACTGATCCTACTGCACCAGGAAGGCTTGGATGGGATGGTCTTAATGAAAACGTTCATAATTACTTTGTAAATGTTTTAGCAAGGGGTGGGCTACCTCAGCTTTTAATTGTCTTATTCTTTCAATATTTTTTGTTTTCTCAATACAAAAAGAGACATGGAGATAATCGTATTCTCAGCTTTGTTGTCCCACTAATGTTCATAGCCTTAGTTGACGCAGTCATGGAGGGTGTAAACTTCCCAATAGTATTTTATACTTTTTATGGTTATTTCTTAAAAGTAGGAATAGACTAATATTCCATGAGAAAAAAACTAATTTAATATCATGAGCATTGCATTTATTACAGGAATAACAGGTCAAGATGGATACTATCTCAGTAAACTTTTATTAGAAAAAGGGTACGAAGTACATGGAACAGTTCGTAGGTCATCATCAATTAATACATCTAGAATTGACGATTTAATATCTGAATATTCTAAAACTGGACAACTAAAACTTCATTATTCTGATTTACTTGATTCAGCTTCTTTAAACAATCTTATTGGAAATATAAAACCTGACGAAGTGTACAATTTAGCAGCTCAATCTCATGTTTCGGTTTCTTTTAAAAATCCAATATTTACAACTCAAACTGGAACTTTGGGCTCAATATCTTTACTGGAAGCAATAAGGTATGCAGATAATGAAATAAAATTCTACCAGGCTTCTTCTTCTGAAATGTATGGAGGAGTAAACGAAGAATTACTAAATGAACATTCACTTTTTTATCCAAAAAGTCCATATGCAGCTTCTAAAGTGTTTGCCCATAATATGACAAAAGTTTATCGAGAATCATATGATTTATTTTGTGTAAATGGAATTTTATTTAATCATGAATCACCATTTAGAGGGGAAACCTTTGTTACAAGGAAAATAACTAGAGCCGCAACAAGAATCAAGTTAGGAATTCAAACAAAAATTACTCTTGGAAACTTAGATGCATCCAGAGACTGGGGGTTTGCCGGTGATTACGTCGAAGGCATGTATTTAATGATGCAACATAGTAAACCAGATGATTGGGTTCTTGCAACAGGAAAGTCAATTACTGTTAAAGAATTTGCTGAATTAGCATTTAAAAAACTTGATCTTAATTGGGAAGAGTATGTTGAAACATCAGAAAGGTATTTTAGACCGAACGAGGTCGAGTTTCTTTTAGGCGATTATTCAAAAGCAAAAAAACATCTTAACTGGGAACCGAAGACATCAATTGATAAACTAGTTGATTTAATGATTGAAAGTGACTTAAATTTAGCAAAACAGGAGCAAGTCTTAATAAAAGAAAATTTACTTAAACCTACTTGGGAACA
>MDTD01060723.1_pt1 | contig 10182 bp, 5 predicted proteins | sample 811221 | NCBI WGS metagenome assembly MDTD01 (sample SAMN05326646, study PRJNA326480) | marine metagenome | isolation source: seawater | place: Pacific Ocean: South West | collected 2011
GAGGTGAAGCTTGCCGGAAACGCCGGTGGACGCACGGGGAAAACCTATTCCCATTACGCCATTATGGAAGAGGGCCTCAAATTCATCCGCAAAAACAAGGACTCTCCGTTCTTCTGCTATCTCCCGATTACTCCGCCCCACGGCATGTTTGACATTCCCAGCGACGATCCCGCATGGGAGCACTACAAGAATGAGTCATGGCTCAAGGATGATAAGATTCCGCAGGACGTTAAGAACTACGCTGCCATGGTGACCATGGTCGACAGCAATCTCGGCCAGGTGATTGACCTCCTTGCCGAGCTCAAATTGAGTGAAAATACCATTGTGTTCTTTACTGGAGATAATGGAGGGCAGGATCGCTTTCGCAGTCCTGAGCACCCGAGGGGATTTTTCAGCCCAAACAAAAACCCTGTAACTGGAGTAGAGTTCCGCGGAGGCAAGGGCAGCCTTTATGAGGGGGGACTTCGCATCCCATTTCTTGTTCAGTGGCCTGGGAAAATACAGGCTGGGCAGGTTAGCGACCTGATGTTCGCTCAGTATGATATTCTTGCTACGTTGGCGGAACTTGCAGGAGCGACGATCCCGACCGATACTGATGGAATTTCTATCCTGCCGACCCTGCTGAAAGCCGGGAATACAGCTGGGGAGCAGGAGCTGCATTCTCACTTTTACTGGGAATTCGGTAACATGCAGGCTGTCAGGATCGGATCCTGGAAGGGGATCTACATCAGAAACAAACAGGTGTGGGAACTCTACGACCTCGAACGAGATGTCAGTGAAACCTCCAATGTCGCCGCAGATCACCCGGAGATCATTGAGAAGATGACAAAGATCATCGCCGCAAGCCATGAACCTGCTCGTCCTGGCACTTATACTACGAGAGAGCGGCACGAACGCGATCGGTGGGCAAAATGGGGAACATCCCGTCCTCAGGGATCCTCTGGTGCGGACAAAATGAACCGCCTGAAGGACAAAGGCCTGATTCCCTTTAAGGACATGAAACTGTTGAGTTCCAGCAGCGAGAACCAGTCGAACAATCGCAAAGCGGCGTTCGCGATCGACGGCCGACCAGATACGCTATGGCACTCAAGCTGGTCTGATGGGCTGAAAGCACATCCTCACGAGTTGGTCATCGACCTTGGATCTTCCTGCAGTATCACAGGCTTCCGCTACCTTGCACGGCAGGATGGAGGGTGGAACGGAGCCTTTGCAGATACCGAATTCTACGTCAGCGATTCACCCACGATCTTTACTGACTGCGCAGCGAAGGTCCGTTTCACCAAAACGAGAAAGGCTCAGTCCGTGCGCTGCGTAAAAACTGCTCATGGTCGCTACGTCAAGGTGCGCGTCCTTTCCGAGGTTAATGGGAAGGCGTGGGGCTCCGCAGCAGAGCTGGGGGTAGTGGGGAAAAGAAGTAAATAGCAGAATCCGCGCTCTTCCTCTGACTGAATCTCTCTTAACCGATGCAGGAATGCCCAGAGCGCGTTCCCTCAGAATTGTGGAGCAGAGCCCTTCCGGGTTTTCCTTGACCCTTGCTTCACCAGCGGCACCCTCATAACAAACCGTTCTGTCATGTTCATCTCGCGCCCGCTCTTCCCTCTCCAAATGAGCCTCGCGCCGGTTGCCCTCGCTCTCCTCATGATTACACCAGCTGTAGGGCAGCTGATCCAGGTTTCCGGGAATGGACGAACTATCAACAACGGGGACACGACTCCCAGCAGCAGGGACCATACCGATTTTGGCCAGATATCGGCGGGATCTGGACCTGTCGACCGGAATTTTCTGATCCGAAACCTCAGCCAGATCCCCCTGCAAATCCTGTTCTTCCAACGGATCGGAACGCACCCGGGCAGCTTCACTATCATCAATCCCCCCGAACCGACTATTCCAGGAAATGGCGAAGCCTCTCTCACGGTCCGCTTTCTTCCTCCTGCCACCGGAGGGCTGCGAAGCGCTACTATCCGACTCGTCACCACATCTTCTATCGACAGTGATTTCCAATTTGACGTGGCTGGTGATTTTATTCTGCCCGCTCCCGATATTATCGTATTGGGAAATGATGTGGAGATCCCTGATGGAGCCTCCTCACCCGTTGCATCCAACAATACGGACTATGGCACCATTACCCTTGAAGATCCGCCCCGTATTCGCACCTTTTCCATCCGGAACGATGGTGAGCAAACCCTCCGGATCGGGGGCCTCAGCATAACCGGGATTAACAGCGACCAATTCGCAATCAGCAGACCGCCCGCTACTTTTATTCCTCCGGGTAATGAGACCAGTTTCGAGATTCGCTATGATCCGGACCGGGAAGGTGCTCATCGAGTCACCGTCTTTATCAACAGCAATGACCCCTCCCCAACCAAGAGAACCTATAGCTTTAACCTCCGGGGGACTGGTGTATTGCAGCAACCCGAAATCACGCTCACCGGGAACGGCATCGAAATCAGTCCCGGGGACGATTCTCCCCGGCTGGAGGATCATACCCAATTTCCTGAGGCCGACCTGCAAACAATCTCGACTCGCATTTTTATTATCGAGAACACGGGCAACACTACGCTGACGATCAGCAATATTGAAATGCTTGGCCCGCACAGCTCTGAATTCACCATCTCCAGTGCTCCACCAATTCAGCTTGATCCGGCGGAGACATTCCCCCTTCGTATTAACTTTCGCCCCATAGAGCAGGGAGTGCGTGTCGCTGATCTCAAAATCATGAGCAGCGACCCTTTCGTCCCGATTTTTGAGGTTGCCCTGAAAGGCCTTGGTGGACGGTTTAAACTCCTTGCCGTTGAAAGGGCTGCTGAGGACATCATCATCACATTTAGCACAAAAGCCGCCCCGGGATCCTACATTTATCGCATTCTCTATTCTACTGATCTCGAAACATGGAATGCGGTCGGTTCAGTTTTTTCTAATGGAAGGGAAACGTTGCAGTTCCGGCACCGTGGCAGTGGAAGCTCCCAGCGGGGATTCTGGAGAGTGGAAGAGGACCGCCTGTAAGGATCTTATTACGACATTCAGCGCCCAATATCGGCAACTCCATTCAGGAACCGAACATGGCATTGAACCCGACGGTAGAGTGAATATTCCGAGGGTGTTTCAAAGGTCAGGGCCGTTCGGGCATGGTTAAGAAAAAGGTAGCCTGCCTCCGGCATACCACCGATCTCCTCCACGATTTTTTTGAGACCCCTCGTTCTCCGCATTACGCCATTCCTCGATTCCCTGCCATCGACTCTTCCGCGATGGCGGGGAATGATCTTCTCCAGCTTCTTGAGAAGAGAGCTCCCAAAGTGCTCACCCCGGCGAGCTAGCTCATAGAGATATACCCCCTTGGCATCAAAATCCTCATGCAGGCAGGCAGCGACCTGGAACCTATACCCCTCGATCAAACGGTGGACCCAGGCCACAAGCTCGTTCTCAAGCTGGTCAAAACAACGATTCAAATCCTTCCCTTCCTCATCCTCTCTCATATTATTCCTCAAACCCCATGGATTCAGACACGGAAAGATAATCACGGGGTGATTCCTCAGGAAAGGGATGTTCTCCTCTGCCCATTGAAGTAGCCCCTGCACGGCCGCGGGCTCATCGCCATGAATGCCAGCACTGAGATAAATACCTCCCTCGGAGCCCTTTTCTAAATTTGACAGCGCAAGAAGAGTCGTCTGGCTCGCGGCATCAAGGCCGTCTACACGCATGCCTGCCTGCCTGGCAACCCCGCGCCAGCGCCTCATGAGGAAGTCCACATCATGACAGCGATGACTCGCCATATAGACTCGCTCATTCTGGGTCATACCTTTCGCTTCGCACAGTGTGGCAAAGAGGTCCACCCGAATGGATGAAAAAAGCATCTCGCAGGGTGATGAGGACCCATTTATACAAGGAAACACTCTTCCAGCTTCATGAGCAACACCCGCCCAATCCTCGTCCATTCGCTAGCCACTATTGCACTCCTTTTCGCAGCCACAGGACCCCTCCACGCACAGAAAAAGCAGGTCGAAGAAGAAAAGAAGCCTTGGTGGGATGCCCCCCAGCCCCGCTTCTCCAAATCGGAACTTGGAGGCGTCTTCAGCGGCACGGTGGATATGCGTGGAGATGCAAAGGTATCCCATCGCACTATTTACAAGGCGATCGCAGTACGGCTTGGAGAGGCCGGCAAGGCCGGCACCGTTATCTTTGATACCGAAATGATGAGAATGGCCTGCGCTGTTCCCGACAAACCCGTGATGTTCAATACCTACCGGGACGGACTGGGCGGAGCAGGTCACTGGGTTGGATCTCCTTACATTTTCACCGCTGAGAGCGGGCCGGCGTGGGCCAATGAGGGAGGAAATTTTAACGATCTCCGCGAGGGCAAGAAAGCCGGACCGCTCCCAAGGTCGTGGGCTCACTACCGTGGACTCTACCGTCATGGCGAGCGAGTGATTTTCACCTACAGAATCAATGGAGTCGACATCCTCGACATGCCATGGATTGAAGAGATCGCGGGTCAGAAGGTCTTAACAAGAACACTGGAGATCGCACCCTCGAACTCACTCTTGGCCCTGAAGATCTGCCAGACGAGAGACAACACCGAAGCCCCAACTGTTGTCATACCTCACGGAAAGCCTGACTCTTCCTTCAATCTCGCGAAGAAAGATGATGAGTGGCATCTTGATATCAAGCCGAGAAAGAACCCAAGTCGTATCAAGGTCATACTGGCATCGGCAACTGCAGATCAGATCCGGAAGATTACGATCTCCTCCGCGAATATTTCTCCGGTCGAGGACCTCTCGCAATTTATTACAGGAGGGCCTCCGCGTCATCCCTCGCCACTAGTGACCAAGGGGGCTATCGGCACGGAGAAAGGGCCCTACGTGGTTGACACGATTACCCCCCCATTTGATAACCCGGATAAAATCCTCTTCCGATTCGGTGGACACGATTTTTTCTCTAATGGAGACATTGCCGTGTGCTCAATAGATGGCGACGTCTGGCGGGTTTCAGGTATTGACTCAAAGTTGGATACAATCCACTGGCGCCGTCTTGCTACCGGACTTTTCCAGCCTCTCGGGCTCAAGATCGTAAAAGACAAAGTGCATGTCCTCGGCAGAGACCAGATCACCCGCCTTCACGATTTGAACGGGGACGGGGAGGCTGACTTCTACGAATGCTTCAACAACGGATGCCGCATCGGGAAACACGTCCACGAATATGCTACCGGACTGGAAACGGACCCTGAGGGGAACTTTTACTACGTCAAGGGACACGGAGCTAATAACGAGCACGCAGGCACTTTGCTGAAAGTTTCTCCCGATGGGGCAGATATCAGCGTGGTCGCGACAGGGTTCCGCTGGCCCAACGGTTCCGGCGCAGGACCCAACGGCGAACTCACGGTGGCCGACCAGCAAGGCACATGGGTTCCGTCATCGCGGGTAGATCTGATCAAAAAGGGCGGCTTTTACGGATTCATGAATGCTCATCACCGAAAGAATCCTCCAACCTCCTACGATGGGCCTCTCTGCTGGATCCCTCACAAGGTCGATAATTCCTGTGGGGGGCAGGCATGGAATACCTCTGATAAGTGGGGGCCCTTCAAGGGGCACATGGTTCATTGCTCCTACGGAAAGTGTACTCTCTTCCTCGTGATGCAGGAAACCATTGGAAGTGTCGATCAGGCCGGCGTCTTTCAGTTCCCATTCAAGTTTCAATCCGGTGGAATGCGGGCCCGTTTCAACCCTCATGATGGGCAACTCTATGTCAGCGGCCTTAAAGGGTGGCAGACAAGTGGCGCCAAGGACGGATGCCTCCAGCGGGTTCGCTTTACCGGGGAGAAAGTTAGTATGCCCCGAAGCCTGAATATCCATGCAAATGGTATTCGTGTTGGATTTACCCAGCAGCTAGACGAGGAACTCGCCGAAGACCTCGATAGCTGGCAGATCGAACAATGGAATTACCAGTGGACCAGCAAATACGGCTCAAAGGAATACAAGGTCTCGGAGCCATCAACTCCCGGACACGATAAGGTGGAAATCCGTTCTGCTCGACTCCTCCCGGGGGGGCAGGAGGTTTTCCTCGAAATCCCCAGTCTTGCTCCCGTCATGCAGATGAAAATTGATTTTGATCTCGAGACCACAAGCGGGGATGAAATGATCGGCACCCTGCATAATACGATTCACACCCTTGGTCCCCCATTATAGAGCTCCGCACTCCACTTCCTCACAGGATCTCCTCAAACGCCCTCAGAGTCCTCTGAACATCCTCAGCAGAAACGTCCAGATGAGTGACCAGTCTCATTGGATTACCCGGACAGACCAGGATACCTCTCTCTCGCAATTTCTCTGGAATCTCACTCGCCCGGTCGTCCGGCAATCCGAGATAGACCATGTTAGTCTGCACGAGAGTCATGTCGATCTGACATCCGTTTAAAGCACGGAGGCCCTCAGCCATTGTTCTCGCATTGACATGGTCGTCTGCCAGTCGATCGACGTGATTCTCCAGAACGTGAATCCCCGCTGCAGCGAGCATTCCCACCTGCCTCATCCCTCCTCCAACAACCTTACGCCACCGCCTGGCACCCGCAATAAACTCCGCGGTTCCTACGAGCACTGAGCCAACTGGCGCACCAAGACCCTTGGAAAGACAGACTGAAACAGTGTCGAACGGAGCGGCAAGAGCAGAGGCAGGCTGCCCCATTTGAACAGCTGCGTTAAAGAGGCGAGCTCCGTCTAAATGGAGGCTTAGCCCAAAGCGGGTCGCCAGCTCGTGCGCCTGCCGGCCATAACCCTCAGGAAGGACTCTCCCATTCGTTGTATTTTCAAGGCACAGGAGACGGGTCCTCGCGTAGTGATAGTCATCTGGCTTGATGAGTCGCTCCACCTTTTCAAGGTCGAGGCTCCCATCTTTTTCCTGTTCTATCGGCTGTGGTTGTATTCCTCCAAGGGCTGCAGCCCCTCCTCCCTCATAGATATAGGTGTGCGCCTGCTGGCCAACGATATATTCGTCTCCACGACCGCAATGAGTCAGCAAGGCACAGAGATTACTCTGGGTTCCACTGGCCACAAAAAGGCCGGCTTCCTTGCCGAGCATCCCCGCAGTCAGATCCTCCAGCCTGTCCACCGTGGGGTCATCGCGAAAAACATCATCTCCCACCTCGGCCTCCGCCATCACACGCCTCATTGCAGATCCCGGTCGGGTCACGGTATCACTTCGCAGGTCAATCACGCTCATGGTGTCGAGTGCTTAGAGAGAAGGGAACAAAAGCACAAGCTTCACCCAGCAGATCTCTGTTCCAGAGATTGCCCTTAGTGGCGTTCCTGTCTAAAGATGGCCCTGCCCGTCGAGATGTTTCGTTTCCTGCCATTCCTTCTTCCGCTCCTGCTGGGGCCATCAACATTCTCGCAGGAGATCCAGTTCAACCGCGATATCCGGCCCATTCTCTCAGACAAATGCTTTCTCTGCCATGGACCGGACGAGAAAAAACGGAAAGCAGACCTGCGTCTCGACCAGCGGGACGGCGCGCTTGCCAACCTCGGCGGATATGCCGCCGTCGTACCAGGCAAGCCAGATGAGAGTGAACTCCTCGCCCGGGTCCTCGCCCACGAAGAGCCCTCTGAACTGATGCCTCCTCCCGATTCCAATCGAGGACAACTTACCACGGGAGAAGTTTCTCTTCTCCGCAGATGGATCAAACAAGGCGCTCCCTACCAGGGTCACTGGGCTTTCGAGCCAGTCGCCGATGTGAGGGTTCCCGAATCTTGGTCAAACAACCCCGTCGACTATTTTGTCGAGAAACGCCTGAAGGAGTCAGGAATCACTCCCAGTGGTCCGGCCGACTCAGAAACGCTGCTCCGCCGCTTATCGCTGGACCTGACTGGCCTATTGCCAAGCCTGGAAGAGCAAAAGTCTTTTCCGGATGCAGGCCTTGAGTCTACAGTCGACCGTCTGCTGGCATCTCCTCATTTCGGCGAGCGCTGGGGCCGCCACTGGCTCGACCAAGCGCGCTACGCCGATTCTCATGGTTACTCCATCGACGGCGACCGCCAGATGTGGCCCTTCCGCGACTGGGTAATCAAGGCCTTGAATGACGACTTACCCTTTGACCAGTTCACTATCGAACAACTTGCGGGAGACCTTCTGCCCAATCGCACCAAGGCCCAGCATGTCGCTTCGGCTTTTCACCGTAACACTCTCATTAACCAAGAGGGAGGATCGGACCGCGAACAGTTCCGGGTCGAGTCGGTTATTGATCGTGTCAACACCACGGGGGCAGTCTGGCTGGGACTCACTGTTGGCTGCGCACAGTGCCACACCCATAAGTTTGACCCCATCACACAGCGTGAGTATTACCAGCTCTTCGCCTTCTTCAATAATACGGAAGATGCTAACAGCACCGGCGCCACCGTAGAGGTGGAAGAATACGAAATCCTGGGAAACGCACCTGAAGCCCCACCCGTAAAAACTTTCCCCTCAGCGAGGGCCAAGTGGAATCCGGTGCGCTACCGGAACCCCGTTACAAGCTCCGGAAAGCCTCTGCACCTGCAAAAAGACAACTCTCTCCTCGTGGACAAGGCAGCAGGCAGGAATGACTCCTATCGTGTGCAGGCAACGACCTACCTCGACCGCGTGGCTGCCTTGCGCCTCCGCGTATTACCGGACAAATCTCTCCCCCGGAATGGCCCTGGCACTGCTGCCAACGGCAATTTCGTTCTCACCAAGTTGCGTATCCAGTCACGAGGAAAACCAATTGCCATAAGTCATGCCTTCGCTGATCACGAACAGCCAGGCTACCCCATCGCGGGCACGTTAGATCAGGACGCGAAGAGTGGATGGGCCATAAATGTCGGAGGAACCCGGAAGGCAACTATGAATTCGCCACACGAGGCCGTTTTTGTGTTCAGGGAACCTCTCGAGACAAAGGGAGAGCCCTTCGAAGTTACAATGGAGCACACCCGCAACGAGAGCTATCTGGTGGGCCGATTCGCGATCGAGCTGTCTCCCACAGCTCCTCCCGCACCAGCCTCCAAGCCTGCTGAAATTGTCAAACCCCGTAAAGGCAGGGTGATGGTGATGAAGGAGCTTCCCAAGCCTCGATCGACCTTCCTCTTCACCCGCGGCGACTTTACCCGCCCTCATAAGGAGTCAGGCGAAATCGCCCCGGACACCCTCTCACAAATTCGCCCTGCTCTCGGAGAATCCCGCGAACGCCCCACGCGTCTCGAGCTGGCCCGCTGGCTGGTTCATCCTGAGAATCCTCTTACTCCACGCGTAACAGTCAACCGGATCTGGATGCGCTACTTCGGACGCGGTCTCGTGGAAACAGAGGAAGACTTCGGGACCCAGGGAAGCCCCCCCAGTCACCCCGATCTGCTCGACTACCTGAGCCAACGTTTCGTGGCTGAAGGCTGGTCGACGAAGAAGATCCATCGCCTTATCGTCACCAGCAAGACCTATCAGCGCTCCTCGCATGCCCGGCCCGACCTCGTGGAGATCGACCCGGGCAACTATCTTCTGGCCCACCAGAACCGGATCAGGCTCGATGCCGAGATTGTGCGTGACGCTGCTCTCTGCGCCAGCGGACTGCTCGCCCCGAAAATTGGCGGGCCCGGTGTCTACCCTCCGCAGCCCCCGGACATCTACGCCTTTACGCAGAGCAGGAAGAACTGGAAGACCAGCACGGGAGAAGACCGCTACCGCCGCGGCATGTACATCTTCTTCTACCGGAGCGCTCCCTATCCCCTTCTGCAAACCTTCGACGCCCCCGACTTTCAGACTACCTGCACAAGGCGAGTAAATTCAAATACGCCTCTTCAGGCTCTCACCGTGGCCAACGATCCCGCCTTCCTCGAGCTCGCTCAGGGATTAACCGAACGGCTGCTGCGTGAATTACCCTCGGCCGATATCACCGCCCACATTAAAAGGGCATATCAGCTCGCGCTCTCCCGTATTCCCAGCGAGGTGGAACACAAGCTCCTCATCGATTACTTTGAAGCGCAAGCCGCCGACTTTGCCAATGATGCAGTGGCCGCAGGAAAGTTAACCACTCCCGCGATGAAGGCTGGTCCGGAATCTTACGCCCGGAGCGCAGCACTGGTGTGCGTGGCCCGGGCCATCCTCAACACTGACAATTTCATTACGCGCGAATGAACGATCACGATCACGTCAAAAACTGGCTGGCAGAGCCTACGAGGCGGCACTTCTTCC
>MDTD01118978.1_pt1 | contig 10181 bp, 10 predicted proteins | sample 811221 | NCBI WGS metagenome assembly MDTD01 (sample SAMN05326646, study PRJNA326480) | marine metagenome | isolation source: seawater | place: Pacific Ocean: South West | collected 2011
CTCCCAGAAATACTGACGTAATTCGGGACGAATTGATTCAAGGATATATCTAGCTCGGCCTAAAACAGGGTAATTAGCTAGAACACCTCTTTTCTTTTGAAAAAAATCATGAAATCCCAGTCCAAATAATGCAGCAAACAGCAGAGTTACGGACAGAAAGTACGGATGTATTGTGACGGACAACCCAGCAAAAAATACCATAGCAAAGCCCATATAGGCCCATAAAGCGTAACGCCCCCAGATAAACTCTCCCATATCCTTCCTCCATACTCAATCTAACTGCGCACAACTCTTCGAAGAACCGGTAGCTTGAAAGAAATAGAAATGGCTTCGAATTAGTTTTTTCTTTTTTTCCCGTACAACTCTAACCTGTGGTCGATCAGATCATAGCCCATTCCACGCGCAATTTCTGTTTTCAGCGTCTCCAGTTCTTCATTATAAAATTCATGTACCTCACCAGTTTCAATATCAACCAGATGTTCGTGATGTTCACCAGCCTCTTCATATCGTGATCTACCATCACCAAACTCAAGACGCTCTATTAGGCCAGCTTCTTCAAGCAGCTTTACTGTTCTGTAAACGGTTGCAATTGAAATTGTATTATCAAGCTCAACAGACCGCAAGTATAGCTGGTCGACATCTGGGTGGTCGTCTGATTCTTCTATGACCTGGATGATAATTTGCCGCTGCGATGTCATCCGGATATTTTTGGCCAGACATCTTGAAAGTAACGAGTCAGACATGATTTCCAAAACTCCAGGGCAATATGCAAGGGTGAGACTAACAGAAAAATGACTTCACAGGCTAGCACAATAGGAAGACAAGGTCGCTAAATGCTTCTTCTTTTCCAGCTCATGTGGTCAAGTCAAAGGAACCCCCCCTACCTCTTCGCAGTCCGGCGAGCTTCAAAATGGCGGCGACGGCGGTAAAAGGCCAAAACCGAAACAGGAAAGCTGACAATATACAATCCTGCCAAAACCAGATAGACAGCCCAAGGGGAAATTACAATTATTCCGCCGACTAATGCGATAAGAGCCAAAAACGGCAATATGGCATGGCTTGGTACTTGCAGTGACTTACCATTAAAAGTTGGCATAGTACAAACCGCTCCTGCGCCAACGGCGACCAAAACGACAGACACTAACTGCTCATTGCGCAACCATGACTGACCAGTGACTTCCAACAAAACAACAGGAAGCAACACCAACAGAGCTGCAGCTGGAGCAGGTATACCCACGAAAAAACTCTTTGTGTATTCGGGTTTATCAGGCAATTCGGAGTTAAATCTGGCAAGACGCAAAATTACACAAACGGCATAAAATAGTGCTGTCCCCCATGCGATATTTCCCAAGTCCTGAAGCGCCCATAAATATAGTGTGAGGGCCGGGACTATACCAAAGACAACAGCATCTGAAAGGCTATCAAGAGCCGCACCAAATTCAGATGTTGTCTTCAGCAGCCGGGCCATACGCCCATCAAGCGCGTCAAATATTGCTGCCAGCACAATCATTGTAATTGAAGATATCCACAAATCATCAAGTGCAAAACGCAACCCTGTTAAACCAGAAATGAGCCCTGCAATTGTAAGCATATTTGGCAGCAACCAGTTGAGGGATGCGCTTCGGAATCGCCGTTTTTTTTTGGAGTCTAAGGGCTGGTCGGACCTATCTGCTGTCATACCTTTGCCTTTCGGCGTGAACGTTTTATCGTTATTTCTGGCAATCGGGCCAAAACTGTTTCGCCAGCAATAGACTTCTGTCCTGCGCGCACCTGCGGTTCAACCGCTGCAGGCAACCAAACATCCACACGACTGCCAAAACGAATAAGGCCGTAAGTCTGACCAGCAGCAAGGTGGTCACCGACATCCGCATCACATAAAATTCTTCGGGCAACTAAGCCGGCAATCTGCACAAAGCCAATTTTAGGTGCTTGCTTTATGCCAGTGTCCAACACCAAGGCAAGTCGCTCATTATGGGTATTTGCTTTATCTAGACTGGCATTTATAAATTTGCCTTTCACATAGTTTTTGCTGCAGACGACACCAGATAAGGGGCTACGATTCACATGTACATCGAACACATTCATGAAAATAGAGATGCAGCGCCATTCACCTTTAGGTAAATTAATTTCTGGTGGTACATCAGATATACCAGTATCTAATATGCGTCCATCAGCTGGCGCAATCACAGCTCTGTCATCAAGAGGTGGAATGCGCTCAGGATTGCGAAAAAAATAAACACACCACAGCGTCGCTGGGACACCAATCAAGAAAAAGGGTCCAAATGAAAAACCAAACACTAGTGTCAACACTCCAAAGAGACCTATAAATGGCCAACCTGCTGGATGAATGGGAACCAGCATTTCTTCACGAATGGCAGTTAAAATATGCATATATTACATTACCCTTCCTTCACAAACAGACTCTAATTTAACACAAATTAGGACAAAATATGCACTGGTTATAGACATCTCTTTACAAAAAACCTAGCTGTAGAGCCACACCTGTCCAGATATAAACTCAAGCTTGGCCGTCAGGAACCAGAGTCAGCAACAAGCCCTAGTGTTTCGATTGCAGCAATGGCTGCTACCTCATCGTTGTCTGATATATCGCCAGAAATGCCAACAGCACCCAAAATTGCACCCTCTGAATTACGAATTAAAACCCCACCAGGCACAGGAATAAAATCACCGTCCATCATACGGCCTACTGCATCGACAAAATAAGCCTGTTCTTCAGCACGATTGCCCAAGGAGCGAGTGCCCATACCTAAAGACAGTGCAGCATTAGCTTTTCCGTGAGCAACACGGTGGCGATGAATTGCTGTACCATCCTGATTTAGGCAGACCCGGAGGCTCGCACGATCATCAAGTACTACTACTGCCAATGGGTTGAGGCCTAGTTTTGAACCTTTTTTCAGGGCTTCTTGTGCAATATTAAGGGAAATATCATAAGTCAGTTTCAACATATTTCTCATCCATTTTCAGTGACTTGCTTAAGAGATATCCGTTCTTGTCGTTACCTAATTCCATAGATAGGGAAAGCTTAACAGTTGAAGAACCGCTCTTGATTAACGTAAAAAAGGAATGTTTCAAACAGAAAAACAAGAATGTGTCAGCTCATGGAAAATAAGGCGCATGAACAATCTGCCGTCCACCTGCTGAAAATAGCTATATAAACCTAGCAGTAGCGTCATACACACTGCTTGATCTTTCTGCTGAAATAAGACAGAGTGTCGTAGATAATTATGAAATTTTGTCAAAATTATGCAAAAGATTTTATAAGAATGGCTCAATGGTCATAATGATACGGTGATGTGGTGGCCCATTGCTGCCAACTTTAACCTGTCAGGGGAGTTAGAGGAATGTTGAAACGGACGAGCTTTATTGTTGCAGGCGCAAGTCTAGCTATAATGAGTTGTGCGATTGCTGGAGGCGATCCAGACTCCAACGCGAATACATCCGGCACTAACAATACTTCTTCTGCGCAAGCAATTACATCGACTGGATCAACACCAGCAAAAGATAGCAGTCAAAACACATCAGCAGTAGCAGATATGTCAGCAAATTCTGGGGCATCATCTCAGAGCGAGGCAAGCACGGGAGGCGGCGGTGAACAGGGCTTTGAGGCTGTCGAAAATGACGAATTGGTCATTGACACAGATTCGCTTGCAGACAGAGATGGCATGGGTTCAATTCAAGTTCAATGGCAAATTTCTGACGATGGTGACAATTGGATGGTTTTGCCTGGGGCCATTCAGCCACGTTTTGTGCCACGCGACGCGGAAGTTGGAAAATTCCTGCGAGTGCAGATTTCATACGTTGATGGTCAGGGCAATCCTGAAATGATGATAAGCCCAATGTCACAACCTGTGCGCAACGTGAATGATAAACCAATGGGCCGGCCGGAATTACGGGGTGAAGCAAAAGAAGACAGCGTGTTGGCCATTGATTCGTCTCGGATATCTGATGAAGATGGCCTTGGAGCGCTATCTTATATATGGCAACGATCTTCTGAGCGAACAAATTGGGAGAACTTTCCCGATCAATTTAAGGATACCATTCGACTGACACAAAGTGATGTTGGGTTCAGTTACCGCGCTGTGGTCAGCTATATTGACGGCTTTGGCACACGTGAAACACTCGTTACGGACGCCTCGGAGGTTGTCGCGAATGTTGACAATCCTCTTGAAGGAAAAGTTGTTGTGCGTGGTCAATCCATCGAAGGGGCTGAGCTGACAGCAAACACCAGCACGCTATCTGATTTTGATGGCATTTCCAGTATGAATCTTGCCTGGGAAACCTCAACAGATGGGCGGACATGGCGAGAACTAGATTACGCACAGGGCACTCGTAACCTGAATCTTGTGCAGGAACTTGTCGGTGTGCGCGTACGTGCCCGCGTAAATGTAGTTGACAATTTCGGTGTCGAAACAGTGGCCTACTCTGACGCATCTGATGTAGTGCGCAATGTTAATGACAAGCCAGCTGGTAATATTCTTATCCGCCGGATTTCAAAATAAGAACAGAACAGGCCTTTTGCTCAAGCTTTGCTCAGCCAATTCGGTATTCTCGATTTAAAGGGAAAAAAGCCCTTGGTTGCGCTTGGCCAGCTCTGGCGATCAAAATCACGCATAACTAAATGCCAGTGCATATCTTTAAGCAAAGGGTGGGCCTGCAGCCGTTCGAAATGGCTGCACCAAAACCCGATCGGCAGATAGGCCGTGACCAAATCAGAAACTTGATACTGCCGACAAAGAAGCGAAAGCTGCTCAGCTGCTTGCTCGACTAACTGCGTATCATTCAGCAAACGTGCTGCCTTATAATCCTCTCCCAGAGTGACCATATCTGTCTGCCGAAGACAGAAATATGCTTTTGTCCGTTGAGCGATATCTGTTAGGGCCATATGTTCCGACTGATCCAGCTCAACTGAGCGCATCCAATCACCTTCCTCTGGCCAGAAATGGTTGCTGAACAGAACAGGCAAACTTGCCACCACGACTGGCGGATGAGCCAAAGAGAGTGATTCAGGGTGGCCATCTTCAGATGTAAGTAAAAGAAGGTAGGGCTTGCCGCTTTCTTTGTGTGTAGGCTGTATAGGGTAATTAATAGGCTGAGCAATAGGGTTTTCTGGCCCATCAACTGCATAAACCTGCTCATTAAGCTGTCCATCTGGGAAAAAGCGGCCCCCTGTGAACTGATTAATGTTGTCTGCTCGAGCAGCATAGGCCTTGCCCCTAGTCTGTAAGCCGGCAACCCAACGCCAGCCAAGTGTGTTTGAAGCTGGATCACCATCACGCAAATATTTCATGAAGAACTCCGCACCTTGCTGCCAGGGTAGCTCTAGCGTGAATATCCAGATAGAAGCAAACCACATTCGCGCATGGTTATGAAGATAGCCAGAGGTTTTCAGCTCATCGGCCCATGTATCAAAGCAGTCGAGCCCCGTTTTTCCAGCGCAGGCTCGCGCCAGCGCTGCAGTGCGTGGCAGTTGGGCGCAGTCTAATAACCATTGCTGCCAAACAGATGGACGCATTTCAAGCCAACCCTTAAAGTAAGTTCGCCAATATATTTCAGTGATAAATTTCTCAGCCGAAGAAAAGCTATGTCGACTCAGCACCGCACTTATCACCTCTTCTTCGGTTACAAGCCTGCGTCGGAGATGACCGGACAAACGCGACACCATGTGATGCCGGCCAAGCCCCAGATCAAAATTGCGCCCCTTCGCATAAGTGCTGCCCGCCTTACTGAGGAACATATCGAGCTGCGCTAAACCTGCTGATCTTTTAAGCTCAGGCAAAGAGCTTGCCATCTGGTCAGCAAATAAATTTTCCATCTCAATACTTTCTTTTCAGCGACCAAAAGAACAAAAGCCAAAAGTTGGACTTCCGTTTGTATCGACTTTTACGACTAGACCAGTAAAGCTGATCTGGTGAAATGGAAAAGGATAATTTTTCCCTTCACGAAAGCATCTTTTTCATCATATACTAAATTTAGTATGATGCTAGCTATGAATCACACAACTTATTGTGTTACGCGTTTCACGCGTCACAGCGCTGTGTCGCGCCAAGCTAAATTCTACGCCCTATCTTTTTCAGATGAACCTTCTCGAGCGCTCAATTGGCTTACTAGCTGGGACTCCAGAATTCTATCTGAAAATTTGCCGATTTAAAAAGGAGTCTTTAGAGATGCAGACAACTGAACATGAAATGCGGTTAAGTGGAGACATCATTCCCTTTCAGCCCAGAACTGTAAAGTCGGAGAAAGGGCAATCAAAAAAGGTTGTGACAACAACCATTGCAACCTTAATTGCTGTAACCATTCTGCATGATGATGCTGAGTCTCCTGAGGATAAGCTGATTGATATGATTGAAGCTAGTGGTGAGGCTGAGGTAATGGACAGCTCTGACGCTCTTGATATGCTTGGTGAACTGGATTCGGACCATGCACAACAAACTTACACAAAGACACCAACAAACGATAACGGCTGAATTGAGCGACAATCAACTTGGCAACATTAATATTGCGCGAAGCCCTTACCTCAGCTTATAACGTCACATGGCTGATATCTTGGCGTTAACAATACCCTTTTTTGGGATAATCCTGCTTGGCAGTCTGACAAGGCTTCAAGGCTGGTTTTCAGCTGCGGATGGCCGCATGATCTCACGATACGTGTTTTTTGTTGTGCTGCCACCCTTCATGTTTGTCGCAATTACTGCACAACCCCTGAATAATATATTCAATCCTGAATTTACCCTACGTTATGAGCTGGTCACGCTTACACTTTTCATTATAGCATTTATGATCGGCCGTTTTATTCTTAAATTAAAACGCAATGAGGCCAGCCTTTTTAGCCTGAATGCCTGCTATCCAAATTATGGTTATATCGGCGTGCCACTAGCCTTATTAGCGTTTGGTAAAGATGCTGCTGTTCCTATGGCGGTGATATTAATAGTAAACAACATGGTTTTGGTGTTTCTGGTCGCTTTGTTTACAAGCAATTCAAATGATAGCTCTTCTGGGAATGTGCTTATAAAGACACTATCATCTCTGTTGAGGAACCCTTTGCTTATGTCTGTTTTTGTCGCCATAGCCTTTTCTGCAAGTGGATTTACGATGCCTGCCATGCCCGCATTATTTCTGGACCTTTTAGCTGGTGCAGCTGCACCCACAGCACTCTTTGCTCTTGGTATCGCACTTGTCGGCCAGCCTGTCCGCGCTGCTTGGAGTGAATTAAGTGTGCTTACTATATTTAAACTATTTGTACACCCGCTGATGATGGCGCTCGTGTTCCTGAGCGTTTCAGCCATTGGTCCACAACCATTTGACCCGCTGTGGATAAAAATTGCGCTGATGTTCAGCTGTCTTCCGATTGCTGCAAATGTGTTCAATCTGGCAGAATTTTACGGGGCCTACAGCGGCCGGACCGCAACATCGATTATGCTGACAACCTTGATGGCCAGTGTCAGTGTGCCTGGAATTATGTATATTATATTTTTGCTCATCCCAAGTTGATAAACAGCTAAAAAAGGAAAAAAGAGGTTGGCCCCCTTTTCTTCGCCTTATCCTCGGGCCTTACTTTTGATGCAGTTTTGACCAAAGATAAGGAACTCCAAGAGCAGCAATTATAAGCTTCAATGCATCTCCATACAAAAATGGCACCAATCCGAACTGAACAGCCTTATCCCAGCCAATAAGTGATGTCAGCCATCCTACCCCAAGCAGATAGATGATGGCATTCCCTATTAGCATAGCTGCTGCTGCTGTGGCCCAGTTACGTGTCCATCCGCGCTCTGCCAACGCACCCAAAACAACTGCTGCCGCGAAGAAACCTACCAGATAACCGCCTGTTGGCCCTAGCATATAAATCATTCCTGCGCCGCCGGCAAAGACAGGTAAACCAATAAAACCTGCTGCTAGATAGCCTAACAATGTTGCGCCACCAAGACGCGCACCATAAGTCATGCCCATCCCCAAAACAACCAAAGTTTGCATGGTAAGTGGTACTGGGTAAAATGGAATTTTGATATGCGCCGATGCGATTAGAAGAGCAATGCCGACAAGCACAGCCAGGAGCTGATGGACGGTTGAACTTGTCAGCTGTGGAACCAGCGATGGACGCACTTGTGTTAACTTAAAGTCAGAAGCCTGAATCATATGTCTGTTTTCCTTTTTTATCAGGATTAGTCAGGTTGATTTCTCCCTTGCGGAAAAATCTGCTGTTTTTTGTTCTTAAACAACACAGAACATGTCTATTGCGAAAATTAATAATCGCTATTGGGCAATTTTACCAGTATAAAACGTTTCATATTTAGCTAGTAGGCAAGTCAATCAGCGTTCAAGTTGAGCTGATGCTGGAACTGATAAGATTTTGCTACTTTATCGCTTATGATGATTTGTTGGGATATTACCTATGGTTTCACAGTTTTTTAAACTTCAGCAGCATGGGGTAAGTATCCGTTCTGAGATGTTTGCTGGGTTAAGCACTTTTCTGACTATGGCGTTCATCATTGCCGTGAACCCTGCAATTTTGTCTGATGCAGGCATTGATTTTGGGGCGGCTTTTGTAGCGACCATTTTTGCTACTATGCTGGGCACGCTGATTATGGGACTGTATGCGAAATGGCCTGTGGCCGTTGCGCCCGGAATGGGGTTGAATGCCTATTTCGCTTATGTTGTGGTTCTTGGTAATGGTCTCAGCTGGCAGCAGGCTCTGGCTGCCGTATTTGTATCCTCTGTCGCTTTCTTCATTTTTTCTCTCAGCCGCGCACGCGCCTGGATGATCCTGTCTATCCCGACTGAGCTACAGATTGCCATTACAGCGGGAATTGGCTTGTTTTTAGCAATGATTGGGCTGACCGGGGCAGGGATTATTGTTGACAATCCAGATACACTTGTTGGGCTCGGCCCCCTGAATACGGCTGAAACCGGATTGGCTTTCCTTGGCCTTATCATCATGGCAGGTCTTGCTCATCGCGGATTCAAAAGCGGTATTCTTCTGACAATTTTAGGTTTAAGCATAATCGGCTGGGTGACCGGGTTAGCTGAATTTGGTGGTGTCGTCTCAGCGCCACCTCTGACCAGCGCGGCATTTCAACTTGATTTTTCCGCCCTTGCCACACCTGCCTTTTTATCTGTTGTGTTTGTTATGTTCTTTGTCGATTTTTTTGATACAACAGGCACATTGACAGCGATTGCTGAGCCGGCTGGCCTGCGCAAAAAAGATGGTACAATTCAGGATCTGGACAGAGCTGTTTTGGCAGATACGTCAGCAAGTGTGTTTGGCAGTCTGCTGGGGACGTCAAATCTTACCACCTATCTGGAAAGTGCAGCCGGCATTCGCAGTGGTGGCCGCAGCGGACTGGTGGCTATCACTGTTGCAGGATTGTTCGGCATCTGCCTATTTTTTGAACCACTGTTCGCCTCAATTCCAGCCTTCGCCACTGCTCCGGCATTGATTTTTGTCGCCTCTGGTTTTCTTGGTGGCATAGCCCGCATTGACTGGAGAGACATGTCTGTGGCGCTTCCTGTTATGTTGACAATTATTTTAATGCCTCTGACATTTTCAATTGCAGCTGGTATCAGTATCGGGTTTCTGGCTTATGTTGGCATTCGCTTCATAAACGGCAGAAAAGACGAGATTAATGCCGGCAGTATTATGATAGCGGCTTTCGGCTTGATTTGGCTTAGTCTGCAATATTATGGTTAGTCAGCTGGAACGAACAGAGTGCCATTTGTTTGACACAAAACCTGAGGTTGTAAAAGAGCGATGACCAGTATTACTTCGCCCGCGAATAGCACGCATTTAGATGCCCATCCCATTTTTTCATTCGCCAATGGTGAAATGGGGCCGCTGGCCTCCGGGTTTATTCGAGCGATGGAAAAAGTGACCGGGCAGCCCAAAATCAAAAAGCTATATTTTGACTATGTGGAGGATGGACGCCCACGTGAGATGTTCTGGACTGATGCACTGAAACGGCTGAATATTTCCTATAAGGCCAAAAGGGAAAAGGGCGCAAAAATTCCAAGAACTGGGCCTGTTCTGGTGGTGGCCAACCACCCATTTGGTGTGATTGACGGTCTTGTGCTATGCGCCATGATGTCTGAAATTCGTCAGGATTATAAAATCATAACGCATCAGGTCCTGCGTCAGGCCCCTGCTGTTATGGATAAAATTCTGCCTA
>MDTD01137636.1_pt1 | contig 10181 bp, 8 predicted proteins | sample 811221 | NCBI WGS metagenome assembly MDTD01 (sample SAMN05326646, study PRJNA326480) | marine metagenome | isolation source: seawater | place: Pacific Ocean: South West | collected 2011
CCCATCTCCCAGAGCTGGTTCCAGTCCGGCGCGCTGCTGCGGCTGTTCTCCCAGGACCTGGTGTCGCCGGAGAGCTACTACGTGGTGGCCGCGGACGACGGCGACCACCCCGAGGCGACCGACACGCTGTGGCGCTGGATCGTCGACGTGTTCGCCGAGGCCGAGCAGGCGTCCGAAGCGGCCTGACCGCTGGCCTGCGCGACGGCCTGAAGTTTCCTCATCCGTCGCTGGACCAATGATCGTTTGTCGGCATGTTAGCCGGCGGCTACCTTGAGAAGCGTCTACTGCAACCAGCCAACGGAGTACCTGCAATGACCGCTTCCCGCAAATCCGCCACCACCGCTGCCCTGGCTCTCACGGCGCTGCTCGCCGTCGGCTCCGCCCACGCGGGCTACCGCATGACCGCCTTCGGCGACACCCTCGGCTTCGAAGAGATCATGTCCGAGAACTACGACGCCGCCAGCGAGCTGCTGGATTCCCGCCGCGCCGAGCTGAACCGGTACGCGCGGCACGCCAACCTGTGCGTCAGCCTGCTCAAGTCCAAGGACGTCGACGGCGCCATGGAGAGCTGCCAGCGGGCGCTGAGCGTCGCGCCGACGGATCTCAACTCCTCGCTGCTGATGGGCACCGGCAAGCGGACCGCCATCATGACGCACCTCTACTCCAACCGCGGTGTGGTCCGCGCGGTGGCCGGCGACGTGTTCGGCGCCCGCGCCGACTTCGAGCGCGCGCTGTCCCTCGACGAGGACAACGCCAACGCGCGTGCCAACCTCGAAGTGATCTCGGCCAGCGGCATCGCCGGCACCGCCAACTGAGCGGGTGAAGGGCGCGCAGCGCCGGCGGGCAGCCGGGCTGCCGGAGACGAGGGGCCTGCGGGCCCCTTTCTTCGTTGCGCGGTGTGCCGGGCGCGGTGTCCAGTGCCCGCGCGGGGCCGGCCGGGTCAGGCGGCGGCGGAGGCCGCGTCGCGGGCCCAGGTGAAGATCTTCAGCGGCGGCACGTTGCGCAGCTCGTGCTCGACCCTGGGCTGGCCGAACACGGGCCGGGCGAAGTCGGCCACCTTGTCGGTGAACTGGTAGGCGACGAAGTGCCCGTCGGGGGCCAGCGCCCGGTGCACCTCCCGGGCGATGTCGGCCGCCAGGTCCTGGGGCATGGTCGAGAACGGTATGCCCGACACCACGTCGTCGGCGCGGTCGAGGCCGAGCCTTTCGAGCTGCGCGACGATGGTGCTGGCGCAGCCGTTGATCACCGTCAGCCGCGGGTCGCCGATGCGCTCCAGAGGGCCGACGAACGCTGCGGTGCGCTCGATGGCGATCAGCCTGGCGTCGGGCCGCATGGCGGCGAGCATGGCCCGGGTGGTGCCGCCCGTGCCGGCGCCGAGCTCGACCACGACCCGCGCCCGGTCGAGTCCGGCGGCGCGGACCAGCCGGCGCTCGAGAAACGGCGAGCTCGGAATCATCGAAGCGACCACGCGGGGCGATCTGAGAAACGCCTGAAAGAACGTCCAGGTCGACGAGGTCATGGGCAGCCACTCCTGTCTCGACGCATGAGGATCAGGGTCCGGAACGAGTCTACCATCGCCGCCGCCGGACCGTCTCAGTGCTCGTGGGGGCTCTTCGGCGGCGGATGCGCCCGGTCCGCGTCGGCGCTGTCGGAGCCCATCGGGTCGATCCGCGGCGTGCGGCCGGCGACCAGATCGTCGAGCGAGTATCCCAGATAGTCGGCGTGCAGCGCCCGGGTGAGCGCCACCGCCATGAACACCAGCAGCACGCAGAACGGGAAACCCAGGGTGGTGATGACGTTCTGCAGGGCGTCGAGGCCGCCGCCGAGCAGCAGGGTGCCGGCGATGGCGCCGAGCAGCAGGGTCCAGAACACCCGCTGGCCGGTGTGGGAGCGCTCGTCGGCATGGCGCGACAGCAGATCGATCACCAGCGCCGCGGAGTCCGCCGAGGTGGTCAGGAAGACGATGATGATCACCACCGACATCAGCGAGGTGATGCTCGCCAGCGGGTAGTTCTCTAGGAACGAGAACAGCGCCACGGACACGTCGGCCTGCACCTGGGCGGCGAGGTCGACGCCGCCGTTGAGCTCGAGGTCCATGGCGGCGAGGCCGAACACCGAGAACCAGATCACCGTGAACAGCAGCGGGGCGCCGAGCGCGCCGAACACGAACTGGCGGATGGTGCGCCCGCGGGAGATGCGCGCGATGAAGATGCCGACGTAGGGCGCCCAGGAAATGGTCCACGCCCAGTAGAACACGGTCCAGCTCCGCTGCCACTCGGTGCCCTGGTAGGTTTCGGTCCAGAAGGCGAGCCACGGCAGGTTCTGCAGGTAGTTGCCGAAGTTCTGCACCGTGCCGGCCGTCATGAACAGGGTCGGCCCGGCGATCCACACGAACAGCAGGATCACCAGCGCGATGACGATGTTGAACTCGGACAGGCGCTTGATGCCGCGATCCAGACCCAGCGCCACCGACACCGTGGCGATGGCCGTGATCACCGCGACGATGGCGATCTGGGAGGCGGCGCCGGTGGGCAGGTCGACCAGATAGTGCAGGCCGCTGTTGAGCTGCAGCGTGCCCAGTCCGACGGACACGGCGACGCCGAACAGGGTGCCGAGCACGGCGATGATGTCGATGAGCCAGCCCCAGGGCCCGAAGATCTTCTCGCCGAGCACCGTGTAGAAGATGCTGCTGATGCGCATCGGCAGCCCCTGACGGTAGGCGAAGTAGCCGATCGCCAGGGCGGGCAGCGTGAAGATGGTCCAGGTGTGCAGGCCGAAGTGATACAGGGCGATGGTCATCGCCAGCTTGGCGGCGTCGTGGGATGCGGGCTCGACGCCCTCCAGGGGCGGGTTGGCGAAGTGCGACATGGGTTCCGCCACGCCCCAGAACATGAGGATCGTGCCGATGCCGGCGGCGAACAGCATGGCGAACCAGGTCACCGTGCCGTACTCCGGCTGCTCGTGGTCACGGCTGAGGCGGATGTGGCCGTAGCGGGACGTCGCGATCCAGATCAGGAAGATCAGCAGGCCGGTCACGCTGAGAATGTAGAACCAGCCGAAGTAGGCCACCGTGAAGCTGGTGAGAAGCCCGAAGAAGTCGGCGAACTCGGTGTGGAAGGGTATGGCGAAGGCCACGAACAGCGCGGCGAGCGCCGCCGAGACGAAGAAAATCTGGGGTATGGCGTTCAGTCCCAGCCGCTCCGCGAGTCGCTCCAGCATCCATTCCTCCTCCGTGGCCTGCCGCAACAGCATACCCGGATGGGCGGCGCACTTCAGCGAAGCCCCGTCGAGACGGCGCGGCCATGCAGCGCCGGGCGGCGCGAAACGCCTGTCTTGGCGGCCTCCGGACGGCCGGAGCCGGGGTGTCGTCAGGCGTCCGGGCCCATCCGCCGCTCGATGGGGACGACGATGGCTTCGAGGTGCGCGTGTGCCTTCTTCTCGCGCCGGAACCCCTCGAGATCCCCGAACAGCGCGTCGACGGCGTCGTCGTCGATGCGGACGTGCAGGGCCGCGAGGTTGCCGGGATGGACCTGGGAGCCCTCGTGGAAGCCCTCGCTGTCCCGGCCCTCGACCCGGGGGAACACGAAGTAGTGGCTCACGTCGTGCTGGTCCACGATGGCCTCGATGACGTCCGCGTACTCGAAGTGGACGCTGATGACGACCAGCTTCACGGCCGTGCTCCCGGCGCGGCCGGGGCCGACGGCCCGCGGCCGGCGGGCCGCAGCCGGCGGCGCGCCGCGTCGAACAGGGTGAACACCACCGGAATCACCACCAGGGTCAGCAGGGTCGACGACGCGATGCCCACCGCCACGGACACGCCGAGCGGCGACCGGGCCTCGCCGCCGGCGCCGAAGCCGAAGGCGATGGGCATCATGCCGAGCACGGTGGAGCAGGCAGTCATCAGCACCGGTCGGAACCGCACCCTGGCGGCCTCCCGCGCCGCGCTCACCGGGTCCCGGCCGCGCGCTTCGAGCACCAGCGTGTAGTCCACCAGCAGGATGGCGTTCTTGGTGACCAGGCCCATCAGCATGATCAGGCCGATGAAGGCGAACACGCTGAACTCCATGCCCAGCAGCCACAGCGAGCCGAACGCGCCCACCGCGGACAGCGGCAGCGCCAGCAGAATGGTGAACGGGTGCAGCAGGGATTCGAACTGGGCGGCGAGCACCAGGTAGATGAACACGATCGACATCACCAGGGCGATGGTGAGGTAGTAGAACGACTCCTGGAAATCCTGGGCCTGGCCGGCGACCTCGAAGTCGAAGTCCGCCGGCAGCTCGGCGCGGATGAACCGCTCGGCCTTGTCGATGGCGTCCCCGAGCGCGACCCCCGGCGGCGTGGAGGCCGAGATGGTCGCCGCCCGCTGGCGGTTGAAGTGGTGCACCGCGCTCGGGCCGATGGTTTCGCGCACATCGACCAGATTGTCGAGGGCGATCAGCCGGCCGCCGGCCGAGCGCACGTACAGATCGCCGAGCATGGCCGGCACCATGCCGCCGCGTCCCTCCACTTCGGTGATCACCTCGTAGCGCTCGCTGCCGCGCTCGATCTGGGAGATCTGGGGCTCGCCCAGCAGGTAGCGCAGCGTGTTGGAGATGTCGGCGACGCTGATGCCGCTCTCGGACGCCTTGTCCCGCAGGATGCTCACCTCGGCCCGGGGCGCGTTGACCCGCAGATCCGAGTTGACGCCGACGAAGTCCCGCTGCTCGCGCATCCAGCGCATCATCCGCTCCTGCTGCCGGGCCAGGGTGTCGAGGTCGCGGTGCTGCAGCACGATCTGCAGCGGCGCTCCGCCGCCGGGTCCGCCGCCGGCGTCCACCACGAAGGCCCGGCCCGCCGGAATCCGCTCCAGCCGTTCCCGGGCGTCCTGCATGACCTGCTGCTGATGGCGCGCGCGTTCCGACCGCGGCGTCAGCTTGACGAACACCACGCCGCGATTGACCTCGCCCGGGCCGCCGCCCTGGGACAGGGCCACGGCCAGGAACCAGTGGGTCACCTCCGGCATGTCGCCGAGCATGGTCTCGATCTCCCGCGCGTAGGCGTCGGTCTCGCGCAGGGTGGCGCCCTGGGGCACCTCGTAGGAGATCACGAACTCGCCGCGGTCGACGTCCGGCGCGAACTCCGTCGACAGGTCGCTGAACGCGAGGATGCCCACGGCCAGCGCGCCGACCCCCACTGCGACGGTCAGGGCGCGCTGCCGGAAGGCGGCGTCCAGCAGCCGCTCGTAGCCCGACTCGAGGCGCTCGAAGGCGCGCTCGGAGGCCTCGAACAGCCGGCCGTGGCGTTCCGGCACCCGCAGGAACCGCGAGCACAGCATCGGCGTCAGCGTCAGCGCGGTGGCGGTGGAGGCGAGCACGCAGGCCGTCACCGTCACCCCGAACTCGAAGAAGAACCGGCCGATCATGCCGCCGGTGAAGGCCACCGGGATGAACACCGCCGCCAGCGACAGGCTGTTGGCGATGGCCGGGAAGGCGACCTCGGTGGTGCCCGTGCGCGCCGCCGGCTTGGGCTCGGCGCCGCTCTCCATGTGCCGGTAGGTGGCCTCGAGGACGACGATGGCGTCGTCGATGACGATGCCGATCACCAGGATCAGCGCCAGCATGGACAGCACGTTCAGCGTGAACCCCATGGCGTGCATGGCGGCGAAACCGGCGGCCAGCGAGGTGGGGATGGCGAGCGCCACGGCGACGGTGCCGGTGGGGCTGCGCAGGAAGATCAGCACCACCAGCACCACCAGGCCGGTGGCGAGCAGGATCGTGGTCTGCAGGTCGGCGATGTTCTCCGCCACGTAGGTAGTGTCGTCGGTGGCGATCACGTAGGACAGGCCCGGCGGAAAGTGCCGGGCGATCTCCGCCATGCGCTCGCGCACCACCCGCGACAGCTCCACCGCGTTCGCGTCGCTCTGCTTGACGATGCCGAGCCCGACCGTGGGCTCGCCGGTGAAGCGCGCGAGCTGGCGGTCGTTCTCGACGCTGTCGACGGCCCGGCCGACGTCGCCGACCCGCACCGGGCCGGCCTCGCCCTGGCGCACGATCAGGTCGTTGATCGGGGCCGCGGAGGCGAACTGCCCCCGGGTCTTGACCAGGAACTCGCGGGACACGCTCTCGATCCTGCCCGACGGAATGTCGATGTTGTTGCGGCGGATTGTGTCGACCACGTCCTGCACGGTGAGCCGGTGGGCGGCGAGCTTCGCCGGATCGAGCCGCACCCGGACGGCGTAGGACCGCTGCCCGCCGATCTGCACCTGGCCGACGCCGCGCACCCCGGCGAGCCGCTCGCGGATCTCGTTCTCGGCGTACTCCGACAGGCGCACGGTGTCCCAGCGCTCGTCGCCGAGCAGAGACAGCCACATGATCGCCTGGGCGTCCGGGTCGAGCTTGCGGACGATGGGCTCCTCGACGTCGTCGGGCAGCGCGCGCCGGGCCCGGTTGACCCGGTCGCGCACGTCCTGAGCGGCGACGTCGATGTCGCGCCACAGCTCGAACTCGGCGGTGATGGTGGCGACCTGCTCGCGGGCGGTGGAGCGCAGCTCCTTCAGCCCTTCGATGGTGTTGATCTCCTCCTCGAGGGGCTCGATCACCTCGGTTTCCAGCACCTCCGGCTCGGCGCCCAGCAGCACGACGTTGACGCTGACGATGGGCGGGTCCACGTCGGGCTGTTCCCGCACCGGCATCTGGTTGAAGCCGTAGATGCCGAAGATGGCGACGACGATCCAGATCACCGAGGTGAGGACCGGCCGGCGGATGCACAGGTTCCAGATCATCGGCTCAGGACTCCCCGCCGGTGCGTCCGGCTCCGCCGGCATCCGGCGCCTCGCCGGCCCCCGGCGCCTCGCCGGCCCCCGGCGCTTCGCCGGCCTCCTCGGAAATGCTCAGCGGCACGCCGTCCGCCACCCGCATGTGCCCGGTGCGCACCACCCGGTCACCGGCGTTCAGTCCGGCGGTGATCTGCGCGACGCCGGGCTGGCGCAGCCCCACGCTCACCTCCCGGCGCTCGGCCCGGCCGTCCTCGTCCACCCGGAACACGATGTAGCCTTCCCGGGTGGCGATCAGGGACTCCTCGGGCACCACCAGCGCGTCCCGGCGCTCGTCCACCGTGAGTACCGCCGTGGCGAAGGTGCCGGGTTTGAGCAGCGCGTCGGAATTGTCGAGCCGGGCCTTCACCAGGAAGTCCCGGGTGCCTTCGTCGACGCTGGGGCTGACGAACGTGGTCACGGCGTGGAAGGTGCGCCCGGGATAGGCGGTGACCGTCAGGTCCACCGACTGGCCGGTCTCGATCCGGCCGGCGTGCCGCTCCGGCAGGGTGAAGTCGATCTCCAGAGCGTCGGTGCGGTAGATCGTGGCGAGCAGGGCGCCGGCCTGCACGTAGTCGCCGGGGTCCACCAGCGCGTCGGAGATCCGCCCGGCGAAAGGGGCGCGCAGCCGGGCGTCCTCGAGCCGTTCCCGGGTGAGGGCGACCTCCGAGGTGAGCCGGTCGACCTCCGCCTTCGCGGCGCGCAGCTCCGTGGCCGCCTGATCCCGGGCGTCCTCCGTGGCCACCCGCTGCTCGAACAGGCGGGCCACCCGGGCGAGCTCGCGCTCGGCGTTCTCCCGGCGCGCCCGGGCCGCTTCCAGGGCGGCCTGCCGGGCGTTCTGCTCCTCGTCGAGCTTGCGGGTGTCGAGTTCGAACAGCAGCGCGCCCTCGGCCACCTGGCCGCCTTCGTCGAAGGCGATGCGGGTCACCGTGCCGGAGATCTCGGGGCGCAGCTCGACGGTCTGCACGGCGCGCAGGGTGCCGATGCCGCGGACCGTCTCCGCCAGGGTGCGGGTGTCGACCTGGGCCGCACGGACGCGCACGGGGGACTCGGCGGTGCTCTCCGGCTGCTGCCCGCCGCAGGCGGTCAGCAGCACGGTCACCAGCAGCGTCGGCAGTCCCAGGGGCTGACGCCGCGGGGCGGCGCAGGTCGCTCGGGTCATGTCGTGCATGCCACCATGGTGTGGGTTCCCTGCTGGGGAGGCAAATCCCGCGCCAGGTGGGCGGCCCCGGAGCCGTTGCGCATCCCTGGCCCGTACCTGCGGGCGCCGCTATAGTCGTGGCCCTTCGAGAAACGGCCGGAGGCGCGTGATGACCGCCCAGCAGGACAAGGCACAGCGGTTCCGCGAGCTGCACCGGCGGGAAGGTGCCTTCCTGATTCCGAATCCCTGGGACGTGGGCTCCGCGCGCCTGCTCGAGGGGCTCGGCTTCGAGGCCCTGGCGACCACCAGCGCCGGCCTGGCCCAGACCCTGGGACGGCTGGACGGCCGGGTGAGCCTCGACGAAGTGCTCGACCACGTCGGGGCGCTGTGCGCCGCCACCGGCGTGCCGGTCAGCGTCGACTTCGAACACGGCTTCGGCGAGCGGCCGGAGGACGTGGCCGCCTCGCTGGTCCGCCTCGCCGGCACCGGTGCGGTGGGCGCGTCCATCGAGGACTTCGACGGGCACGCCATCTACGGGCGGAACGAGGCGGCCGACCGCGTCGCCGCCGCGGCCCGGGCCGTCGCCGCGCTGGACTTTCCCTTCACGCTCACCGCCCGCGCCGAGAACCTGCTGCGCGGTGTCGACGACCTGGAGGACACCATCGCCCGCCTCCAGGCCTACCGGGACGCGGGCGCCGACGTGGTCTATGCGCCGGGCCTGCGGAACCTCGACCAGGTTCGGGCCGTGTGCAGCGCGCTGGCCTGCCCGGTGAACGTGCTGGCGCCGATGGTGGCCGGCGCGACGCTGGCGGACTTCGCTGCCGCCGGCGCCCGGCGGGTCAGCGTCGGCGGCGCCCTGGCGCTGCTGTCCCTGGCGCCGGTGGTCGAGGCGGGTCGCGAGATGCTCGAGCGCGGAGGGTTCGGCTGGCTCGACCGGGTCGCCACCGGCGCCGAGGCGCGCCGCTACTTCGGCGCCTGACGCCGACGAATTACATGACGAGAGGCAAGCAACGATGAAATCTGCACTGTGTGACGATCTCGGTATCGAGTTCCCCCTGTTCGCCTTCAGCCACTGCCGCGACGTGGTGGCCGCGGTGAGCCGCGCCGGCGGCTTCGGCGTGCTGGGCGCGGCGGGGCACACCCCCGAGTCCCTGGAGGTGGAGCTCGCGTGGATCGACGAGCACGTGGACGGCAAGCCCTACGGCGTCGACCTGATCGTGCCCACCAGCATGGACGACAAGGAGGGCAACCTCACGCCGGAGGAGGTCGAGGCGCGCATTCCGCCGGAGCACAAGGCCTACGTCGAGCGCATCCTCGCGGAGAACGGCGTGAGCGTGGAGGGCCTGTGGTCCCGCGGCGTCGGCGAGGGCTTCGCCAGCGGCATGCGCGAGAAGGGCGCCGCCGCCATTCTCGACGTGGCCTTCGCCCACCCCATCAAGCTCATCGTCAACGCCCTCGGCGTGCCGCCGCAGATCATGATGGATCGGGCCCGGCAGGCCGGGGTGAAGGTCGGCGCGCTGACCGGCGCCCGGGAGCACGCCATCAAGCACGCCGAAGCGGGCGTGGACGTCCTGGTGGTGTCCGGCACCGAGGCCGGCGGCCACTGCGGCGAAGTCTCGACGCTGGTGCTGGTGCCGGAGGTGATCGAGGCCCTGCAGGGCTACGAGGGCGTCGACGTGCTGGCGGCCGGCGGCATCGTCACCGGCCGGCAGATGGCGGCCTGCATGGCCATGGGCGCGGCCGGCGCCTGGACCGGCTCGGTCTGGCTGACCACGGCGGAAGCCGAGACCAATCCGGCGGTGAAGGAGAAGATGATCGCCGCCAACTCCCGGCAGACCGTGCGTTCGCGCAGCCGGACGGGCAAGTACACGCGCCAGCTCCGCTCGGCCTGGACGGACGCCTGGCAGGCGCCGGAGGCCCCCGATCCGCTGCCGATGCCGCTGCAGAGCCTGGTGTCCGAGCCGGCGCTGCGGGCCATCGACAAGCTGGCCGAGAGCGGCGACCCGGGCGCCCGCAATCTGGCCACCTACTGGGTGGGCCAGGGCGTCGGGCTGATGAACTCGTCCCAGTCCGTGCGCTCGGTGGTGATGGACTTCATGGAAGACTTTGCCGCCGCGGCGGAACGTCTGTCCGGCATCCTGGAAGACTGACGCGCCATGGAACGACTGCTCGAGAACGCGATCTACTCGGCGCGCTGGATCCTGGCGCCCATCTACCTGGGCTTGAGCCTGGCGCTGCTGGCGCTGGGCA
>MDTD01026903.1_pt1 | contig 10180 bp, 9 predicted proteins | sample 811221 | NCBI WGS metagenome assembly MDTD01 (sample SAMN05326646, study PRJNA326480) | marine metagenome | isolation source: seawater | place: Pacific Ocean: South West | collected 2011
AAATTTTAGGTTTGATGAGGCTGCAAAAAAAGTTTATCAATTTGTTTGGCATTCATATTGTGATTGGTATTTAGAGTTTTTAAAGCCAATTTTTAATTCTAAAAATAAATCTGCGATCAAAGAGGCAAAATATTTTTCATCTTTTATGATGGCCAATATACTTAAAATTCTTCATCCTTTCATTCCTTTTTTTACAGAGTCAGTTTGGTCAAAAAATAAATATAATTCTGTTTTTAAAGACGATCTAATCACTTCTTCTTGGCCTAATTATAAATCAATTAGTAAATTTAATAAATGTCAAAAAGACATAAATAATATAATCGAGTTAATTTCCAATATAAGATCTACAAAATCAGAATTAAAAATCACACCCAAATTATTTTGTGATATATCTTTTTATGAAAAATCAAATCAACTTAGAAAGTTAATTGAGAATAATTTTGATTTAATTAAACAAGTAGGAAGAGTTAATAATGTTAAAAAATTTAATTCTAAAGATAAAAATTCAATAGACATCTTAGTACTAAAAGAAAAGGTTTCTTTGCGATTTAATGAAGATGTCGACTTAGTTTCTCAAAAAGAAAGAATTTCTCAAAAAATAGAAAATATTAAAAAAGACCTAGATACTCTTAATAATAAGCTAAAAAACAAGGATTATTTAAAGAATGCGCCAAGAGAGATAGTTGAAAATGATAAAAAAAAAGTCAAAGAATTAATAGTTGAAGATGAAAAATTAAGAAGTATTGTATCAAGTATTAATTAAATATGTCAAAAATTAATAAGAATAAATTACCTAGCCGTCATACTTCATTGGGACCCGATAGAGCGCCACATCGATCTTTCTATTATGCAATGGGTGAAACTGAACAGGATGTTGCTAAACCTTTTGTTGGTGTTGTATCTACCTGGAATGAAGCAGCACCCTGCAACACAGCTTTAATGAGACAGGCACAATCAGTTAAAAAGGGAGTTAAAGAAAACGGTGGAACACCAAGAGAGTTTTGTACTATTACAGTAACCGACGGTATCGCTATGGGGCATGAAGGCATGAAGTCATCATTAATCTCAAGAGAAATAATAGCAGATTCAGCTGAATTAACTGTCAGAGGACATTGTTACGATGCTTTAGTTGGTATTGCAGGATGTGATAAATCCTTACCTGGTTTAATGATGTCGATGCTAAGATTAAATGTACCAAGTGTTTTCATCTATGGAGGCTCAATTTTACCAGGAAAGTATAAAGGTAAAGATGTAACAGTTGTTGATGTATTTGAAGCAGTTGGAAAACACTCATCCGGAAAAATGTCGTCTGAAGAATTAAGAGAGTTAGAGCTTGTTGCATGTCCAAGTGCTGGAGCTTGTGGAGGTCAGTTTACAGCTAATACAATGGCATGTGTATCAGAGGCTATAGGATTAGCACTTCCTTATTCAGCTGGAACACCTGCTCCTTATGAAGAGAGAGACAAATATGCTTTTGAAAGTGGGCAAACCGTTATGAATTTATTAGAACAAAATATTAAGCCAAGGGATATTGTAACAAAAAAATCATTAGAAAATGCTGCAACTATTGTAGCTGCCACAGGAGGCTCTACTAATGCTGCTCTTCATTTACCAGCATTAGCAAATGAAATAGGAGTAAAATTTGATCTAATGGATGTCGCCAAAATATTCAAAAAAACTCCTTATCTTGCCGATTTAAAACCGGGAGGAAAATTTGTTGCTAAAGACATGTGGGAGGCCGGAGGCGTTCCAATGTTGCTAAAAACTTTATTTGAAGGTGGATTCATTCACGGTAACTGTATGACAGTCACCGGTAAAACTATGAAAGAAAATCTCAAAAATGTCAAATTTAATCCAAATCAAAAAGTTTTAAGAGAATTTAATAACCCCTTATCTCCAGATGGCGGAGTAGTTGGCTTAAAAGGAAATTTAGCACCCGAGGGTGCAATAGTAAAAATCGCTGGTTTAAAAAAATTACAATTTACTGGGAAGGCCAGATGTTTTGATAATGAGGAAGATGCAATGAAAGCTGTACAAACAAAAAAATATAAAGACGGTGATATTATTATAATTAGATATGAAGGACCAAAAGGAGGGCCAGGAATGAGAGAAATGCTCTCAACAACAGGTGCAATTTATGGTCAGGGAAAAGGTGAAAAAGTTGCTTTAATAACTGACGGTAGATTTTCAGGAGCTACTAGAGGTTTTTGTGTAGGGCACGTTGGTCCCGAAGCAGCTCTAGGAGGACCAATAGCCTTAATTAAAAACGGTGATGTAATAGATATAGATGCAAAAAAAGGAACTATTAATGTTAGATTGACTAAGTCGCAATTATTTTCAAGAAAAAAGAAATGGAAAGCAAAAAAAACAGCTTTTGGATCAGGAACTTTATGGAAATATGCTCAAACGGTTGGCCCAGCTTATCTTGGTGCACCAACACATCCTGGTAAGAAAAAAGAAGTAAAAGAATATTCAAAAATCTAATGAAAATAAGACCTGTTATTTTATGTGGTGGAGCAGGGACAAGATTGTGGCCTGATATAAAAAATCACCAGGCTAAACAATTTATAGATTTTGGGGGTTGGACTTTATTCGGTAAGACCTTAGACAGAATCAAAGGCTCTATGTATGATTATCCAATCATCAGCACAAACTCAAAATATATAAATAACATTAAAATTATTTTAAATAAACACAATATAAAAAAACATAAAATTGTTTTGGAACCATCTAAAAAAAAATACAGGACCAGCTATTCTTTCATCAGGTTTAATAAAAGAAATACCAGATAAACAACCTTTAATTTTTTTATCTGCAGATCACCTGATAGAAAAATTCAAAAAATTTGACTCTGAAATTAAAAAAAATGTAAAATATTTGAGTAATAGTAATATATTCATCTTTGGAATTAAACCTAGCTCACCTTCAGATCAATTTGGCTACTTTCTTACAAAAAGAAGGAAAGGCTTAAATCTTGTATCCAAATTTCTTGAAAAACCAAAAAAACAAAAAGCCAAAGTGATTATCAACAATGGTGGATATTGGAACTCGGGTATATTTTTTTTAAGAAAAGACTCACTGATATACAACTTTCAAAAATATCAAAAAAGTATTTACCAAAACACATTACAAGCAGTTGACAAAAGCAAAGTGAAAAATCACGTCTGCTATTTAAATAAAAAAGCCTTTAATAGAAATATCTCAAAATCATTTGATTATGCTATTTTGGAAAAAACAAAAAATATAAATGCTATAAAATTAAATATACCTTGGTCAGATTTAGGCAGTTGGAAAGAAATATTGCTGATGTTCTATAAAAATAAAAAAAAATATTTTAGCAAAAAAAATGTTTATCGTAGACCTTGGGGGAGCTACACAAATTTATACAGCGGTCAAAATTTTTTAATAAAAGAGCTTATTGTCAAACCAAGCGGTGTATTAAGTTTACAAAAACATTTTCATAGATCTGAACATTGGGTTGTAACTCAAGGCAAACCTCGAATTACTTTAAACAAAAAGTTTTTTTATAAGAAGCCAAATGAAACAATTCATATACCTAAAGGAGCAATACATCGAATTCAGAACTCAGGTCATGAAATAGTAAAAATTATGGAAGTTCAGCTAGGCTCTATTTTAAAAGAAACAGACATTGTTCGGTATGAAGATATCTATGGACGAGCTAATTGATTTCTAACTCAATAGGTGTATGATCTGATGGTTTAACCTTAGATCTAGGTTTTTTGTTAATATTAATTGATTTTAAATTTTCTAATAAATTATTAGAAATAAGAAAATGATCAATTCTCATACCATAGTTTTTTTGCCAAGATCCTGCAAAATAGTCCCAAAAAGTATATTCTTGTTTATTTCCGTGTTTGAAACGATAACAATCCCTGAAGCCTAAATTAAGTAATTCACGAAATTTTTTCCTGATTTCTAATTTACCGAGTGCATCATCTTTGTATCTATTGAAATCGTATACATCAATTTCTTCTGGGATTATATTAAAGTCACCTGCAATTAATAAATTTGAGTTATCAGTAATTTTTTTTTTTATTTTGAAAATAAATTTTTTTAACCAAATTTTTTTGTATTCAAATTTTTCGGTATTAACTGGATTACCATTTGGTACATAAATATTTACTAGTTCTACTTCTTTTTTTTTCAATTTAATTTTACCAGTAATAATTCTCGATTGTTTTAAGTCATCTTTAATAAAATTTTTGTCAATATCTTCAATATCGACTTTGGAAATTATTGCGACACCATTATAACTTTTTTGTCCAAAAACATATGATTGATATCCCTTTTTTTTAAATTCTTCATAAGGAAAACTTTCATCTAGGGTTTTTATTTCTTGAAGCAGCAGTATGTCTGGATTAGTCTGTTTTAAGTAATCTAAAATATTTTCTATTCGAGCTCGTACTGAATTTACGTTCCACGAAGCTATTTTCATCAAACAGAAAAGGACAAACCACACCCACAAGAAGACGAAGCGTTTGGATTATTAATAACAAAAGACTCTCCAATCATTTCAACTTTAAAATCAATTACAGAACCATTTATAATATCTAATGAAGCTTTATCAATGACAGCGGTATTAAACAAAACATCTTCTTTTGATATAGAGTTATCAAAGCTAAAACTATATTTAAAACCTGAGCAACCACCTCCTTTTACCGAAATTCTAAAATACTTTTTAGACTCATTTTCTGAAGTAATTTTATGAATTTGTTTTTTTGCTCTCTCAGTGAATTCAATTTTTTTTGTCATATTAAGCTATTATGTAGTATATAAGTTATAACATATTTATGCAAAGTAATATCGTCTCCAAGTTATCTGCTTCAATTTATTCCAAAGGAAGATTTTACGTTGAAAAAAAAAGCAATTTGAGATCGCCCTATCAGAGAGATCGAGATAGAATTATTCACTCAACAGCCTTTAGGAGATTAAAACATAAGACTCAAGTATTTGTTAACACATCAGGTGACCACTATAGAACAAGGATTACTCATTCATTAGAAGTATCTCAAATAGCTAGAACGCTCTCAAAAGTTTTTAAATTAGACGAAGATTTGTCAGAAACTTTGAGTCTTGCACATGATTTGGGACACACACCATTTGGACATGCGGGAGAGGAAGCTTTAAATGAATGCATGAGAAATAGCGGAGGCTTTGACCACAATATTCAAACATTAAGAATAGTAACATTGCTTGAAAACAAGTACTATAATTTTAAAGGTTTAAACTTATCAATCGAGACACTTGATGGATTAATTAAACATAATGGTCCAATAAAAGACGAAGTTAAATTAAATAATATTTTAGGAAAAAATTTTTTTAAAAAAAAAATTGATTTAAGAGCCAGCCCTTCGCTGGAAGCTCAGATAGCTTCAATTTCTGATGATATTGCTTATAACAGCCATGATCTAGAAGACGGATTAAAAGCTAAACTTTTTTCATTAAAGGATATAAGTAACATTCCAGTATTAAAAAAGATTATACATAACCACTTAATTAAAAAAAATAAATATTCTCAAGAACTTATTCTTAGACAAATAATAAGAGATATAATTAATGAAATGGTTAAAGACGTAATTATAAATACGAAAAAAAATTTGAAAAAAAGCAATATTAAAACTGTAAAAGATGTTTACAATTCATCATACCCGCTAGTTTCATTTTCAAACAAAATGAAATTATTTGATGAAAAAGTTAAAATTTTTTTAAAAAAAAATATGTACTATAACAAGAATGTTATCCACAAAACCAACCATGGAAAAAAAATAATCAAAAATTTATTTTTTATGATTAAAAAAAATCCCAAAAAATTCGTTTATTTCAATAATTTGAAAAAAAGTAACATTGATAGAAAAGTTTGTGATTTTATAGCTGGCATGACAGATAGATATGCAATAAATTTATACAATAAATTAAAATGAATATATTTGATAAATATTTAAAAGAAATTTTAGATTTAATTAAGAAAAATCAAAATAAATTAAACATTAAAAACTTAAATAATTTTAAAGGTATGAATATAGAGGTCCCACCATCAAATTTTGAATCAGATCTATCTAGCAATATTTGTATGATAATAGCTAAATTAAACAAGTTAGATCCAAAAAAACTTGCCATGAGTGTAAAAGAGTTAATAACAGCAAATATCACTGACTTTGAAAAAATTGAGATAGCTGGTCCAGGTTTTTTAAATATTTATTTGTCAAAAAAGGCTTTAACAAATATTTTAAATGACATATTTAAAGAGGATAAACTATTTGGATCTATCAAAACAAATTATTCTTACAATATAGAATTTGTATCTGCTAATCCTACAGGTCCGATGCATGTGGGTCATTGCAGAGGAGCTGTCTTTGGAGATGTTTTATCAAATCTTTTAATGTTTAATGGGAATAAAGTAACCAAAGAATATTATATAAATGATTATGGAAACCAAATTGATAATTTTGTTAAGTCTGTTTATTTAAGAATAAGAGAAATTAAGTACAAAGAAAGATTTAAAGATGAAAAAGAACTTTATCCAGGTGAATACATTATAGAAATAGCAAAAAAAATTTTAGCTAAAAGTAATTTAAAGTTCAATTCTTACAAAGAATGTTATGATATTTTAGCAAAGGAGTCTCTTAGTTACTCAATGAAAATGATTAAAAACGATTTGGTTAAACTTGGAATATCTCATGATAATTTTGTATCTGAACAATATATTGTAGAAAAAAAAATGGTAACAAATGCAGTCAATCAATTAAAAGAATCAAATCATGTTGAGGAAGGTTATTTAGAACCACCAAAAGGAGAAGAAAACATAAAATGGAAAAAAACAAAAAGATTAATTTTTAAATCTACCTTATTTGGGGATGATGCAAATAGAGCACTCCAAAAAAATGATGGTTCTTGGACTTATTTTGCAAATGATATTGCATATCATTACGATAAAGTTTCTAGAAAATACGATAAATTAATAAATGTTTTAGGAGCAGACCATACAGGTTATACAAAAAGAATAGAAGGTGCCGTAAAAGCTTTATCAAAAAGTAAAACAATCTTGGAATGCAAAGTTTGTCAATTAGTTAAATTATTTAAAAACGGCTCACCGTTTAAAATGTCTAAAAGGGCTGGAGAATTTGTATCTGTTAGTGATTTACTCAGTGAAGTAAGTAAAGACTCAATAAGATTTATGATGCTTAACAGAAGTAATGATGTGGAATTAGATTTTGATTTTGACAAGGTTTTAGAAAAAAGTAAAGAGAACCCTGTCTATTACGTTCAATATTGTCACGCTAGAATACAATCAATTTTAAGAACTATAGATTTCAAAGACAAAAAACAGCTACAAATAAATAATGAAAAAATAAGCTTTAACAAATATGAAAGAGAAATTATTAAAAAAATATTTGAATGGCCTAAAGTGGTAAAAACTTCATCTTTAAAATATGAACCACATCGCATCACTTATTATCTTTACGACCTATCAACGTTATTCCACTCTTATTGGAGTAAAGGTAATGAAGATAAAAACTTTAGATTTATTAAGAACGGAAAAATAAATAATGAAATTATGATTATGATGAGTCTTACTTTATTAGTTTTAAAAAATGGAATGAGAATACTCGATGTATCTTTACCAGATAAAATGTAATGATCAAAAATATTTCAAAATCTTTAATAATAATTTTAATTATTATTTTCTTTTTTACTGTTTTTAAATATTATATTTCTGAGCAAAATATTGATTTAATTAAAAATCAAAGAAAAAATTTAAAAACATTGTCCTTTAAAAAAATTAGCGAGCTTCCAGTATTACAAAATGACACAAATAATGTAATTGAATTTAATTCAGGTTTTGAAGAAACTAATCAACAAAATTACAAAAGAAATTTTTGGGAATTATTTAAATAAATGATTAAAAAAGCTATTATAATAAGTTTATCTAGTTATAAATTAACAAAAGATGAGCAAAATATTTTTAAAAATTACCTACCATGGGGAGTAATTTTATTTAAAAGGAATATTAAAGATTTTAATCAATTAAGAAAACTTACCCAATCGATAAGAAAAATTACTAAAGATAAAAAATATCCAATAATTATTGATGAAGAGGGTGGTGAAGTATCTAGACTTAATAAAATTATCAGTAATCAACAATTTTCACAAAAATATTTTGGTCAAATTTTTGACTCAGATCAAAAAACGGGATCAAATATTTATAGACTTTATATTAAAGAACTCTCTACAATTCTCAGATCTGTTGGAATAAATATAAATACAGTACCAGTTTTGGATAGACTATATAAATTCACTAATAGTTTTTTGAAAGAAAGAATTTATTCACCTAAAATAAAAACCATTAAGTCGTTATCTAAAATTTGTATTGACACATATACAAAAAATAAAATTTTAACAGTAATAAAGCATATACCTGGTCATGGATTGGCTAAATCAGATTCACATAAAAAATTGCCTATAGTGTATCAAAGTAAAAATTTTTTACAAAAAAACGATTTTAAATGTTTTGAAAATTCCAATTCATTGTTTGCTATGACAGCACATGTTTTATTTAAAAATATTGATAGCAAAAATTGTGTAACTCATTCCAATATAATTATTAAAGATTTTATTAGGAAAAAAATTGGTTTTAACGGTATCATTATATCCGATGATATAAGTATGAAATCTTTAAAGTATGGAATAGTTGAAAATGCAATAAAAGCACTAAATGCTGGTTGCAACTTAGCTTTATACTGTAAGGGAAAATCTAGAGATTCATTAAAATTATTAAAAAAAATTCCACCTATAGATGAATTTACAAAAAAAAAAACATCAGAATTTTATAAAGTTTTAAGATAGTATTTTATATGGAGTCGAAAATAAATAATAAGTTTTCTATCAATATTCCTAATTATAGTGGACCCTTAGAAGTTTTGTTAGATTTAGCCAAAAATCAAAAAGTTGATTTAGCCAATATATCTATTACAAAATTGGCTGATCAGTTTTTAGAATTTGTAAAAGGTAATGAAAATTTAAATTTAGAGTCAGCTTCAGAATTTTTATTAATGGCCACATGGTTAGCTTACCTAAAGTCAAAATTACTTTTGCCAGAAGATGACGAAGATGATTTTAAAGCTTTTGAAGTTGCGGAACGTTTAAAATTGCAATTAAAAAAATTGGAGTTAATAAGATTATTATCGGACCAATTACTCAAAAAAAAAAGAATAGGAAAAGATATTTTTTTTAGAGGAATGCGTGGGGGTATTAAATCTATTTATACACCTGTGTATGATATATCCTTATATGAATTGCTTAAGACATACGCAAATATAAATATGCAGAAATCTTTCCAAAGAGTTAATATTCCAAAATTACCAGTATTATCTACAGAGCAAGGAATAACCAATATTAGAAATCAGTTAGACAAATTAAATGATTGGAAAAATATTTTAGATTTAGTACCTGAAAATTATAAACAAAATGATCAAAAAAAAAGAACAGGTATATCAGGAATATTCGCAGCTTGCTTAGAATTAACCAAAGAAGGAATTATCAATATAATGCAAAAAAAAGTTTTTGATGATATCCTAATTAAAAAAAATAAATGAAAAAAAAAAGAAATAACATCATAAATTTTCCAAATTCTATTTCTAAGATTGAAAGAAAAGTTGAAGCGATATTATTTGCTGCCTCTGAACCACTTGATATAGAAACAATAGAAAAAAGATTACAGACATCCGCTAGTATAAAAAAGATATTAGAAAAAATTCAAAATGATTATAAGTTCAGAGGTATAAATTTAGTTTGTATTAGAAATAAATGGTCGTTTAGAACTGCAGCAGATCTTTCTAAGACAATGGCATTGCAAAAATCAACACAAAAAAAATTATCAAAAGCAACAATTGAAACTCTATCTATAATTGTTTATCACCAACCTGTGACTCGATCAGAGATAGAGCAAATAAGAGGTGTAGCCTTTGGATCCAATACAATTGAAATATTAATGGAATTAGATTGGGTTAGACCTGCTGGTAGAAAAAATATACCAGGCAAACCAATTCAATACGCTACTACTGAAAATTTTTTAAATCACTTTAATATACAAAAGTTATCAGATTTACCTACAATTGATGAGTTAGGAGCAGCAGGATTAATTGATACATCTTCTGTTAAT
>MDTD01010567.1_pt1 | contig 10179 bp, 9 predicted proteins | sample 811221 | NCBI WGS metagenome assembly MDTD01 (sample SAMN05326646, study PRJNA326480) | marine metagenome | isolation source: seawater | place: Pacific Ocean: South West | collected 2011
AAAATTACAAAAGCTGGATTTTATGAAAGTATGGTGCATAGTGTTGAAATGACACAAAAAAATATAAATTATAAGTTATGATATTTAAAATAATATTTTTTTCATTTTTATTAAGCATTTTGTCAAATATATCATTTGCTAATAACAAGTTTTTTCAAGAGGGATTAGCTCTTTTTAAAAATAAAAAATTTATTGAAGCTAAATTTAAATTTGAGCAGGATATAGTTTTTAATCCAAAAAGTGAAATGGCGTATTTATATTTATCAAAAATATTTAAAAATTTAGAAAAAAAGGACCTACAAGAACAAAACTTAAAGACAGTAATATTATTAAATCCAAAAAATGAAGAAGCTCTTTATAACCTTGCTAAATTAAAACTAGATGCATCTGATTATAAAAATAGTAAAGAACTCAATGAAAAATTGATAATTCTATGTAAAAAATTCTGCAGTAAAAGTCAAAAACTAAAAATAGAAATTGAAAATTTATCCAAAAAATAAATGCAATTTCAAAAAATTAAGGAAAAAATAATAATTATTGATTTTGGTTCACAAGTCACTAAGTTAATAGCAAGAAGAGTCAGAGAACTAGGCGTTTATTCAGAGATACTTACACCTAAAGAAGCAGAAAAATTAAAAGATTTTAAATATATAAAAGGTATAATTTTTTCTGGAGGCCCTTCATCAGTAACAAGCGAAGATTTTCAATCAGTTCCAAAATTAATTTTAAATCAAAAAATTCCTATCCTTGGCATATGTTATGGATTACAATTAATAGCAAAATTATATGGAGGAAAAATAAAATCTTTAAAAAAAAGACGAGAATTTGGCAGAGCAATTATTTATCAAAAAAAAAAAATCAGATCTAACAAAAAATTTTTTTAAATCAAATACAACTGTTTGGATGAGTCATGAAGATGCTGTTGTAAAAATACCTAAGAATTTTAATTCTATAGCTTATACAAAAGACTCAAAATTAACAATTATTGAGAACAAAAGAATGAAAATTTATGGTGTTCAATTTCATCCAGAGGTAACACACACAGAAAATGGAAGACAAATATTTAAAAATTTTTTATTTTTAATTTGTAAGGTAAAAAAAAAATGGAACGTAGTTTCTCAAAAAAGTAGAATTATTCAAGAAGTTAAAAACATAGTAAAGAAAGAAAAAGTTATTTGTGCTCTATCAGGGGGTGTAGATAGTAGTGTAGTTGCGTTATTAATAAATAAAGCTATTAAAAAAAATTTAATCTGTATAATGGTAGATACTGGTTTGATGAGGAAAGATGAATTCAAGTATAATTACAAGATTTTTAAAAATAAATATAAACTAAATGTTAAATTAATTGATGCGTCAAAAACTTTTTTTAAAAAATTAAAAAACATCTCAAATCCTGAAAAAAAAAGAAAAATTATTGGAAATTTATTCATTAAGATATTTGAAAAACAGTCTAAAAAATTCAGTAATGTTAAATTCTTAGCTCAAGGTACTTTATATCCCGATATAATAGAGAGCAAATCATCTTCTGGAAGCAAGAGTTCAAAAATTAAATCACATCATAACGTTGGAGGATTACCAAAAAAAATGAAATTGAAATTAATAGAGCCTTTAAAAGAATTCTTTAAAGATGAAGTTAGAACTCTTGGAGATTCTTTAGGTTTATTAAAAAATATTTGTTATAGACATCCATTTCCTGGGCCAGGATTAGCAATAAGAATCATTGGAAATATATCAAGGGATAAAGTAAGAATTCTTCAAGAGGCAGATGATATTTATATAAGAGAACTAATTAAATGTAATCTTTACAATAAAATTTGGCAAGCTTACGCAGCTCTATTAACAATAAAAACAGTTGGAGTAATGGGAGATTCAAGAACATATGAATACACTTGTTTGCTCAGAGCTGTAATATCTGAAGACGGTATGACAGCAGATTATTTTAGTTTTCCTAAAGATTTTTTAAATAAAATTTCAAATAAAATTATTAATAATGTTAAAGGTATAAATCGAGTGGTATATGATATAAGTTCAAAACCACCAAGCACAATTGAGTTAGAGTAAAAGCTAAATAGATGAATAAAAAGATCATAAAAATTCTTAAAAAAAAAAATAAGTCAAATATAGTGAGCTTGACAGCTTACTCAAAGAATATAGCTAAAATTCTCGATAAATATTGCGATATTATTTTAGTGGGGGACTCAATGGCTAATGTCTTGTATGGACTAGATAGCACTCATAAAATCTCTTTAACAACAATCATTCAACATTCATTAAGTGTAAAAAAAGGTGTAAGGAAATCTTTACTTGTAATCGATATGCCCAAAGGGACTTACGATAATAAAAAACAAGCAAAAAAAAATGCAAAAATTATTATTAATTCCACAAAATGTGATGCTGTAAAACTTGAGAGTAACAATAGAAATTTCGATATAATTAAGGATTTAGTAAAAGCAAAAATTCCAGTAATGGGACACATTGGATATACCCCTCAATTTAAGAGAAAATTTAAAATTGAAGGTGGAACAATCAAAAAAACAAAAAAACTTTTAAAAGAAGCAAAGTTAGTTGAAAAAGCTGGTGCTTTTTCAATTGTGCTCGAGTGTATTGCACCTTCGACATCAAAATTAATAACAAGTGAGTTAAAAATACCCACAATTGGAATAGGTTCTTCAGTAAATTGTGATGGTCAAATTCTTGTTACTGATGACATGATTGGTATGAGCGGGTTTTATCCAAAATTTGTTAAAAAATATGTATCATTAAATAGAATAATTGAAAAAGCTGTAAAAAAATATACTAGAGATGTAAAATTAGGAAAATTTCCTTTTAAAAAAAATTTTATGTATGGAAAATAACACAGACATTAAATTAGAAAAAAAAGAAAAATTTTTACTTTTTTTTAATAAAAATAAAATTAAAATTTTTGGATTTATATTAATAATAGTTATTTCTATTTCATACTCGATTTTCAATAAAATATCTAATAAGAATAAAAATTCTATTATCAGTCAAAAATATATTCAAGCGGGCTTATACTTATCATCTAATGAAACTAAAAAGTCTAAAGACCTTTATCATGAAATTATCTTAACAAAAAATAAATTTTATGCACCTCTGGCCTTAAATGTTGTTCTTGAAAAAAATCTTGAAAAAAATGAGAATAAAATTTTAAATTATTTTAAAATTATGGAAAAAATTAAAATCCCGAGGGAACAAAAAGACCTTATCACATTTAAAAAAGCTTTGTATCTTTTAAAAAACTCAAAAAATAAAAAAGAAGGTAAAAAATTACTTCAAGAAATTATAGACTCAAACTCTTATTTAAAATCTTTAGCAACTGAAATTATAAAAGAATAAAAAATGAGAATTTTTTACATTCTTATATCTATTTTTTTACTTCTAAGTTGTTCGTTTGATAATAAATCTGGAATTTGGCAAGATAACAATGAAGCTCTTGTCACAAAACAAAATTCTTTCAAAGATTTTAAAAAATTATCATCTTCAAACGACATATTTAACAAAATTGTTGAAATAAATAAAAATTTTGAGTTTGACTTAACAAATCCTACTATTAACTACGGATGGAATGATGAACTTTACAATAATAGTAATAACTTAGATAATTTTAAATATGATGATATTAATAATTTAATTTTTAAAAGTAAAAAATTATCAAAATATCAGGTAAATAATTACATTCTTTATAATAAAAATAGACTTATATTAAGTGATCAAAATGGAAATTTGATAATATTTTCAATAAAAGAAAATAAGATTGTCAGTAAATTTAATTTCTATAAAAATCAATATAAGAAAATTAAAAAAGTTCTTAATCTTATTGTAGAAAATAATACTATTTACGTTTCAGATAACTTAGGATTTTTGTATGCATTTAATTATGAAACGAATAAGATTCTCTGGGCAAAAAATTATAAAGTCCCATATCGGTCTAATTTAAAAATTTTTCAACAAAAGCTTGTTGCGGCTACAGAAAATAATAATTTATTCTTTTTTGATAAAACTAATGGTAATATTTTAACTTTTATTCCCACTGAAGAGAAAGTTATACAGAATGAATTTATTAATAATTTGTCGTCAAATAATAAATTTATATTTTTCATCAACTCCTATGGATCATTATATGCGATCAATAATAAAAATATGAAAATCAGCTGGTTTCAAAATTTAAAGGAGAATATAGATACTAGTGCAAGTAATTTATTTACAGGAAGTAAAATAATTAACTATAATAACAAACTAGTAATTTCATCAAACAATTCTACTTATATTTTAGACTCTAATAATGGGTCAATCCTTTACAAAGTAAATTTTTCATCAAATATTAAACCTATAATTGTTAAAAACTATTTATTTATTGTTACTAAAAATAATTTATTAATTTCTTTTGATTTAAATAAAGGAGAATTAATTTATTCTTATAACATCAATGATAAGATTGCCGAATTTTTAAATATTAAGAAAAAAAATGTTAATTTAAAAAGTTTATTTTTGATGAATAGTAATATATTTATTTTTTTAAAAAATTCCTATCTTTTAAAATTTAATATAAATGGAAATTTACTAGACGTTAAAAAACTTCCATCTAAAATTAAATCAAACCCGATTATAATCGATAATTCGATTTTATACTTAGATAAAAAAAATAAGCTTTCAATAATAAACTAATTATTTGACCTACCGCTTAAAAGAGATAATTGTTTAATCTTTAGACCTCGTAAATTGTCTGCAGGCTTTATAGGATAATCTCCAGTGAAATAATGGTCACTAAATTGTGGATAAATTCTATTCCTTTTTTCTCCAATTAAAGCTTTATATAACCCATTTAGACTTAAAAATTTGAGGCTTTTTGCTCCAATATACTTACACATTTCATCTAGGTTTTTTTCATTAGCAAGTAACTCTTTTTTGGTTGGCATATCAACCCCATAAAAATCTGGATACTTTATTTCAGGGCACGCAATTCTTACATGAACCTCTTTCGCTCCCCCTTCGTAAAGCATTTTAATAATTTTGTGACAAGTGGTTCCTCTTACAAGTGAGTCATCAATTAAGACTATCGATTTATTTTGAACCAAGGTTTTTGTGGAACTAAGTTTGAGTTTTACTCCAAGGCTTCTTATGCTCTGTGTAGGTTCGATAAAAGTCCTTCCAACATAGTGATTTCTAATTAAACCCAATTCAAATTGTTTTTGAGATTTTTGTGCATAGCCAATAGCAGCGGGAACACCTGAGTCAGGAACAGGAACAACTAAATCAGCATTTAAATCAGTTTCATTAGCTAATTCAATTCCTAGATTTTTTCTATATTCATAAGCACATTTACCATTTATCAAGCTATCTGGCCTTGCGAAATATATGTACTCAAAGATACAAGGTCTAGGTTTTTGCTGTGGGAATGGTTTGATACTTTTAAGATCATTATTTTCAATTACCACAATTTCTCCATTTTCAACTTCCCTTATAAAAGTAGCTCCGACAATGTCTAACGCACAAGTTTCTGAAGCAAATATGTAAGATTTTTTTAATTTTCCTATAACCAAAGGTCTTATTCCAAATGGATCTCTTACTCCAACTAGTTTTTTATTAGTCATCAAAATAAGTGAGTAGCCTCCTTGAATTTGAAACAATGCCTCAATTAATTTATCTACAAATTTTTCTCTTTTAGATTTTGCTATGAGTTGAACAATAGTTTCTGTATCGCTAGTGGTTCTAAATATTGCACCATCTCTTACAAGTACTTCTCTAAGTAATAAAGCATTTGTTAAATTGCCATTATGAGCAACACTCAATCCACCCATATGAAGATCTGCAAAAAAAGGTTGGATATTTCTTAAAGAGGTCTCTCCGGTTGTTGAATATCTATTATGACCTAGTGCAAAATATCCTGGAAGTTTTTTGAGGGTTTCTGTGTTAGTAAAATGATCACCAACTAAACCTTGTCTCTTTTCTGAATGGTAATTTTTTCCATCAAATGAAACTATACCACATCCCTCTTGACCTCTATGTTGTAAAGCATGTAAACCTAAAGCTACTAATGCTGAGGCATCTTCATGATTTGAGATACCAAATATTCCACATTCTTCTCTCAATTTATCTAAATTAGATTTTTTCAATTTTCTCTTTCGTATCTATGAAGTCTTCACTTGAGGGAAATTCTTCAACTAGAATTTTGCTCCCCTTATTAATTAAATTAAATGATAAAGCCTTCTCTACTGATATACCCCAATTCTTATAAGGATAAAACCAATTTAATATTGAAAAAATACACACAGAAACAATATAACCTTTGAAAAATCCAAATAATAATCCAAAGGATTTATCTATAGAACCTACACCTGTCCAAGTAACTGCTCTTCCTAGTGCTTTTCCTATAACTATTGTTAAAAAAAGTGTAAAAATAAAAATCAATATACCTAGACCAACATTGTTAACAAATTCAGATTCGATATATTCGCTTACGTAAGGCTGCAGCTTAGGGACTAAAATTATAGTTACTACTGTCGAAATAATCCATTTCATAAAAGAAATCAAGCTTAATGAAAACCCCTTTGTAAAACACTGTATAACACAATAAATAAAAATTATTAGAACTATTCCATCAAATAAATTTATATTACTTAAAAAGGTTTCAAAAAAATTTTTCATCATTTTAATGATTTAGGTTTTTTCCTCAAAAGGTTTAAAAATTAAAATTAATTTCGGAAGCAATGTTAAAACTGATATCATCGCAAGTAACATAGCTAAACCAGTAAATATTCCAAAATAAATTGTTGGTATAAAGTTCGATAATACTAAAATTGAAAAACCAAAAACAATGGTAATTGATGTATTTAGAATAGCTATACCTACAGTGTTATGGCATCTGTCTAAAGTTTTATTATAGTCATTAATTTTTTTATATTCCTCTTTAAATCTGTAAATATAATGAATACTATTATCTACAGCTATACCTATAGTAATTGCAGCAATTGTAATCGTCATCATATCTAAAGGTATCTTCATCAAACCAATTATTCCAAGTATGAAAAAGGCAGCTATAAAATTTGGAACAATCCCAATAAATGACAAAATTACGTTTTTAAAAAGGATAAAAAACATTGTAAAAATACCAAGCATAACTATCCCAAGTGTCAAAATTTGCGATTTGAAAAGACTTTGCAATAAATTGTTAAATAAAATTAATACTCCTGCTAATTTAAATTCTTCCTTGCTCAAATTAAGTTTCTCTTTTAAATCAAATTCAATTTTTTTAATCAGCTCATTTCTTCTTAAGGTTTTTAGTGAATCCTTGATTCTAACAGAAATTCTAGCTTCATCTTTTTCAACTGAAATATAAGGAGAAACTATTTCTTTTTTTATTTCGTCAGGAATTTTGCTATACAAAACCGCAATTTCTAAACTTTGGAGTTCTTTGTTATTTAAATCTTCAGCAACTCTTAATATTGAACCAAAGGATAAAACTTTTCCAATTTCTGGAAGAGAGTCTAAGTAATCATGAACTTTTAATATTTTATCCATTTTATCTCTAGTAAACCAATATTTTGATTTTTCTTCATTAGTCTCATTTTCGTCCCATTCTGAAAACTCGTCATCACTTTCTGTAGTTTTTTGCTTTATTGGAAATTTAAGAATTATATTTAAAGGAGTGGTTCCACCAAGATCATCATCAATCTTTTTCATACCTTTATAAATTTCTGTCTCTTTATCAAAATAATTAATGAAACTATTTTCTACCTCTAGTTTTGAGATACCAACTATACTTGCTATTATAATTCCTGATGTTATACCAAAGAGTAAAGTGTTACTTTTTTTGGCGATTAAGCCGAGAAAGGAAGTTATGTGAGATTTTTCTGTGCTTCTTAAATTAATTTCATTTTCAAGTGAAAAAACATTTAATAAAGACGGCAGTAGAAGAAAAGTAACTAAAAACGAAACAATTAATCCCAAAGTCATCATCCATCCAAAATCAATAATTGGTTTAATTCCACTAAAAATTAAAGACAAGAAAGCACATATAGTTGTTAAAACTGTATAAAGAATTGGCATCATCATTTTTTTACTAGCCTCTAAAACTGCCTGTGTTTTAGATAATTCGGGAAATTCTTTCTTTAATTGTAAAAATCTAACAGTTAAATGAATATTCATTGCCATGTTAAGTATAAGCATCAAGGCAATAAAATTTGAAGAAATCACTGTTACTTTCCACCCAATTAAGCCAAGCAAACCAATCATGATAACTACTGACGTTGCGCAACCAGCTAAAGGCATAAGTACCCATTTAAAATTTCTAAAAATAAACCAAAGAGTAAAAATGATAAAAAATAAAACGCCAAACCCAAAAACAACTATATCATTTTTAATAAAACTCATCATATCATCTGTTATCATAGGAATTCCACCTAAATGAATTTTAGCATTGTCTCCGTACTTATTAATTATATCTCTTATTTCAGATATATTTTGATGATTTCTTTTATTATAAAGATTTTTATAATCCTCATATTCTCTCAGAAAATTTTTATAGTTTAATTTTTCCTCTTTTGTAAGCCCAGTTTCACGAGATTGATTAAAGTATTTATCTTTTACTTTTATAAATTCAGCTAACCTTTCGTCTTTTTTTAAATAAACAACGATACCAGAGGTTTTGCCGTCTTCGCTTATTACATAATTTTTATAAATGGGACTATTCATAATTTCGTCAAAGCCCCTTTTTCTATCAATTTCTGGGTAAGCTAGAGTTTTATAATTTTTAAGTCTATCCATTAATCCTTCATCAGTACTTTTAAGTAATGGGACATCAATAACGGTAATCACACTATCTACCCATGAAAGTTTTTCAATTTTAGACTTTAATAATTGTAAATTTAAAATTGTTTCTTTCTCAGTGAAATTTTCAACTGGAGCATATGTTAAAACTAAAAAATCTTTAGCTCCGTATCTTTCGTTTACCTCTCTTAAATATTTTAAATCTTTATCACCCTCTAAAAGAAGGGCGTCTGATGAGGCATCTAAATTAAAATTTTTTGCTTGATAAAATGAAAAAATTATAATGCTTGAAAGCAGCAAAAGTGTAAATCTAGGAAAATCAATTACTATCTTTTTATATATATAAGACCACATTGGGATATTTCAGATATATCTTAATTTTTTTATAACTAAAGAGAAAATTAGGTCTAATTCTTGCTCAAATCTTTAAATTTTGTATAAATTCCCTCAAACTCTACCTTAATATTACCAGTAGGACCGTGTCTTTGTTTTCCTAAAATAATATCAGCCAAGCCATTTACGTCATTCATTTTAGATTGCCATTCAGCATGTTCGATTGAGCCTAATTTTGGTTGTTTTCGCTCCAAATAATAAGCTTCCCGATACACGAACATCACAACATCCGCATCTTGCTCAATAGAACCGGACTCTCTTAGGTCTGCTAATTGAGGTTGTTTGTCATCCCTTTGCTCAACTGCTCTTGATAATTGCGATAAAGCTAATACTGGAACTGACAATTCTTTTGCTAAGGCTTTTAGACCTTGGGTTATCTCAGAAATTTCTTGAACGCGGCCATCATTTTTCATAGAACTAGCTCTCATTAACTGTATATAGTCTACTACAATCAAACTCAGACCAAACAATCTTTTTATCCTCCTAGCTCTATTGCTAAGCGTTGCAATAGTTATTGCTGGAGTTTCGTCAATGTACAAAGGAAGATTATAAATATTTCTAGAAGTCTCTATGTATCTATTTATTTCTTCTTCAGTAACCTTACCTCTACGAATATCATCAGATTTAATTTTAGCTTGTTCAGACAAAATTCTAGTCGATAGTTGTTCTGAAGACATTTCTAATGAAAAAAAAGCAACAGAGGATTTTTCTTGTCTTTTTAATATATCTTGCGATGCATTATATGCAATATTCGTTGCCAACGCAGTTTTACCCATCGAAGGCCTACCGGCTAAAATAATTAAATCAGATTTATGTAAGCCACCAAGTTTCTCATCTAAGTCAGATAAACCAGTTGGTACACCAACTAAACCCTGATCATTTTGCATCGCCATAGTAGCCATGTGTATTGTCTGGTCTAATGCTTTATTAAACTTTAAAAAAGATTGCGAAAAACTTCCTCTTTCAGCTAAATCAAATAAAGATTTTTCTGTATCTTCA
>MDTD01038239.1_pt1 | contig 10179 bp, 8 predicted proteins | sample 811221 | NCBI WGS metagenome assembly MDTD01 (sample SAMN05326646, study PRJNA326480) | marine metagenome | isolation source: seawater | place: Pacific Ocean: South West | collected 2011
CATTTCTCACAAGTGGATAAACTTTAGGGCTTAGATATTTTAAGTTAGTAAATACTATCAATAATAACGTTATTAATCCAATAGCTACTGACAAATTAATAAACAAAATCAAATCAAATTGCCATTTAAGTTGAAATATATTTTCTATTATGAATTTTGAAGAAATAACGGCAAATAATGTAGAAAATAAAATAATTGTAATAAAATTGATAATAAATTCCATAATAGACGAAAATATTATTTCTTTTTTCGAAAATCCTAAAATTTTAAATACTAAATTTTGAAAAATTTTTATTTTTCCTTGAACAATTATTGCACTTGAAATGACAACTAATCCAACAATCACGGTGATGGCCGAAATGATACTTACTGCTATAAATACTTTGTTTAACACATTAGTAACTTTAGAAAGGTAATCAGAAATATTTATAATTGAGACTGAAGGGAATTTTTCTAAGAATTCTGTATCGCTAAACCTTTCGATCTTATCAAATTTTACAGTTGACAAATATTCATGAGGAATATTTTTTGCAAATTGGGGGTTTAATAACATAGCAAAATTAATGCTTAAATCCCTATAATCTACAAATCTAAAATTTGTAACTTCTCCCTCTATTTCTCTTCCATAAATATTTAAAACGAATTTATCTCCCAACTTCACATCAAAATCATTTGCAACTTTACTGTCCAGCGAGATTTGTAATTTATCTGATTTATTTAAGTCCCACCACTCTCCAGCTACTAGAGGATTATCCTTTGGAACTTCATCTGCCCATGAAACACGTCGATCTCCCTGAATTACCCAATGACTATCATTGTTTCTATCTATGTAGGAGTGAGGATCAATACCATTAATTTTTGAAAGTTTAGCAGAAACCATTGGAACAATTTCAATATTAGCATTTTCATCCGATTTAAATATTGTATTTTTAAAATCATCTTTATCTAAATTTTGTATTCCAAGAAAAAAATAGTCAGGTGCTATTTTAGGAATAGATTTAGCAATTTCTCTTTTAAAGTTCGATCCAACAAATGCTAAAGTTAATAGCAAAGTAATACCCAACCCAAGAGACATCACAGTAATAGGAGTTATACTTTTAGATTGGGTAATGTTTTTTAATGCAACTTTGAATGATATGCCAAAATTGTATTTATTTTTTCTTAAAGATAATATTGTTAATCTTGATAAAATAAAGAAAACAACAAGGCAAAAGAAAAAAGATAAAAAATAAACTAAACTATATATTGGGCGTGAAGATCCCACAGAAAATAAACTCATTAATAAAATAAGAAGTATTAAACTTAAAAGTATTGATAATTTTGTATATTTAAATTGTAAACTTTGAAAAACATTTCTAAATAAACTTGTAGCATTTATTTGATCAATAGAATTAACCGTTGGAATAGAAAATATGATAATTACTAATAAACCTACCAAAAATATTTTAGAAAAATTAATTATTGAGAATTTTGCCTTAATATTCAATCCAAGCCCGTCTGATAAAAAACCATCAATTATTGGTATAAGTAAAAAACTTAATCCATAAGCAAAAATAGAAACAAAAACTAATAATATTGACAATTGAATATAATAAATTGTTTTTATATTTCCTGAAAAAATACCTATTGCTTTTTGTACAGCAATTGAAGAATTTTTCTGATTAATGAAGGATAATAATGTATTCGCTATTCCTATGCCCGCAATCAACATTGCACTAATAGATACCAAAGATAAAAATTGTGAAAAATTGTCAATTATTCTCCTCAGGCCACCCGCAGCATTTTCTGGTTTTCTTATTCTTGCACGTTCTTCATTTTTAAATAATTCCTCTATCTTTTTTAATCCATCTAAAAAAGAAACTTCTTCATTGAATTTTACTTTGTATTCATAGTTTAAAAAGCTTCCTAAATTATTTAAATTTAGTGTATCTAATGTTTTTTTTCCAGTAAGTGCAAAATCTCCAAACACAAAAGCACCACCTATATCAGGCACAGATTTTACGTAACCAACAATTTTAAATTCCTGATCCTGAACTTTAACAATATCATCAAGTTGTAAATCAAGATTTTTAAATATATTTTCATTAACTAAAATTGTATTAGTCTCTTGATTTAATTTTTTCAAAGCACCCTTTGGCTCAAAGGTAACATTTCCATAGAGAGGATAGTCAGCATCTACTGATTTTACTCTGGTAAAAGAAGATTTATTTTTTTCTTTATTAATCGATGAAACCATTGTGCTGAATTCAACTATTTGAGAAATAGTTGCAAACTCCTTTATTTTTTCAACTAAATCTAAATTTCCTTTTGTTTGATTATAATCAATTTCAATATCACCCCCTAATAGTAACTTTGAATTATTTTGAATTTCAGTTTCTAAACTATCCTCAATAGTTAAAATTGAACTGAGTATAAATAAACTTATAAAAAGAGTTATTATAATGCTTAAAATTTTAGTGTAACTTCTAGACAGGTCTCTTAATGCATATTTTAAATATAATTTAAAACTTGTTGAACTAATTAATTTTACCATCTTTTATTTTTATTTTTTTCATTGTTTGATTTGCTAAATTATTGTCATGAGTAACCATAATCAAACTTGCTTTTTCGCTATTTATATAATCAAATAATATTTTTGATATTAATTCGGAGTTTTCACTATCAAGGTTGCCTGTTGGCTCATCTGCTAAAATTAATTTAGGTTTCATGACAATAGATCTTGCAATTGCAACTCTTTGTTGTTCACCTCCTGACAGTTGACCTGGCAAGTTATAAAATCTTTCTTTTAATCCAAAACGTTCTAAAATTTCTTTTGCTTTCATTTCTGGGTTTGAAATTTTATTTATTTCTAGTGTTAAACTTACATTTTCCAAAGCAGTATAGTTTGGTATCAAGTAGAATGACTGGAAAACTATGCCAATGTTTTTTCTTCTTATATTTGAAATTTCATCTTCACCCATGTTTGTAATTTCGTTATTTTCAAAAAAAATTTTACCAGATGAAGCTTTCTCTAAACCTCCAATTAACATGATTAAACTAGTTTTACCTGAGCCACTCTCTCCAACTATAGATACTGTCTCTTTTAATTTAACTTCTAAATTAATTTCTTGTAAAACTTTTATTAAGTTATTATCTGTTTTATAATTTAAATTTATATCAATTAATTTAAGAAGATTATCCATGATTAAAAAATGTATTATTACAATGTTGCTTGTCTGTCTAGTCCCAGCAAATTTGTTAGCTGAAAGTAGAATAGTACTTTACGGAGACAGCCTAATGGCTGGATATGGACTTGCTCAAAAACATCATCTATCAACAATTTTAGAAAATAATTTAATTTCAAAAGGAATAAATGCAAAAGTGATAAATGCAAGTGTATCCGGAGATACTTCTGCTGGCGGACTTAACAGGATTAATTGGATTTTATCAGAAGACAAATTTGATTTATTCATTTTAGGACTTGGTGCAAACGATATGTTACGGGGAATTTCTCCAGAGGAAACAGAGAAGAATTTAGAAAAAATAATTCAAAAAGTTTCAGAAAAAAATATTGATTTATTATTAGCAGGTATGATTGCACCAATATCCCATGGCAAAGATTATAAAAATAAATTTGATATGATTTATAAAAATTTATCATCACAATTTAATTTAAAACTTGTACCATTTTTATTAGAGGGAGTAGCACTAAATCCTGATTTAAATTTGGAAGATGGAATGCACCCGAATGAAAAAGGTGTTTTGATTGTAAGTAAAAATTTGGAAAAAAAAATCTTAGAAATATTAAATTAATTTTTTTGAATAATAGTCAAGTGGCCCATTTTTCTATTTGGTTTAATGTCTTTTTTCCCATAATCAAAAAAAAATTCGTTGCTACTAAATTTTTTTCCTTGGTAAGAAACTATTTGATCACCAATTAAATTAATCATTTTAGCATTATACAATTTTTTTAATTTTATTTTTTCCAAGCCACAGATTGCTCTAATATGATTTTCAAATTGACTTATATTGTATGCATTTATTGTTAAATGGCCTGAATTATGAACTCTTGGTGCTATTTCATTTACATATAAATTATCATTTTTATCAACAAAGAATTCAACACATATAGTTCCAATATAATCTAAGTCATCGGCAATTATCGATGCCCAGTCTTGTGCTTTTGATAAAATTTTTAGATCAATGTCTGCTGGTATTTTTGAATATTTTAATATCTGATTTTCATGTTCATTTTCAATAGGCTCATAGACTGAGTGAATAGAGTGCCCAAATCTTGTTAATATAATCGAAAATTCTTTTTTTAAATTAATCATTTTTTCGAGAATATATTCCTGAGAAAAATCAATTTTTAAGTTTTCTAAATCTGATGAATCATTTAATTTATATTGGCCTTTTCCATCATAACCAAGTCTGCAAGTTTTAAGAAGCCCAGGAATTAATTTAATGTTTGCATTAAGGTCAGATTTTTTTTTTATTGAAACATACCTAGTAGTACTAATATTACACTTATTTATAAAATCTTTTTCATACAATCTATGCTGTACTATTTTATTTACAGTTGGCTTTGGTTTAACTTCTTTAAATTGATTAATTAAATCCAATGTTTCAAATGGAATATTTTCAAATTCATAAGTAACTACATCTACTTTACCAATAAAGGCTTGAATTCTTGTTTTATCTTTGTAATCACCTAAAATGAATTCATTAGCATATATTTGAGCAGGAGCATCTTTATCATCAGAATATACAACAGTATTTAAATTAAGTTTTTTGGAAGCTATACACAATAAACTTCCTAGTTGACCACCACCTAAAATTCCAACTGTTAGTTCTGACATATTTGCTATTTAGGTTTTATTTTTACCGATTTAGTTTGTTTAGATCTCAATTGTTTTAATTTAAATTTAATTTTTTTGTCACTTAGTGCCATGATAGAAGCAGCGTATAATGCAGCATTAATTGCTCCATCTTTTCCTATAGCAACTGATCCAACAGGTATTCCTTTGGGCATTTGAACTATAGATAATAAACTATCTAACCCTTTTAATTTCTTACTTTCAATTGGAACTCCAATTACCGGAATATGAGATATGGCAGCCACCATCCCAGGTAAATGAGCAGATCCGCCAGCTCCAGCAATTATTACAGAAATATTTTTTTTTTCTGCACTTAAGGCATACTCGAATAGTCTTTTAGGGGTTCTATGAGCAGATACAATTTTTGTTTCATATTTAATTTTTAAACTTTTAAAAACGTTTTCGGCATATTTCATAGTCTTGTAATCTGATTGACTACCCATAATTATTGATACTAAAGGTTTATTTTTTTGAGGCATTTTATTCATTTAATAGCAAATATTTTTAATCTAATATACCTTTTATAATATGAATTATAAAATAGACAACCTGCAGTACTGTAAATGGTCAAGAGAAGTATTTCAAATCAACAAAGAGGCTGGATTAGATGCTGTACATGTTACAGTTGTTTATCATGAAGATTTTGATGAATTCAAATCTAGAGTTGATGAATGGAATACATATTTTAAAGATAATTCAGATCTAATTTTTCTAGGAAAATCTTATAAAGATATTGAAAAAGCTAGGAAAGAAAAAAAAACTGCAATTTTTTTTGGTTTTCAAAATTGTTCACCTATTGAAGACGATATTGGTTTAGTTGAAAAAGTTTATGATCTTGGTTGTAGATTTATGCAACTAACTTACAATAATCAGTCACTGTTAGCCACAGGATGTTTTGAAAATATAGATAGCGGAGTTACAAATTTTGGAAAAGAAGTAATTAAAGAAATGAATAGACTAGGTCTTGTAATTGATATGTCTCACTCAGCAGAAAAAAGTACAATAGATGCAATTAATATAAGTCAAAAACCAATTGCAATAACTCATGCAAACCCTACTTTTTGGCACTCAGCTAAAAGAAACAAATCAGATGAATTACTTAAAATTTTATCAAAAAACGACGGAATGTTGGGACTATCGCTATATCCTCATCATCTTAAAAATGGAACAAATTGCTCACTAGAAAGTTTTTGTGAAATGGTAGCAAAAACTGCAGAACTTATGGGCGCTGAAAAAATAGGCATTGGATCCGATCTTTGTTTAAATCAACCTGACACTGTGGTTGAATGGATGAGAAATGGGACATGGGCTAAGGCAAAAAACTTTGGAGAGGGAACAAAAAAAAATTCTGGCTTTCCAAAACAGCCTGATTGGTTTATTGATGCAAGGGGATTTTCCAATTTAGAGAGTGGTTTATTTAAAATTGGATTTAGCAAAAATGAAATAAATGGTATCCTTGGTAATAATTGGTTTAATTTTTATAAAAGAATGAATTAATGCAGATTCAGTTAAGATCACCAAAAGAAATTATGAAGCTTTCCAGGTTGGGTTGCTTTCACCAGTCAAAACTTTCATTTTTAAGATCATTTTTGGAGGAATTTAAAGACTGGAAGTACTCAAGAGATTTGTTCGAATTAAATAAAGAAGGATATGGTAGAGTTGTATACTCATTTTCTAAAAATAACAGAACTTACTCCCTAGTTTGTTTTGCAAATAAACTTAGCGATGATGAAAGATCTGATAGAGTTATCGCAACTAAGTGGGATGCTGCGTTTGCACTACACGATGGCATTCCAACCAAGCAGGATATTGAAAGACTAAATGAAAATGTTCCAAAGCAAGAAGTTGGAAGATTAAGTTATAAAGAGTTAGCCCTTTCAAGAGCAAATAGATCAGTAAGATTGTTTAATGAGGTTGTTGAAAGTTTATCCAATGGCAGACAACCAGATATAAATATTTTATCAAAAGTTGGATATTTATACAGAACAACTGCGGTTTATGGATCTGGTAAATTTGGTTTAGCTGACAGATTTAGAGTCAAAAATCGATCGGAAATTAAAGGGCCATTCAGATTAGAAATGATGTTAGTCTATTTAGTAAGACAATTTACGTTCGATCAAATAAATCATATTGCAAAAAATAAAAATCCAAAAAAATTTGTAGAACTTGATAGAAAAATTGCAAAAGGCCTCGGAATTGGTAATTCAACAGGACTTGGTATGGCACCTTTCATTGTAAATCATCCAACTTTACTAAATAATTGGGTTCTTGCTAGAGAAAATATTTTAAAAAAAATTAGAGAAGTTGAGAATGTTAATAAAAAAGAATTCAACATCTTTCTTACCTGTCTTAAAAAGTCTATTAAAAATGTCGAAAATTGGAATACAGATAGCGATTTTCAAAAAAATAAGATTAAAAATTTACTCGAGGATTTAAAAAAAACGATAAAATATTTAGATGAAATTAACATTAATCAAAAATTCTTATTTAACGAAATTTATAAATGGTCTGAAAATCAAGTGAGCGACGAATGTTTGGAATATTTAGTTTCTATGTTTATGGAACCTTTTGATGAAATAGTAAATAAGTTCAAAGATAAGATGAGCTCAGATGAAGATAATTATTTTACAATACCCACAGAAAGAAAAATATCTGAGCTAAGAGATATTATTGAAAATAATTATTCTGATATTTTGAAATTAGATTTTAGTAAAAAAGAAAATAATCATAATTTTTGGTTTATTTCAAAAAACAAAGAGGAACCCCGATTGGGTAGTAGATATGAAGTTAATGGATCTGAGTTAGAACAACCTTTAGCAATCGCAAGAGATATCAAAAAATTATATGAGAGACTCATAGTTACCAAAAATAGTTTATCTATTGCAGAATTTTTAACAGAAAACGATGAGTTAAGACATGTAATTAGAAGGGCATTTATAATTGAAAATTTTCCTTACTCTGAAATTTTAGATAACACTATTGGACATCAACTAATGCCAATTGATATGCTAAGATTTAAATTGTCATTTTTTGGTGCAATCAAATTTGATCCAAGATCAGATAAGTGGTTAAGAATTTGCATGTTTCAAGGAGCCCCTCTTCCAAATCAATTAGAAAACTTTGATGATAAATGGGTTTATGAAACTTTAAATTAAATGAGATCTTTTAGTGAAATTGATACTATATCTAAACGTGCTTCAAGGGCAAAAGGTTTCAGTTGGGGATCCGCTGAAGAAATAGGTAAAAGTATTAAGCAACTGGAATTATTTGGTCTACCAGGACTAAAAAATCTTAACCAATATTTAAAAATTTATGATCAAAATAAATTTCAAAAAATTAAACTGGTATCTAAAACTAATATATCTGAAAATAAATCTCATTGTCCAATTAGTTTAGGTATAAGTTTTCTAGATCAAATCAAATCTTTGGAAAAATTAAATTCAATTGAATTAAACAAAATTGCTTATCCAATTTTATTTTTATCATTTGCAAGCAGAGCGTCTGAAGTATTAGGTAAAAAAATATTTATTAAAATGGATGAAAAAGAATTTATTTTAAACTTTAATCAAAGTATTTTTGGAAACTATTTTAAAAATGAGATTTGGGAAAGCGCTAATATCGTATTAATAAATTTTTTGGATAATAATAATTCTTTTAGTGAGCAAGAGTGGAAAGAAATTACCAAATTTGCAAATGATACATTTGTAGATGAAACTGATGAATTAAAAGAAAAATCTGCTGGAGCTGGATTAACAGACAATGATTAAAGATGAAAACATAGATGATGAAATTCTAGATAGCATTTGTGAGGAATGCGATAAAGAAGATGAAAGCGTAAAGCAGAATTTAATTCTCACAGGATATAAACTCTGTGCCTCTTGTAGGACTTCAAAGACCATATTCCCCATTTAACTTATATTCGAAATAGGGAGGGCACTCATCCTGCTCATTACAAAAGATATAGACAAAAAAGCTATTATAAGAAAAGATAAAAATATTATTCCGAAAGCTTTTAAATTTGATTTTAAGTTTAAAATATGTTTTGTAGAAATGATTAAAGCGGCAAATATCCAAAATTGAGTTATAAAAATTATAGGAATTACAAGCTCTGGGGTTACGGCAAAAAATCTAATTAAACCAGGGGAATGTGCATAACCTACGCCTATTAGAACTCTTTTAAAAGGTATCTTTGAATTTGTATCAGGAAAAAGTTTAACTCCTATTACATAGATGAATATTGACCAAATTAACCATGTTACTAAAGCCGTTATTCCAGAAATACCAACTGATGTTTTTACAAAAGTGTTTGCGGCAACTGCTCCAGCTACACCATCAAATATCATTATTAAGCCAGCAAAATAAATTGCTGCTTCACCATAATATTTTGGATCTTTAAAAATGGCTCTATCTAATTTTAAACAACTAACGACTATATGTAAAAATTGTCCAAACATTATTTTTTATCTTTTTTTTGAGCAAAATAGGAGACCACTAATGGGAATATGATTAAGGCAATTATAAAAAATATACATATTACTATAAGCGTTACGCTCATTATCAAATATTTAATATATAATTATATAAGAAATGTCGAATGGTAATTTTTTAAAAGGGGAGGGATTGCCTCCCCTTAATTGATTAACCTTTTACAACCTCTCGAGTATTTGCATTGAATGATTCTTTGAATGGTATATCAACAACAATTGCATCAACCGGTTTCCCTGGATTCTCAGAGTATTTTTCCGGAAGATGTACTTTATATTTAGTGCCAACTTTTCCTTTAGGAAATCCATTAGCATTTAAAGTTCCATCAAATGGCACATAGCCCATTGCAATATTGATTTTTTTTTCTGGATGCCACCATGGCGATGTAATAAAACCAACGGGTTCTCCTCCGTCATCATTAGACACTAGCCAAAAATCAGGGGCATAGTCATCAATTGGTTTTCCACCTAATTCCATACCAACCAGTTGAAGCTTGTAAGGTTTTTTACCAGCTTTAATTTCAGCACCCATGGCCTCTAAAGCTTTTTTTCCAACATAATCTCCTTTTTTATTCCATTCACCTTTTCCAGAAAGAGAAACTTGATAACCTAAATTACATTGATAAGGATTATGTTGATGATCCATATCTTGTCCCCAAGACAATATTCCTGCTTGAATTCTTCTATGGTGAGCAGGAGCGATTACCATCAAATTATGTTTTTTTCCAGCTTCTAAAACTGAGTTCCACATATCCTCAGCATATAAAGTAGATTCTCTTAAATATATTTCATAACCTGCTTCCCCTGAAAAACCAGATTGAGAAATTATACAACTTCTA
>MDTD01067430.1_pt1 | contig 10179 bp, 7 predicted proteins | sample 811221 | NCBI WGS metagenome assembly MDTD01 (sample SAMN05326646, study PRJNA326480) | marine metagenome | isolation source: seawater | place: Pacific Ocean: South West | collected 2011
CAAGCTTAAATACTGCTCAAGAACAAGTTAAAAATATTTCTTCTACAGAAAATGAAAAGAGTACAAGCTTAAATACTGATCAAGAACAAGTTAAAAATATTCAAAATAATCTAATAGATAATAATAATTCAAAAAATAAGATAGCTAATGCAAAAGAAGAAATTGATAAAAAGAAAGAATTAAATAAAGTTAATGAAGTAAAAGTAAAAAACAAACCAATCAAGGAACTACCTTTAGAAAAAAAACCTTTTCAGGAATTTGTAAACGATCATTTAATTCCCGAAATTATTATTCAATTTGAAGAAAAAGGTAAGAAAGTGAATCAAATAAACTTAAAAAAAACTTCTAGACCTATTGCTGAGGATATATGTTGGGTAATTTATTGCGAAGTAAGTGAGACCTGTAATTTTTGGTTATCATTCGAAAAAGAAGATATTACATCTTTAAAGAGCTTTTCTCTTTGTAAAAAGTATGAAAAACCAAGTATTCTCGAATCTTTTTTAATTGATGAAAAGAAAATTACTCTTAAACTTATTATTTCCCGCATTTTACAAAGATTAAATGGTCAGAAATTAATTGGTGCAAATTAAATCATAAAAATGACACCTAGTTAACTTTTTCCTCAAAAATCCAAACAATAGTAAATAATAGAAGTAATGATTATATAAAAATGGTTCAAACTCCAGATACGCAAAATAAAACATCTATCAACAAAGGTAAAGATCCGGCTAAAGAAACTATTCTTACACCAAGATTTTATACAACTGATTTTGATGAGATGGCAAAAATGGATCTAACTATTAATGAAGAGGAACTTGAAGCAATCTGTGAGGAATTTAGAAAGGATTACAATCGTCATCATTTTGTTAGGAATAAAGAGTTTGAAGGCGCTGCAGATAAATTAGATCCTGAAACAAGAGCTGTTTTTATTGAATTTCTAGAGCAAAGTTGTACATCTGAATTTTCAGGTTTTTTACTTTATAAAGAATTAAGCAGAAGAATTAAAGATAGAAATCCTCTTCTTGCTGAATGTTTTGCTCACATGGCAAGAGATGAAGCTAGACATGCTGGTTTTTTAAATAAATCTATGAGTGATTTTGGTCTTCAATTAGATCTTGGTTTCTTAACAGCCAGTAAAGACTATACATTTTTTAAACCGAAGTTTATTTTTTATGCAACCTACCTCTCTGAGAAGATTGGTTACTGGAGGTATATCGCAATTTTTAGACATTTCGAGAAAAATCCTAATAATAAGATTTTCCCAATATTTAACTTCTTTGAAAATTGGTGCCAAGACGAAAATAGACATGGAGATTTTTTCGATGCTTTGATGAAAGCACAACCATCTACAGTTAGAGGTTTCCAAGCAAAATTATGGTGCAGATTCTTCTTACTTGCTGTATTTGCCACAATGTATGTAAGAGATGTAGGTAGGAAAGAATTTTATGAGGCCCTTGGTTTAAATGCACGAGAATATGATGTTTATGTTATTGATAAAACTAATGAAACTGCTGCTAGAGTATTTCCGGTTGTTTTAGATGTTAACCATAAGTCTTTTTATACGAGACTAGAAGCAATTGTCGATAATAATAAAAATCTTTCCAGAATAGATAATGAGAAAGGTAGTAACTTAAATAAATTATTAAAAAAAATTCCTTATTTTCTCTCAAACGGTTATCAATTATTAAGACTATACTTATTAAAACCTCTTAATAGTGATGAATTTCAACCTGCTATAAGGTAATTTCTGATCTTTGAGGAAATTAACCTAAAAATAAAGTGTCTACTACATATTTAAAAAAAGAAATTAATTTTGACCATACAAATAAATCATTACTAGAAGATCTCATTAATTATGGATTATCATATGGTGCTGATTTTATTGAAATATTTTTAGAAAATTCAGATAATGTAAATGTCCTTGTAGAAGAGGACTTTATAACAAGTGTGAGTCCATCATTTGGAAAGGGAGCTGGCATAAGAATTTTTAAGGATAAGAGAGATGGTTTTGTAAGCACAAACGATTTATCAAAAGATGGATTAATTAAATCAATAAATCAAGTTATAGAAATGCTTGATTTATCTAAAACATCAAATAAAAGATTCTTTAATGGATTAGAAGACCTTAGAAACTACAGTAAAGAAAAAGATAATTGGTTAAATACAATACCTTCTATCAATGAAATTGGTGAAAAATTATTATTAAGTTCAAATGCAATGAACAAAAGTAAAAAAGTAGACGTAAGAAAGGGAAGTTATGCTAGAAACTGGCAAGAAGTAATTATTGCTTCAAGTGATGGTACATTCGCAAAGGATATTCGTTTGCATCAAACCGTCGGTTTAAATTTAATTGCAATTGATAGACAATATAAGTCTTCTGGTGGCAGAAGATTTGGTTCTTCTGATAGCCCTAATGAATTTAGAGAGTGGGATCATGAAATTGCCGCTAACGAAGTTTATGAAAGTTCCATGAATATGTTGTATGCAGATTATGTTGAAGCTTGTCAAAAACCAGTTGTATTGGCTAATAAATTCGGTGGAGTAATTTTTCATGAAGCCTGTGGACATTTATTAGAAACCACTCAAATTGAGAGAGGTACTAGCCCATTTGCAGATAAACTTAATGAAAAAATTGCACATGAATCTGTAACTGCTATTGATGAAGGTTTATCTCATGGATCATTCGGTTCGTTATCAGTTGATGATGAGGGAATGGAACCAGAAAAATCAATCCTAATTGAAAATGGAATTTTAAAAAAGTTTATATCTGATAGGGCGGGTGAATTGAGAACAGGCCATAAGAGAACAGGAAGTGGAAGGAGACAAAATTATTCCTTTGCAGCAGCATCACGAATGAGAAATACTTTTATAGCTAAAGGTGAATATTCAAAAAATGAACTTATAAGCAGCATAAACGATGGTCTTTATTGTAAATCAATGGGAGGAGGTAGTGTTGGTGCAACTGGACAATTTAATTTTGCAGTCGAAGAGGGTTATTTAATTAAGAATGGGAAACTAACAAAACCCGTTAAAGGAGCTACACTCATTGGAGAAGCAAAAGAAGTTATGACTAAAATATCTATGTGTGGCAATGATTTAGAGTTGGCACCTGGTTTTTGTGGATCTATTAGTGGAAGTGTCAATGTTACTGTAGGACAACCTCATATAAAAGTTGATTCAATTACCATTGGAGGTCGTTAAATATGGATATAAATAACATTACAAAAATTATAACCAAAAATGCAAGTTTAATAAATATTGAAAAATGGGATTTTGGAGCTAGTTTCTCTAATGATTATTCTGTACAAGTTGATAGAGGAACTGCCAAACAATTAAAAGCTTCACAAAAACAATTATTAACACTCAGAGTGTGGAATAAAAATAATCTAGTAGGAATTACTACTACCTCAGATTTAAGTGAAAATGGTCTTAAAAGAGCATTAAATCAAGCAAGTTTAGCAGCGGAATTTGGGAATAAAAACGAAAAGGTAGATTTCTCTCCATCAGCAAAAAAAACTATCAAGGAATCAATTTATGAACCAAAATCTCCTTCTGGAATAAAAAAGTTATTCCAAGTTTTAAAAACTGCTGAAGAAATATTATTAAAAAAGCATCCCGCTATCAAGACTATTCCTTACAACGGATTATCTGAGAGTTTTTTTAAAAGATATTATGCTAATAGTAATGGAGCTTCAAGAAGTTTTGAAAAAAGTCAGGCTGCATTGTATTTATATGCCAGAGCTGAAGAATCCAATCGAAAACCTAGGAGTTCTGGATCAGTTAAAATTGGTTACGGATTAGATGATATAGATATTAATCTTTGTATTAAAGAAGCAGCAGAAAAAACTCTTGCACATTTAAATTACGAAAAAATAGAAACCGGGAAATATAAAATTTGTTTATCTCCAGAAGCTTTTTTAACTTTATTAAACGCTTTCAGTTCAATGTTTAATGCTAGAAGCATTATTGATGGAGTAAGCATTTCAAAAAGAGATTCAATTGGAAAATTAGTATCTAGCCCCTCAATAAATTTATATGATGATGGTCTTCATGAAAATAATATTTCTTCTGCTCCTTTTGATGGAGAAGGAACTCCTACTCAAAAATTATGCCTTATAAATAATGGTATACTCGAAAATCTTTTACATTCAGAATCTACGGCAAGAATATTTAAGACAAATCCAACTGGACATGCTGGAATGGGTTCAAAAGTCTCTGTCTCGCCAGATTGGTTAGTTGTAGAAAGATCAAATTCATTAGATGAGCAAGATTTAACTTTAAATCATAAGAATTATCAAGGGAAATATATATATGTTGAAGAACTAAATGCAATCCATGCTGGTGTTAAAGCTAGTCAAGGTTCTTTTTCCTTACCATTCGATGGATGGATATATGATCAAGGAATAAAAACTTCTATTGAAGCAGCTACAATAGCAGGTGATTTTAAAAATTTATTAAAAACTATTATTAATGTTGAGGAAAAGCAATTTATTACTACTAGTGGTATATCTCCACATGTTTGGATAAAGGAATTATCAATAACAGGTGATGCATGAAAATAATTTTCTGGGGTACCCCTGAATATTCCTTAGAAAGTTTGAAAAGTTTATTAAACTCCAAACATGAAATTCTAGCTGTAATTACTCAACCAGATAAAAAAAGATCTAGAGGTAAAAATCTAATACCATCTCCAATTAAAGAGTTGGCAATTATTAATAATATTCCAGTAAAATGTCCTATTAAAATCAAAGATAATTTAGAGTTAGTATCTACCTTAAAATCACTTAAACCTGATATTTTTATTGTAATTGCTTATGGGAAAATTCTTACTAAAGAGATTCTTGAAATTCCAAAATATGGTTGCTGGAATGCGCATGCATCACTTTTACCAAGATGGAGGGGGGCTGCTCCAATTCAATGGGCATTGATTAGTGGAGACAAATACACTGGTGTAGGTATAATGAAAATGGATGAAGGATTAGATACTGGAGATATATTAATAGAGGAGAAAGTAAAAATCGAGATTACTGAAAATTTACAAACATTAAAAAAGAAATTAAGTAATTTATCTGCAAAATTAATTCTGCAAGCCTTAGAAATAATTTATAAGGATTTTGAAAACATACACAAATTACTTTCTATGCAGGAAATAAAATCTAATAAAATAAAATATGCAAGAATGATCGAAAAAAAAGATTACTTATTAAATTTTGATGATTCCTCAAATAATATATTAAAAAAAATAAATGGGCTATATCCTAAAGCATATATAATCTATAAAAATAAAAATCTAAAAATCATTAGTGCAAGGGAATTGAATTCTTCAGAAATTAGAGAATTATCATCAAATAAACAATTTATAGAGATGGGAATAGGAAATATGATATTGTCTATTAAAGATAATAAAGGAATAATAATTTCAACTAAAACAAAACCATTAATAATTTTAGAAATAAAATTAGAAGGGAAAAATATTTCTAATAAAAATCAATTAATTCAGCAGCTTAAACCAATTGTAGGAGAAAAATTTCACTTAATAAACTAAATTTTTTTTTCAGAAAAACCCCAAACAAATGAAGCAAAAATAAGAATATAAAAATAATAATCAGGTAAAATATTTTCTTTTATCAATGTATTCAGAATAAGTTTTAAACCGATAATTAAAATTGCAATATATCCTGCCATTTCCAATTTAATAAAATATTCTAATAGCCTTAAAAAAATCCCAGAAGTAAATCTTAAAGCCACAACACCAATAAAAGCACCAATAACTATTAATATATATTGATCACTTATTGCAACTGCTGTTGTAATACTATCAATAGAAAAAGCCAAATCAGTAATAGAAAGTAAAGCTACGATTTTTAGAAATTTAAATTTATCCTCAACAACTTTGTCTTCATTATTTTTTAAATCATCTTTCTTAAATTTAACTAATACAACATTAGATACGAATAAATAAATTAGATAAAAACCAGCTGACAAGCGAATAAATTGATATTTCAAAAGGAAACTCGATAATAGAATTAATAAAATTCTTAATAACAAAGAAATAGTAATACCTAAATTTAATGCCTTTTTTCTATCATTTGCGTCGTCAAGAAATTTTGTAAGAGATGCTAATGCCACTGCATTATCAGCGGAAAGCAATAATTCTAAAATAACTAATATAGGTAGTAATGTTAATATTTCAGACCAACTATCTATTTGATCAAGGGTAGGAATAAATGAATTTACCGAGGCCGTATCCATTAAATATTTTCACAAACTTTTAAAATCCAATATAATGGAAAATTATTTGTTAATCAAGCAAGATAAACACTTATGAGCCTTAAATCATTAATAAAATATATATCTAATTCACAAATTACAAAAGAATTAATTAAAAAATTAAACAATAATACGGAATTGAATATTATTGGTTCTTCAAGATTTGCAAAAGCAATGATAATTCAAAGTATTGCTTCGTTAGAGAAAACAGATATTTTTTTAGTTTGTGCAAATACAGAGATGGCTTACAAATGGTATGGATATTTTGAAAGTATCGAAAATAATAATGTATTTTATTATCCACCAAATGAAAATTTTCCTTATGAGAATAGAAGTAAGTCAACAGAAGTAGAATATTCTCAATTAAATATCTTAAGTCAACTAATAAATATAGATTTAAAACATAAGAAAGATATAAATATAATTATTACTACTGAAAGAGCTTTACAACCTCACTTGCTGAATAAAAATTATTATTTGAAGAATAACTTAGAATTAAAAAAAGGATTTAATTTAGAGATTATAGATCTCTGTAATAGGTTTACTGACTTAGGCTATAAGAGAGAAGAAATTACAACAAATGAAGGTCAATGGAGTCGAAGAGGAGATATAGTAGATATTTTTCCTGTAAACAATGATGTACCTATAAGAATTGAATTTTTTGATAATAGCATTGATAAAATAAGAGAATATGATCCGTCAAATCAAAAAACATTAGACACCATTAATAAAGTCAATATAACTAGTTGTGGAACATATGAACATATTCGTAGATTAATTTCCTCTTCATCAAATAATAATGATTTCAATGTAGAAAATAAAAATAATAATTTGGATAGATATTTGGGAATAATTGAAGAGGAACCATCGAATATATTAGATTTTATAAATAAAAATTCTTTAATAGTAATAGATGAATTAGAACAATGCAAAAAGTTTACTGAAAATTGGTATTCTGATTGCGAAGTTAATTTTCTAAACAACAAAGATATAATAGAGAAAATACTTCATGAAAATAAAATTAAATTAAAAATAGAACCTAATTTACATAAAAAGACTGAAAGTATTTACAAAAATTTTAATACATTCAAAAGAATAAATATCTTTGAATTTGAATCTAATATAAATAAAAAAAATAAATTTATACTTTCAAATAAGAGAATAAATTCCCCTTCTAAAAATATAAAAAAATTATCTCTTGAAATAAATAAATTTAAGAAAAACAAGGACAAAATTTGGATCCTCTCAGCCCAACCATTTAGAACAAATTCAATTTTACAAGAAAATAATTGTGATTCATTTTATCTTGAAAATTCTCAAGATATAAATAAGTCACAACAAATAGTTAATGAAAATACACCAATAATAATTAAAAAAAAGAATGACTATGAGATTGAAGGTTTTTATTTACCTATTTGGAAATTATCTGTATTGACAGATAAAGAATTATATGGTCAACAAAATTTATTGAATAATATTTTTATTAGGAAAAGACGAAAAAGTATAAGTTCAAAAATTAATATTAATAAAATAAATCCTGGAGATTATATTGTTCATAAAAATCATGGTATTGGAAAATTTTTAAGAATAGAGAAAATAAACCTTATAGGCGAATCAAGAGATTATTTAGTAATACAATATTTAGATGGGAAAGTTAGTGTAGCCGCTGATCAATTAGGAAGTATTAACAAATATAGATCATCAGGGAATCTAAAACCTAAAATTAATAAATTAGGAGGAACAGAATGGTTTAAGGTTAAAGAAAAAAATAAAAAGGCGATAAAAAAAATTGCTGTAGATCTTTTAAATTTATACGCACAAAGAGAAAAGTTAAAAGGATTTGCTTTTCCTCCTGATGGTCCTTGGCAAATAGAGTTGGAAGAATCATTTCCTCATCAACCAACCCCAGATCAAATTAACGCTGTAAAAGAAATAAAAATTGATATGGAAAAGGAAATACCTATGGATAGATTAGTTTGCGGCGATGTTGGGTATGGGAAAACAGAGGTTGCAATAAGAGCAATATTTAAAGCTATAACCTCTGGTAAGCAAGTAATATTACTTGCCCCTACTACTATTCTTGCTCAACAACATTGGAAAACAATTAGTAATCGATTTTCACCTTATCCAATTAAAGTTTCATTGTTAAATAGATTTAAAAGCACTTTAGAAAAGAAGGAGATTTATAAAGGCTTGAAAAATAATTCAATAGATCTTGTTATCTCTACTCATCAAATTCTTGGTAAAGAAATTGAGCTAAAAAATCTAGGTTTGTTAGTTATTGATGAAGAACAAAGATTTGGAGTAAAACAAAAGGAAAAAATAAAAAAAATAAAGAAAAACTTAGATGTTTTGACTCTAACAGCAACTCCAATTCCTAGAACACTTTATATGAGTTTGTCAGGTATCAGGCAAATGAGTCTGATAGAAACTCCTCCTCCATCAAGAAGATCAATTAAAACAAATCTTTCTGAAATTGATTTAGATATAATAAGAACTGCAATTAGTCAGGAACTCGATAGAGGAGGGCAAGTTTTTTACGTTTTACCTAGAATTTCTGATATTGAGCAGGCTATAGAGAAATTAAAAGATATGTTCAAAGATTTAAAATTTATCGTAGCTCATGGGCAGATGAATGAAAGTGATTTAGAAAATGCAATGATTTCATTTAATAATGGAGAAGTTGATCTAATGTTATGCACAACAATTATTGAGAGTGGCTTAGATATACCTAGAGTAAACACTATTATTATTGAAGATGCACATAAGTTTGGTTTATCGCAACTGTATCAATTAAGAGGAAGAGTGGGAAGGAGTGGAATTCAAGCATATGCTTGGTTATTGTATCCAAATATTAATAAAATAAATGAAGTATCTAAGCACAGACTGAGAGCAATCAAAGACTTTTCAGAGTTAGGAAGTGGTTATCAGCTTGCGATGAAAGACATGGAAATTAGGGGAGTAGGCAGTTTACTTGGAGAGGCTCAAAGTGGTCAAGTAAATAATATTGGATATGATCTTTATATGGAGATGCTTCAAGAAGCAATTTCTGATTTAAATGGTAAAGAAATACCAGAAGTAAAAGATACTCAAATAGACTTACCAGTGACTGCTTTTATTCCTGGAACATGGATTTCTAATAGGGAAGAAAAATTAGAAGCTTATAAGAGTGCAACAACCTGTGTAAATGACATAGAGTTAACTGAATTAGCTACTGACTGGGTAAATAGATATGGTTTAATTCCAAAACCAGTTGAAACACTTTTACTAATAATGAAATTAAAAATATTAGCTAAACAATGCGGTTTTTTAAGTATAAAAATCCATAAACCTCACATTATTATTGCAACAAAGCTTCAATCAAATGCTTTTAAACATATCAAAGAAGATTTACCAGAATCTATACAAAATAAATTTACTTATAAAACTGAAAAAGAAAACGCAAAAATAACTATTAGAGGAATTGGCCTAATTGATACTCAAACCCAAATAGATAACCTAATTAGTTGGTTTGATATCATGGCTAAATCTGCAAAGAAATTATTAGAAACAGAAGTAAAAAAATAAATTATTAAAAAACTCTGTAAAGTACCCAAAAATGATTTATATCGGTTAGGTTATATCAAACAAAAAAATGCATGGGTGAATACATTGATATAGGGGTTCAAACTCCAATTTTTGCTTACATAATACTAATTTCCTCAGTTGCCGTTGGTGCAGTTGCCCTATTAGGCTTTGAAACTGAAAATGATGATGATGATTCAGATTCAGGCAGTGGAGGTTTAATGCAACCTATATAAACCTATCGGAACCTGATTTTACTTGGTTTCCCTTGAAAAATTTTAATAATACGAAATATACTTCCAATAATCAAAACAATTGAGATTATAAGTGTAAAACAAATTAATA
>MDTD01080144.1_pt1 | contig 10179 bp, 8 predicted proteins | sample 811221 | NCBI WGS metagenome assembly MDTD01 (sample SAMN05326646, study PRJNA326480) | marine metagenome | isolation source: seawater | place: Pacific Ocean: South West | collected 2011
AAAAATATGAGTCAAAAAATATTTATCAAAACATTCGGATGTCAAATGAATGAATATGATTCTAATAGAATTTTTGATTCAGTAAAAAAGATTGGTTATGAAAAAACAGATACTTACGAAAACGCAGACTGTTATCTCTTAAACACTTGTCATATTAGGGATAAAGCAAAAGAAAAAGTCTACCATGAAATAGGAAGGGTTAAAAAAAAATTTAGATTTAAAAAAAAACCTCTAGTTATAATTGCAGGTTGTGTTGCGCAGGCAGAGAATCAAGAAATGCTCAAAAGAGAACCTTACATTGACCTTGTTATTGGGCCGCAATCATATCATAAAATTAATAATACAATCCTAGATCATATTGAGAAAAAAAAAAGAGTAGAAGAAACAGAATTTGATGCAGATTTAAAATTTGATTATTTAAGTAAAATAAAAAATAATTCTAGTAAAGTTACATCATTTTTAACAATTCAAGAGGGATGTGATAAATTTTGTCATTTTTGTGTAGTGCCATATACAAGAGGTCCAGAATATTCTAGACCATTTAATCAAATTATTGATGAAGCAAAATATTTGGCAGATACTGGTACACAAGAGATAATTTTACTTGGGCAAAATGTAAATGCTTATAAAAATGAAAAATATAAGTTATCAGATTTGATAATTGAAATTGAAAAAGTTTCTCATATAAAAAGAATTAGATACACAACATCCCACCCAAAAGATATGTCAGAAGATTTAATTGAAGTTTATAAAAATTCAAAAAAACTCATGCCTCTTGTACATTTACCAGTACAAAGTGGATCTGATAAAATTTTGAGACTTATGAATAGAAAGCATACTATTACAGATTATTATAAAATATTTGATAAATTAAAAAAAATTAATTCTGATATTCAGTTTTCAAGTGATTTTATCATAGGTTATCCTGGTGAAAAAGAAGATGATTTTAAATCTACTTTCGAGCTTATTAAAAATATTAAATTTATTAATTCCTATTCGTTTATTTTTAGTCCAAGACCAGGAACAGTTGCAGGAAATTTAAATCCAATAAATAAAAAGATTGCTATGGAGAGATTGGAAACAATTCAACATCAATTATACAATAATCAAACACTAATGAATAAGTCGTTAAAAAATCAAACAATCGAAGTTTTGGTTGAGAATTTGACAGACGATAAAACACAAGTTTTTGGTCGATCTGAATATATGACATCAGTTGTTTTTAATGGTAATAAAAATGATGTTGGTAAAATTGTGAAAGTAAAAATTTACGATAGTAATCGGAGTACTTTATTTGGTGAAAGGGTCTATAATTCAAGTAAAAAGGTAGCATAAAAATTGAAAGGTCTAACTAAAAAAAATAGCGATACATTACTGAAATTTGTTTATTCAGATAACAACTCGTTGAGTGTTATTTTTCATGATAACGAACTTCTAATTGGTGTTGTTGGCGAGTTTAATAAGAACTTAAAAGAGTTAGAAAAAATCACTAAAACTAACTTATATTCTAGGGGAAATTCAATTTTGATTAAATCTAATCCTGAAAAAAATGAAATAGTTAAGAATGCGATTAAATTTTTGACTAATCAGTTTATTAATAATGGAAATATAGAAAATAAGGATATACTTTCTTCAGTAGATAATTTTATGATTAATGAAAAAGTTAAAAATAATAATATTACAGATATTATTAAGACTCCAAAAAAATCAATTATTCCAAGATCAGAAAAACAAAAAGATTACGTCAGAGCTTTAAGAGAAAGCGATATAATTATATCTGCAGGTCCAGCAGGAACAGGTAAAACATTTCTAGCAGTAGCTGTGGGTTTAACCATGTTATTAGAAAAAAAAATTGAAAGAATAATTTTATCGAGACCAGCTGTTGAAGCAGGAGAGAGATTAGGATTTTTACCTGGTGATATGAAGGAAAAAGTTGATCCCTATTTGAGACCTTTATATGACTCTTTGTACGATCTTTTTGATTTTGAAAAAATTCAAAGAATGATTGAAATTGGTGATATTGAAATTGCGCCCCTCGCTTTCATGAGGGGGAGAACTTTAAAAAATTCTTTTGCAATTTTGGATGAAGCACAGAATGCAACTGATACTCAAATTAAAATGTTTTTAACTAGAATTGGGGAAAATTCTAAAATTGTTGTTAATGGCGATCCAACTCAAATAGATTTACCTAATAAAAGCATGTCAGGCTTGGTTAGATCAAAACAATTATTAGGCCATCTAAAAGAAATATCAGTTGTAGATTTTGATCATTTAGATGTTGTAAGACATCCTCTCGTTTCTAAAATTGTTAAAGCCTACACAAAAAATGATTAATATAAATGTTCTCTCTGAGGAGAAAGCCTGGTCTAATAAACTTAAAAAAAAAGAATTATTTTTCAATCAAATCTGTAGCTTTTTTCCAAAAAAATATAAATTTCCAAATAAGAAAATAAGTCTCACTTTGCTTCTCTCTAATAATAGGTCTATTAAAAAGCTAAATAAAGAATTTAGAAATAAAAATAAATCTACTGATGTTTTATCTTTTCCTTTTAGTAAAAAGTTTGATCCTTCAAATAAGACATATATTGGAGATATAATAATTAGTTACAACTTTATGAATAAACCAAAATCACTAAATACAAAAGATTTTAAAGAAAAAATAATTAAAACTTTTATTCATGGATTTCTTCATTTACTTAATTTTGATCACATTAAAAATAAGGATTATAAAAAAATGCTTAGAGAGGAAGATAGAATATATAAATCAGTAATTTTTAAAATTAATAAGTTTGATTAAGAAATCTTATATCGATTCAGTATTTTTGATCACATTAGGTGCATTTTCATCTTTTAGTCTACCTCCATATAATTATTTAATAATTAATTTTTTTACCTTTAGTGCATTTTTTTTATTTCTTTTTAAAAAATCTCAAATTATTCAAAATAAAGTTTTTTTTTTTCTTTATGGATGGTTATTTGGGTTTGGTTATTTTATATCTAGCTTATACTGGATATCTATATCTCTAACATTCGATGAAAATTTTAAATATTTAATACCTATAACAGTTATTTTAATTCCAGCTTTTTTAGGTATTTTTTATGGATGTTTTACTTTATGTTTTGCAATTTTTAAATCAAAAAAGATTTTAAGATCTTTTTTTACTTTTTCATTATTTTTTGGAATTTTTGAATTTTTAAGAGGTTCAATTCTGACTGGTTTTCCATGGAATTTGATTGCATATAGCTTTGTAAACCACTTAGAAATATTAAGCATTACCTCATTAATAGGAACTTATGGATTTAATTTATTTTGTATTTTATTATTTACTAGTCCCTCAATTTTTATACTTAGAGAAACAAAAAAAGAAATATTTTTATGTATCATATTTTTAGTTTTACCATTTATATTTTATCTTTATGGATTTAATTACAAAAAAATATTTTTAACATCTGATAATATTATTTATGATTATAAGGTAAGGGCTGTTGGAGCAAATATAAGTCTTGATCGATTCTATACAAATATTGATCCAGTTTTTGTTATTAAGGATTTAATTGAAATAAGTGATCCTAATACAAATGAAAAAACTATATTTGTATGGCCTGAGGGAATTCTTCCAGATATTTCTCAAAAAGAATTAGTTGAATATAAATGGTTATTTGAAAATAGATTTAGTGAAAATCATCTATTGATAATTGGGACCAACAGTCAAGTACTAAAAGATGGAGATACTAAATATTTCAATTCCTTTTCTATTTATGATCATAATTTGAGTTTACTTCATTCTTATAATAAAATTAATCTTGTCCCTTTTGGTGAATTTCTACCAGCAGAAAATGTATTAAAAAATATTGGTTTAAGAGTAGTTACAAATAATTACCACTCTTTTTCAAAAGGCGATAAAAGAGAAATTATAGAAATTAAAAAAAAAGATCTTTCATTAAAAATTTTACCTTTAATTTGTTATGAAATTATCTATTCAGGTAATTTATTTATAAAACAAAATTTTGATTTAATGATTAATATATCTGAAGATGGATGGTTTGGTAAATCAATAGGTCCTAAGCAACACTTTGCGCATAGTATTTTTAGAGCAATTGAAAGTGGGAAATATATATTGAGATCATCTAATAATGGTATTGCTGCGATTATAAATCCTTTAGGAATCGTAGAACAACAAGTTGAATTTGGTGAAATAGGTTATGTAGATTTTTTTAAGGCAAAAAAAATACAACCAACAATATTCTCTAAATATGGAAATAAAATTTTTATAATATTAATTTTTCTATATATTTTTATACTATTTTCTATTAATAGGATTAAAAAATGAGCAGTTTAAAAAATTATCTTTTCACTAGCGAGTCAGTTTCTGAGGGTCATCCAGATAAAGTTTCAGATAGAATTTCAGATATGGTAGTCGATAGTTATCTGTCAGCAGACCCCTTTTCAAGGGTTGCCTGTGAAACACTCACAACAACTAATAAAGTCGTTTTAGCAGGTGAGGTAAGAGGACCTGAAATAAAAAAAAATGAATTAATTGAAAAAGTTAGAAATTGTATAAAAGATATTGGATACGATCAGGAAGGGTTTACTTGGAAAGAAGCGACTAAAATAGAAAGTCATCTTCATTCTCAATCCGCTGACATTGCGATGGGTGTTGATTCAACCGGAAATAAAGATGAAGGAGCTGGAGACCAAGGTATCATGTTTGGATATGCGTGTAATGAAACAAATGAGTTAATGCCAGCACCAATTCATTATTCTCATAAAATTTTAAGGTTTATGGCTGAAGATAGAAAATCAGGTAAATTAAAAAATATAGAGCCAGATAGTAAAAGCCAAGTTACATTTGAATACTTAGATGGTAAGCCAACCAAAGTAAAGTCAGTGGTTATATCTTCTCAACATACAGCAGATGTAAATCAAGCACAGGTAAAAGAATTATTAAGACCATATATGTTAAAATCTATTCCATCAAATTTTCTTGAAGGATTTAATGAAGATAATTTTTATGTAAACCCTACAGGTAATTTCGTAATCGGCGGTCCCGATGGAGATTGTGGATTAACAGGAAGAAAAATTATTGTTGATACTTACGGTGGAGCTGCGCCACATGGTGGAGGAGCTTTTTCTGGTAAAGATCCAACAAAAGTAGATAGATCTGCTGCATACGCGGCTAGATATATTGCAAAAAATGTTGTTGCTTCGAAAATTACAGAAAAATGTTTAATTCAACTAGCATATGCAATAGGTGTTTCAAAACCATTATCAATATATGTTGATCTATTTGATAATGATTTGGAAAAAAATAAATTTGTAGTAGAAAAAATTAAAGATAATTTTGATTTAAGTCCAAGGGGTATAAGAGAAATGTTAGTCTTAAATAAACCTATTTATGAAAAAACAGCTGCCTATGGTCATTTCGGACGAACCCCAGAAGATAATGGTTTATTTTCTTGGGAAAAAACTGATAAAATCAAGGTTTTTTCAAAATAGTTTCTGTTGAATTAAAAGAAAAGTTTACTATATTGCATTTACATTATTGAATTTACAAAATGGGCTTTAGCCCATTTTTTTTTGGAATAAATAAAAATGCTAAACAAAAGAGCCGATAAACTTGAATTATTAAGAATTGCAGAGGCTGTTGCTTTAGAAAAATCTATCGACAAAGAGCTTATTATAAGTTCAATGGAGACAGGTATTGCAAAAGCTGCAAAATCAAAATTTGGTCAGGAAAATGAAATTAAAGTTTTGATAAATAGGGATAGCGGTAATATTGAAATTTTTAGGAAACTAACTATTTCTGAAAATCCAGAGAACTCTAACACAGAAATTAATCTTGAGGACGCAATAATTTTAGATGAAATCAATAAAAGTAAAAAGGTTGGAGACGAAATTTTACAGCCTTTACCAGCGTTTGATTTTGGAAGAATAGCCGCTCAAACTGCTAAACAAGTAATCAGCTCAAACGTAAGAGAAGCTGAAAGAGAGAGACAATTTAATGATTTTATAGACAAGAAAGACACTATTCTTAGCGGTATTGTTAAGAGATTAGAATTTGGTAACATAATAGTTGATTTAGGTAGGACAGAAGCAATTATTCAAAAAAATGAATTAATTCCCCGAGAAAATATTAAAGCAGGAGACAGAATCAAAGCTTATTGCTATGATGTGAGAAGAGAATCTAGAGGCCAGCAAATTTTTTTATCAAGAGCACATCCCAAATTTATGGAAAAATTATTTGTACAGGAAGTACCAGAAATTTATGACGGATTAATAGAAATTAAATCATCTTCAAGAGATCCAGGTAGTAGAGCTAAAATTTGTGTAAAAGCTGTTGATACTTCTTTAGATCCAGTTGGGGCATGTGTAGGAATGAGAGGATCAAGAGTCCAAGCTGTTGTCAATGAACTTCAGGGTGAAAAAATTGATATTGTTAATTGGTCAGAAGATCCAGCCATTTTAGTGTCAAATGCTTTATCTCCTGCAGAAGTCCAAAGAGTAAATATTGATCTTGAAAGAAAAAAATTAGATGTAATTTTAACTGATGAAAATTTAAGTAAAGCTATAGGTCGAAGAGGTCAAAATGTTAGATTAGCAACCAAACTCCTTAATTATGAAATTAATATCATGACAGATCAAGAGGACTCCGAGAGAAGACAACAGGAGTTTAAAGAAAAAACCGAAAATCTAGTTAAAAATTTAGAGCTTGATGAAACTCTGGGTCAGCTATTAGTTGCAGAGGGATATTCAACAATCGATGATATTAAAGATAGTTCTCTAGAAAGTTTGATAAAAATTGAGGGGATAGAGGAAGAGACAGCAAAAGCCTTGATCGAAAGATCAAAAGAATTTTACGAAAAAGATCAAGAAGATATCTCAAAGAGAATAAAAGATCTTGGATTAGAGGAGTCTTTGATTAATTTAGATGGTCTTACTCATGGAATGCTGGTTACTTTAGGTGAGAAAAAAATTTTGAAATTAGAGGATTTTGCTGATTTAGCCTCAGATGAACTTACTGGTGGGTATGATGTAGTAAAAGGAGAGAGAGTAAAAATTCAAGGTTATCTTGAGGATTTTGCTTTATCCAAAGATGAGGCAGACGGATTAATAATGTCAGCACGAAATATTATTTACAAAGATTGAGTAATGAGTTATGGAAAACAAAAAAACAAAATTAACAGTTTCTGGTACATCCAAGAAATCAATAAAGAATATCGAAAAAGCAAAAATACAAAGTAAAAATTCTGTTTTAATTGAAAAAACTAAAAATAATTTTTTAAAAAAAAGTAGTTTTAACAAAACATCTACTACAGGATTCAAATCTAAATCATCAAAATCAATTTTAAATAAAGGTTTTCAATCAAAACCAATTTTTTCAGGTAAAACTCCCTCATCTTCTAATGACTTTGAAAGAAGAAAATTAGCTGAACAACGTGCAACAAAAAGATTAAAAGGAGAGCAAGAGGGAAAAAAAAATAGACAAGATAACAAAAAAAGAGAGCCAAAACTTACAGTTTCAAGAGCTTTAAGTGATGAAATCGAAGCCAGGGAGAGAAGCTTAGCCTCAGTAAGAAGAGCTAGAGAAAAAGAGAATAAAAGTTCAAATAAACAAGAAGATAAAGAAAATTTAAAACCAATTAAACGTGATATAAATATTCCAGAAGCAATTACAGTAAGAGAACTTGCCAATCGAATGGCAGAACAATCAAGTAATGTTATCAAATATCTTTTCGGAATGGGTGTTACAGTAACTATAAATCAAACATTAGCAGCAGATACAGCTGAATTTCTTGTAAAAGAATTTGGACATAACCCTATTAGAGAAGAAAAGACAGAAGAAATCATAAAAAAAATAAAAGCCTCAAGAGCAGAAAATTTAAAAAACAGACCGCCAATTATTACTGTTATGGGACATGTTGATCACGGAAAAACATCTGTTCTAGATGTTTTAAGAAGTGCCAACGTAGTTTCAGGTGAATTTGGAGGAATCACTCAACATATTGGTGCATATCAAATTGAAAGTGGTATTAGCAAACTTACTTTTATTGATACACCAGGTCATGCTGCATTTACTGAAATGAGAGCAAGAGGATCTCAATTGACTGATATAGTAGTTTTGGTGGTTGCAGCTGATGATGGTGTAAAACCTCAGACGATTGAGTCGATAAAGCATGCAAAAGCAGCTAAAGTTCCAATAGTTGTTGCGATAAATAAATGTGACTTACCAGAGGCTGATCCGCAAAAAATTAAAAATCAGTTGTTAGAATATGAATTAATTGCTGAAGATTTGTCTGGAGATACTTTGATGGTTGAAATTTCAGCTAAAACAAAAAAGAATTTAGACAAGTTGGTTGAGGCGATTGTGCTTCAAGCTGAAATTCTTGATTTAAAAACTGATTTTGAGTCTAAGGCAACAGGAGTTGTTTTAGAGTCAAAAATAGATGTAGGAAGAGGACCAGTAGCAACAATAATTATCACCACAGGGACTCTTAAAAAAGGAGATTTTTTTGTAAGTGGTTCTAGATGGGGCAAGATTAGAGCTATAATCAATGATAAAGGAAAGAACATGAATGATGCTCTTCCGTCCACACCAGTAGAAATATTAGGAATTAATGGTGCTGCTAAAGCTGGAGATGATTTTATTGTTCTAGATAATGAAAAAGAAGCGAAAACATTAAGTGAGAATAGGGCACAAGAAGCTAAAGAAGGAAAAAATCCTTTATCGTTCGCAACTCAGGAATCTGCATTTTCAAATAAGTCAACGGAAGAATTAAATTTAATAATAAAATCTGATGTACATGGATCTTCAGAGGCAATTAAAAATGCTGTGAGTCAAATTAAACATGATGAGGTTAAACCAAAAATAATTTTGGCAGATATTGGAATGGTAACTGAAACAGACGTTACATTAGCAAAAGCATCAAATGCAGTTTTGATAGCTTTTAATGTAAAACTAAGCAAAGAAGCAAAAAAATTAGCTGAAAATGAAAATATTAAAATTTCATCTTACAATATAATTTATGAGGTTTTAGATTTTATTAAACAAAAAATGTCTGGATTACTTGCCCCTGATGTTCAGGAAACAATTACAGGTTCTGCCCAAATTTTAGAAATATTCAAAGTTTCTGGAGCTGGTAAAGTTGCTGGGTGTAAAATTACTGAAGGAGAGATTACAAGTACCTCAGAGGTTAGACTTATAAGGGATGGTGCAATAATATATACTGGAAAAGTTGGAACCTTATTTAGAGAAAAAAATCAAGTGAAACAGGTTAATAACGGACAAGAATGTGGGATTACTGTAAAAGACTACTTAGATTTCAAAAAAAAATGACACAATAGAAGCATTTAGTGTTAAATCTACTGAAAGGTCAATTTGAAATGGCAGATAGGATAGGTAAACCAATTACACAAAGACAGCTTAGAGTTGGAGAGATGATTAAGCAGTCTTTAAGCATGATTTTTATTCGAAATGAGGCTAAGGTTCCCAATTTAGAAACTAATAATATCACGGTAACAGAGGTAAGAATGAGCCAAGATTTAAAAATTGCAAAAGCATATGTACTTCCATTAGGAGGAAAGAATGCTGAAGAGACTATCGAAGTTTTAAAAGAATATTCTTTTTTAATAAGAAAAATTTTATCACAAAAAGTGGATATGAAATTTTTGCCAAAATTACTTTTTAGGAAGGACGAGTCCTTTGAATATGCAGAAAAAATTGAAAATTTAATTAAACAAACAAATAAATAAGGAAAAAGTATGAATAGTAAAGCAAAAGAGTTAGCAATTCATGAAAAAGATACGGGATCTTCTGAAATACAGATTGCATTGCTAACTGACAAGATAGAAACTCTATCTAAACATGTCAAACAATTTAAAAAAGACAAACATTCTTCTGTAGGACTGTTAAAAGCAGTTAATAGGAGAAAAAAATTGTTAGAGTATCTAAAGAAAAATAAAATGGATTCTTACAAAAATGTACTGTCGAAATTGAATTTAAGAAAATAGGGGTCAAGGTAGATAGAACGGAATGGAACGAAACGAACGAAAAGAAATGGAAATGAAATGTTTAAAGAATATAAGAAGGAAATTGAAGTAGCAGGAAAGAAAATAAGTTTAGAAACAGGCAAAATAGCAAGACAGGCAGACGGTGCAATAATCGCAACATGTGGTGAGAC
>MDTD01180865.1_pt1 | contig 10179 bp, 11 predicted proteins | sample 811221 | NCBI WGS metagenome assembly MDTD01 (sample SAMN05326646, study PRJNA326480) | marine metagenome | isolation source: seawater | place: Pacific Ocean: South West | collected 2011
ATACAAGACTATATTAAGAATGTAAACCCTGCACTAAAAGGAGATAATTTATTTGATTATTTTTGGCACGGAAAAGGGGAAAAAGATTTTACAGGTAAGATATTTGAAGGTATTGAGCCAGGTAGTGTAAAGTCAAATGTAATAGAGGTGACTGCAGAAATATTGGGCTCTCCTAATAAACTGTTTAATCAAATACATGATGTGCAAGGTAGCAGAACTGCAACATCTTATGATGTGCAAAGAGAATATTATGCTTTAAGAAAGTTTTTATCAAATCCAAATGCAGTTGTGTTTAGAAAATTATTAAACAAGTATAGACGACAAGGAATTCTAAGATCTAAGATTGGCGAATTGTCAGAAGTCTTCTTTAAAGGAGATACAAATTTAACATTGAGAGATAGGAACGATATTGCTCAAGGAATATTGAGTGGAAAGATAACTCCTAGAAAAGATGTGATAAAATTTGGTAATATAAGTGTTGATAAAATGATACAGTCATCTAATGTAGGTAAGTATATGCATGAAATGGTTACTAAAGAAATGTTTAGAAACTCTGAAATAGATAACGCTTATAGCGATGTAAAAAATATGGGAGACTTAAAGGTTAACTCAGACTTATTTTTAGACGAATTAGCTACATTTAGAGCATTAGGACTTGATCCTAATAGTGTTGATGGATTTAATCAATTGTCTGCTAATGAGCAAGTCTTTTCTTTTAATAGGGGAGCAGGTAGAAACTCTTTAAAAAATATTGAGCATGCATCATTAATGCATCAAATATACTCAGAAGGAATACGTTCTGCTAATAGAAACCTAGATAAAGCTTTAATGTTTAAAAATACTCCTGAGTCTGAAATTTTAAAATATAGCAGAGAGATAGATAATTTAGAAAGAGCTCAAACATTTATAGAGAATGTAAGGACAGCAAAAGTTCTTGAAAATGTTAACGAGGCTACAGATACTAGAATAAAAAGCCATACTAGAGCTAGGGCTATATTTAACAACAACTTTAAGCCTTCTTATGTTTATAGAATATTGGGTCCTTTGCAAGTAGATGGTAAGCCTAATTTTAAAGCTTTGAAATTTGAAACTGTAGTAGAAGGTAAGCTAGGCAATACGCCTGGAAGGTCTCAAAAACTTACTGGTAGATTTATGGTATTAGAAAATCCAATTGTATCTACTAGAATATCAAAAGAAAAAGCAATAGACGGACTGTCTTGGCATTATACTAACAATAGCATGCCGTTATGGGCAAACAAATCAGCATTTAAAAAATATTTACAGTTTGCTGATATGACTAGAAGTCAAATGAAGCAAGGGTGGAGAGATGCTTTAAGTCAGTTTAGAACTAATAGAGCAGTAGAGCCATGGTCTCAAGAAAAAAGAAATAGACGATTGCAGCTTGATAATTATTTTAGGTATAAAGATCCTAATGGTGTAGTTTTAGACAAGGCTGGAGTTAAAGAATTAACAAAACGTGGAGAAGATGGTTCTCAAGTATTTGATTACGACAAAGCTATGATATACTATAAAGCTAAAATGTTATTAACTCCTGAGCCTGTTACTAGACATATAGTAAAAGGAGATAAGGTTCCAGCAGAATTACCATATCTTTCGTTAAATGAACGTGTATTTAAAGGAGTGTTTGAGTACCTACAAGATACTGGAAATAGAGATGTAGCGTCTTTGTTGATGAAAGAATATAATTCTACTAGAGATTATCTATCTGGTTTAACTATGGATGCAACGTATGATTTGCTTCCTAGTCCACAGTATGCTAGAAACATTGCTTTGCCTGACAATTTTAGTGAGTCAGCATTGACTACTTTATTAAGCAGGCCTTTAGATGTTAGTATGAAAGCATTTGTAGATAAAAATGGAATTGGTGTATACACTGGTGGGTTGCGAGGAACAGGAACAAGAGATGGTGGTGTTAGAAAAGTAGTAAAATTATTAGGTAAATGGAAAGAAGCATCTAAAAAAGGTGATCCTTGCAAATAATAAATAGGAGATTTAATTAATGTCTATATGTTTTTATGGCAAAGAAAATGAAAATTTTGAAAAAATAGTAAAGCATTGGAATAGCAAAACTGCTTTAAGAAAAGGCATTGGTAGCATAGGAGAAAGAGGTTATCAAGAATTAAAGGCAGAGCAGTACTTGAATGACATGTCTGAACATTTGTTTAAGATACCTTTTAACAGCGATTTTGAATTTACTAAAGGCATGATGAACAGGCTTACTAGAGAAATTAATAAACTAGACAACACTTATAGAAAAGGAAGCTTAGGAGTAATGCAAAAGTATTTCTATGTTGGCGAGTCCTTAGCTAATTATTCTCCCGTAACAAGAATGTTTTATAATAAGGTAAATGAGTCAATTAACTTTGAAAGAAATAGACTTGATTATTACTTACAGCATTCTAAAGAAATATCAGATCATATTAGATCGGCATTAGTTACAGAATCTGGTTTGCCTAAAAGAAAAATTAAATCTATGCAAAAAGAGTTTGCTGAGTTAGAAAAGAAAATTCTAGGAGGAGCATCGCAATCAGAGCAAGCAGACTTTTTAAAAAGATATGATGAGTTGTTTACATTTAATGGGGAAAATGTTTTAAATCAGTATGTAGAACTTATGTCAATGCCTAAAGGTGAATATGCTAAAAAACAATTTGCATACAATAAAGACATAAGAGAAGCAGCTAAAAAATCAAGAAAAGTGCTAGATAAAATGGGTGGAGTGCTTGTTAATGGGCTTGATAGAATGGAAAATGTAGTAAAAATGCTATCAGATAGTCCTGTGCACGATAAAAGTACTATTAATTTTTCCAAAAGAATAAATGAAGCTAAGAAGCGAATAAGAAAAGGTATAGAATCTGGAGACTATCTTCCTCATGTATTGCTAGAAAATGTAGCTGAGCTAAACTATGGAATGAGAAATGTAATGGAAGCTAATACTAGTAAAAATTATAAAGTAAAAGCAGAGCAATTAGTTGACAGAATAGAAGGCATGGTTCCTGGTGTAGCGCAAGCAAGGAATGATATACTTAACAATGTTTGGAGTAAAAATCCTTTCTTAATATTAGATAGGTATTCTAAAGATGTTATAGCTTTTAATAAAATAAACTTTATACAAGAAGCTTTTATACCAGCAATGAGAAGATTTCAAGTTGAAGATATTAATCCTGAGTTTGTAAGAAGCATGCGAACATACTTAGAAGACACATTTCAAATAGCTACAAAAGGTATGGGCGAAAGACCTGACTGGGTAAATAATATAGTTAGAACCACTATGGCTATAGAAACTATAAAATCTATGGGGCTATCATTTACTGGGGCTATAAGAAACGGAGCAAGTGCTTTATGGTATTTTGGCTCACAAGGTATGAGAGCCTCAATGGATGCTGTAAGAAAATACAATTCTACGTATAGTAAGGAGCTTGCTAATATAGAAAGAGAACAAGGTTTTACATTTACTGAAGGTGGTAAAGAGCTTATAGCAGAAGGATTAGTGCCATCAAGTATTAAAGAAACTGATATAAAATATAACCCTATGACAAATAAAGTTGAGTACGTAGATAAAGGTATTAAAAAAACATTAGATCCGTTGCTTGATAAGGCAGTCGGCGCTTCTCTGGTATTCCACAGATTTACTGAAAACTCTACACGTAAATGGATGTTTAGAGTAGCATATGTTCAAGCTAAAGAAAGACTGTTAGGGCATAAAGTTATTGTACCTAAAGAAAATACATTTGACACTGAGACTACTGCAGCAGAATATACAAAAGCTAATGAAGCTGCAATAATTAGAAAAGCTACTAACTTTGCTACTAAAGCTGTAAACAATTTTGCATTTGAATATGCATCTCACGCTAAAGCTAGAGCAGTAGGTGGCATAGCTCCTACTAAATTAGATGCTAATGGCCGACCAATTATGACTGCTAAAAATTATATGGGAGCTTTAGGAGAAGTATCGCTTCAATTTATGCATTATCCTATGTCTTTTGCAGCATTACAAGCTAGAAATATGGTAGGTGCTAAAGATGCTTTAATGTCAAGGCAGTGGAATGCATACGAAATTAAAAATTCATTGAGATTTTATGGAATTACCTTACTGTCTTATGCATTGTCTGTTGGGCTAAATTTAGACATAACAAACTTATTTCAGAATGATACGGTTACCCGATTAAAAGATTTAGCTGATTATATGACTATGGAACCAGAAGAAATGGAAGGTAGAAAAAGAGGTTTAATAAACGACTTTACTGGACCAATTGTAGGAGATATGCTTTATGCCGCTAATGTTTTACAGCTATATGAAACTCCTGATGAACACTGGAAAAAAGTTTTAACAGGATATATAGATTATTATGAGGACGGAGATGCTCCTGAATTTTTACTTGAAGATAGATTAAAAGGTAAAAAAGATTGGTATGAAAAAAGCAATATGTGGAAAAAACTTAGTATATCGCTAGATAGATTGCTTACAAAAGATTTACCTGCTATATGGGATAGAAGAGGTTTTGATGTCGTAAGACACGAGCTGGGTCTTTATGGAAGATCTTGGACAAAAGATTATGGTAAAGCTGTTGCAGAGACTACTGAACGGTTTACAGGAGTAAAGCCTTGGAAGACAAGAAAGAGAAGTCAATCTCCTAGAAAAGAGTTAGATGCATTGCTCTTAGAATTGTTAAATAAAGAGACTGCAAAATAGGATAGGCCTAGCCTAAATTAATAGGCTAAGCCTTTTTGTTATGCAGAAAAACCTAGTTTTATCTTAAATAGCATATCTCTTAAACCTATGCCAGTTGCAAATTCAACAAATCTATTTCTTACTCTAATTTGAAAATGCACAAACATAATTGTAATCCATAATACATCTGTATTTATAGGCTTAATATGAAAAAAGCTAATACCAAATATATTATGCTCACCCATTGTGTAATTATTTATCATTTTTTTCCTCTGGTTTCATGTAATGGTTTTTTAAAAAGTCATCAAATCTTAGTAGTATTAAAGTCTCACCTCTATCTTGCTTAAAAACAACAGAGTCTACATGCTCACTTGGTATTAAAAAGTCAGCAAGCTTTTTCCTACATTTGGCTTGAATTGTAAAGCTATTATCTATAAGAACATCTACCTCTTCATGCCATCCTATTGACTGACCGTTAGATCCCCATGCTCTTTTGGCTTCTAAACCTATATCTTTAGCTTTATTTACTATAAGTCTTTCAAAGGCATTACCCTTAGCTTTACTTTTGCTTGGCATTTTTACCTCCAAATAGTTTGTTATAAAAACGCTCTAGTGCAGACTTTCTACCTTTTAAAATTATATCTAGTCTTGAACTAGGTACTATGTTTTGAACTCTTACTTCTTGGCTTGGTTTTTCCTTTAGTTCCAATACTTGCGACTTTAGCCTTTCTATTTCCTTCATTGCTCTTTCCAGAGTCTTTTGCGCTTGTGTCATTAATTTCCTCCAATTTTTCTTCTATATATGAATTAAACTTCTTACCATTTTTTTGAAAGTCAATATATTGTGCAAATAAAGCTTCTACTGTTTTAGCTTTATGCTCTACAAAATCAAGCTTATTTAAAATATTTCCTATTACAATAGTAACATCTTTCATAGTTGGCTTTTCTTTTTTCTGTTTCATTATTCAACCCCCAGTCTAGACATGCATCTTCCTAGTTTTTCATCTATATAATCTAAATGCTTTTGTATGTCATCTATAACATCCCAAATTGCATTAACCTGTTCTTGTGTTATTACAGGATCTTTTTTCTTAACTTCCTTTGTCACGTCTTTCTTTTTAGTCATTATTTCCCCCATTTTTTATCTCTTACTATTAAAGCCATTATTGCATAATTGGCTATATCTATTAATGTGTCATCTAAACTTTCATTATTAGGCTCTTTATCGTTCATAGATAGGTTTAAAAAGCGAGATATTTTATCTTGCATGCGAATACCTACCCCCATAGCTGATAGCCTTATATCGTTAGGTTTTATTGGTTTAGCTGTGCCTAGCCCAATATTGCTAGGACCATAGTCTAATTGTTTTTTGCAAAATAATTCAAGCTGTTCTTTTTGAACTTCTTTGAATTTCTCTAATGTTTTTGGATATCTAACTTTTATTTCGTATTCAGAACTCTGATGATCTGTCATAAGCCTCCTCTTCGTTGTTTGTTTCTTCATATAATTTATAAAAAAGGCTCTGAACACCCCATCTTGTATCGAATGACCATACCTCTATTATATGTTTTTTCTTGTTAATTACAACTTCACCTGTCCATCCTGGTTTTATAGTTGTAAAACTACCGTTTTTAGTAGCTACACCTCTCCATTTACCAGTTTTTTCGTCAGGTTTGTATGCTTTAGTGTCTTTTCTCAAGAAACCATTGCTAATTTCTTTCATATTTCCAATTCTCCGTATTTACTTTTGTATCTTTGAATTAGTAATCCAGCTTCAATGTGTTTCTTTTTTTTAATAAGCCTTAAAATTTGGTTTTTAAGTCTATTTTTTTCACTCTTTTTCACTAATTCCTCCTAGAGTTAATGTAGAGGCTTAAAGTTAGCATATCTTGTCGTTATTTTCAACGAAAAATTCTTCAAGCCTCCACAATTTAAAATATATATCTTACTTCTTGCCATGGTAGCATGTGATTATGCACTGTTAAAAACTTATTTATATAAACTTTCTTTAATCTGTGTTTATATCTTATGTTTTTATTGCCGTATTGTGATATTTTTTCCTCTTGCAAATCAGGTTTCCACAGTAATTCTTCTATCTCTTTTCTATTTCTAATATGTAATTTCTCGCTATGTGTTAAAAATATACACTCAGCTTTAACTTTATTTTTTATAGAAGGGTCTATTATCTCATCTACTTTCTTAAATAGCTTGACATAATCATCTATGTAGTTTTCATACACAATAATTGGTGAATAGTTTACATGCACATCGTACCCTGCTTCGTAAAAATCATTAATAGCTTTAATTCTATCTATAATTTTACTTGTACCAGGTTCCATTTTATCAGACATAACTTGCGGCATTAGGCTAAATCTTATGCGCACTTTTCTATTTGCATCATACTTTAACAAATCTTTATTAACATATTTTGTAGCAGCTGTACCCATTGCCCTTTCATTTTCTTTAAAATAGTCAAAAAGTATTTGCCATTCATGGTATTTAGCATGCAATACATAATCCTCATTACAGCTAAAATCATATGTATAGTATATATCATGTGTCTGATTTGGAGTTTTAGGCCATTTTAATAGCCATAAATGTCTTACTATTGCATCTATAATTTCATTTGTATTAGTTGCTATTGTAAGTCCGTTAGGTAAATGTCTTCTCATATAGCAATAACTACACTTATACATGCAGCCAAAGCCAAATGATGGTGTTATAAAATCACTACTACGACCTGAATCTCTTATTTTCATAGTCTTTCTTTTTATAAATTTCATTCTTCTCCTTTATGTTATAAGACTGCCTAAGCTCGGTTCCATTTCTCAGAAGACGGGAGTCTCACAAGGCAGTCTTATTTATAGTGCGCCAATGCAACTGTATCTTCGGATTATGCGCAACAGCCCTTACATACAGCGGTAATCTTATTTATCTTCTCTTAGACTAAAAGTCCGTGCCTGACATGGCTACACTAATTCTACTATGCTCTTGCTGCAACCCAGTTACACAATCCATCTACTATTGTAGCATTATGATTGTATGATGCAACTGTTGGCTTTTCTTTATGCCATAATTCATCTGTTGCTGCATTCAATAGATCCCAACCACTTTCATTATCTTTTTGCAAGAATCTATCTACTACTGAGCCCCATGTACCTGTAGGAATGCTTTCTAAGTGATCAAATCTTATATCTCTTAGACTATCTACACCGACACGAGTTGCTTTTAAATCCTTGAAGCTAGATATCATTTCATTAACCGAACTATGTCTACCTTCACCACCAGCTTGAAGAATACCAGATACTTTTTCTAATTCTTCTTCCCAGTTTTCACTATCAGGACTATGTCTGAATCTATACTTATTTAATACATTGTGGCTCATCATACCATTAGTACAAGCAAGTCTATATATCATCATTTTAAATCCTAAAGATGTGCTGCCATCATAGCTATTCCACATTTGGAATCCAATAGCTACATCGTCACCAACACCAACTTCTCCAATACTATTATCTCTAGCTATATAGCTTATAGCATACCTTCTACCATCAAAGAATGTTTTCTCTTCTTCCATGTTTAGATTAGAATTAGTAGCTATTTCTTCAGCCATATTTCTTACTCTAGCATTGTCAATAAGCAGATAGTTATTACTAACAGTACCTACTTCTTTCCAGTTAAAGCATCCTTCTTTATCTACATCTTGTCTTTGTACAGAATAAGCGTTTGATTGTATCCCTTGATAATCAAGAGGCACTTTTCTTATATCAGAATATGGGTTCATCTTTTCTCCTCATTTTACGTTTTATATATTGTTTTATTAAGTTAATATAACTGTCATGTGTGCAGTAGCATAAGGAGTGAGTAGGAGCATGATCTAGTTCATACTCCCATTCAATTCCTTTATCACAACTACCACATAAAGTATACCTTGCTACATGATTTACTTTATATAGTATGTTCCTCATCCTATTATTGCTCCATTTACATTTAATTGTACATCTAAGTTTTCTTTCTCTCTATTAGCTGTACTTTCTATCTTTAACATTTGTATAAGATTTTCATCATTCTTAAACGGTGTTATAGATATAACTTTATTAGCATTGTATGCAATACGAAATGAGCCTTTTGCTGACGCAATATTCATACCTTCTGCGTATGCAGACTTTGTTATCTCGGATACGGCAAAGACAATAATATTGTTATGTATAGCAAGCTCCATAAGAGATTGGGATACTTCTTCTACTTTCATATTATTATCTGTTCTTTTGCTCTTGAATAAACCCATGTGATCTACAACTACTATCTCAGGTTTCTGAGGAAGCATTTGTATACGTTTTTGTAATTCATGTGCAAAACAACTACTGTAATCTACTGTTAGCCAATCAAAGTCTTTACTTATGCCATTAGAATACTGACTATAGTACTCTTTAAGTTGATCTTCGTTCCACTTATTATTTATCATAACAAATCTCATCCACATTTGTCTTGGACTCATCTCCATTTCTAAGAAATATGTTTTACGCTTAAAGGTGTTTACCCAATTTTGCAATAACATAGTCTTCATAGATTTAGGAGGAGCCTGTATGATAACCACTTCGCCTGGATATACTGGATAATCACCGCCATAAGCTGCACCTATATTAATTGGATTGTGGTCTCTAGTGAGAAACTCAACAAGTTCTTTTTCCATACTTGCTGCATCCATTGTGTTTTGTGAGGCTTTTGCTTTGTATAGTCTGCATGTGGATTGACAGTTTTTATCCATCCAAACATCGCTACAACCATAGTTATATCCATTACCATTATGTCCTTCATAACAATCAGTTACTATCTTATCCATCTCAGCTTTAGTAAATGGATGTGTTTTGATATCAACTCTTTGTCGCCAATCTTCCATAATAGTCCTAACTACATGTTCAGGATATCTCCATCTTAAGTGTGCGGCTATCCGTAGCGCTAATTGATGTCGAGAGCCTTGAGGACTGCCGTCTAACATCTTTTGTATGCATGGATACCATACAGGATCAGGATTTCTACCTAAAGTAACTGTTTCAAACTTCTTATCGTTAGCTTTAGTTTTACGTTTCAATACATCAAATACTGGTTCACACTCTAATTCTGTAAACTCAAATTTATTTCTTTTATTTGATGCAAGTTTTTGTATTTCCTCTATAGATTCACTAAGCTCTGCTTTAGTTATCGGTATTTTCCATAGCTTAGATTTGCTGTTTAATGTATTTACTACTCTAATAAGCCTAGTCTTGTCAGACACAGATGAGTCAGCATATTCGTAAATACCTTTACTCATAAGCTCATCTTTTACTTTTAAGTGTAGATCTGGACAAGGCTTCCATCTAAATGCTTGACCAGGTATACCTATGTGAAACCCAGTACCAGAAAAGTAAAGCTGGTAAGGTATACATAAATCATCAAGCAATATTGTCAACCCTATTGCTTTTTGTTTAGCATTTTCTGGATTAGTACCA